>WBZX01000197.1_pt2 | contig 33227 bp, 29 predicted proteins | sample 5204211 | NCBI WGS metagenome assembly WBZX01 (sample SAMN12344362, study PRJNA552823) | activated sludge metagenome | biome: Activated sludge suspended growth; feature: Nitrification reactor; material: Wastewater; isolation source: activated sludge from nitrification reactor of wastewater...
CCCGGTCACGAGACGGCGTGTCACCACTACTTCATGCCCCTCTTCACCTCTCCTCCAGGTCCCGGGTATGCCGATACATGGCACTGGCCATGTGAAACATTTCCTCGAAGTACCGTTTGCCTTGCATGGACAACAGACCAAGACCGATCAATTGAATGCTCAGCATGGATGACAATCCTCCGATGATGAAAGTATGTGGGAACGCTTGGTACGCTTGTGCAACAGCCAGAGACGAGCGCGTCATAAACCAGCTCTCCCCGTCGACTGTCTGGTACGCGTCAACAAAGTGCAGCACCATCCAGACGTCGCAGTAGACTGCCAGCGCGGAGAGCAGCAGGCCGGGCACGAGAAAAAACATGAACGGGCTGAAGATAAATCCGGACAGGATGGTGGAGAGGACATGGGGCAGCATCTTCATGCTGGATCGACGCCCGCTCCCCGCTTCGTGCTGCAGTCGCCAATCAAGGTGTCCCGGAATTTCCTCAATCTGAGCGCGAAGCAGCATCCCCTTATAAATGATCTCGGGGCTGATCTCCTGTCCGCGCGCCCTGAGACTGACCGCCCGAATAAATGGCCCGTCATACACGCGAACCATGCCGGTCAACGTGGACAAGTTGCAGCGAGCAAAACTGGCGAGGAACCGGTTCGCCCACCGACTCATCAGACGCCGGAGCCAGGGCACATGGCTGACCAACCCGCCATCGGCATAGGGTGAGGCGACGACGATGGTCGCCTGAGTCCGCTCAATCTGATCGAGTAATCGCCCGACATGCTCAGGCGCATAACTGAGGTCACAATCGAGCACGACCACATATCGGCCGAGGCTGGATTGGAAACCGGTGCGCAGCGCCTGACCGAGTCCGCGATTCCGGTGGTGGTGCACGATGCGGATCTCTCGCCGGGTCTTCGCAAAATCGTCCGCTACTTCGGCCGTACGGTCGCTGCTGCCATCGTTGACGACAATAATCTCCCAGCGATACTGCGCCTCCAACGTTCCCATGTATGCACATACCCTGGTGAGGGTGGACGGCAACATCGTGCTTTCATTAAAGGCAGGAATAATGAGCGACACGAGGGGTTTGCCGCCCGCCTCGCTGTCGCACACTGGTGCCTGAGCGGCAGAAGGCATGGGTTCGACATGCAAGACATCGGTATCAGTCGAAGGTGTCACGAGCATAACCTGCTCCAAGAGGTGCGGTGCGTAAGAATCGGAGGTCAGTCGATGGCGCCAAGGCCAAGAGGGCTGCAGAACGTGTGAGAGGTCATCGCGGCTTTTGAGCCAGACACACAATTTCGTACCGGCGATCGGCCAACGCGCTGATTTTTTCGATCGCCCATATGCCCCACTTTACGGTAGGACTCGGCAGTTGAGAATGCTCGAAGAAGGCTTCCTGCGAATAACAGCGCATCACTTGCATGCCGGTCTTGCCGACAAGCGTCTTGAACCCGCTTCTAGAAAAAAAGTAGGTGTGATAGGTGGGATGCAGCGCCATCGCGGGATAGGAGACGGCGCCTCCGGAGATCCGGTAGAGAGCCAGTCCCGCACGAGCCAGCAGGCTATCCTCATCCGGAGTACAAAACAGCGCCACGCCGCCAGGCTTCAGCAATCGCTCCACTTTCTTCAGACAGAACACCGGGTCGAGCACATGCTCGATAATGTCCCACATCGTGACGACGTCGTACGATTCCTCCGGCAAGGCAACGGATTCGAATGCCGCATTGATCACCTCGCCCTTCACCGCCCGCCGGGAGACCGCACTCAGCTCAGGTGACAATTCAATCCCCGAGACATCCCACCCGCGCTGCTGTGCCACATTGAGAAAGGCACCGGAACCACAGCCCACGTCCAACAGCTTCCGGCCATTGACATTAGACGCGATAGCCGACAACGCGACGAGATAGTTGAAGTACCGTGCCTGTGCAGCCTCCTTGAACTCTTCGACGTTATACGAGAAATACGGATTCTGTGAGTATTGATCACCCGTATACATCGCCGTGATGTCACTGGTGGAATACATGTTGCTCCGCCAGGACCCATCACAGCCCCGGCACTTCAGCACGGCAAACCTCTGGAATCGATACGTCGTGCGCAGGTTGCCGCTGCCGCAAAGCGGACAGACCTGTGAAGTGCCGTCTGTGTGCATAGACGATGAAAGCGTTCCGGAGGACAGCAGGCCGGAATTCATACGTCACCTCTCCAGGGCAGAGGCGACGAGCGTTTGAGGCTCTGCGCCGACCGGCTCATCCCCCATCCGGGACACCCCCGCCGCCGTCTTGTGGAATTGTACGCCGCAGGCGCAACGGGACTCCTCACCGCGCCACGTGAGTTTCGCGCCGCACTCGCACATCCAGCCGGAGATCCTCGCCGGAGATCCCATGACACAGGCATAGTCAGGAATATCTTTCGTCACGACTGAACCCGCGCCGACGAACGCATAGCGTCCGATGGTCGTGCCGCACACAATCGTGCAGTTGGCCCCAAGGGTCGCGCCGCGCTTGACCAACGTCGGCTTCAGTTCGGACATGCGGGGGATCTCGCTCCGGGGATTAAACACGTTCGTGAACACCATCGAAGGCCCGCAGAACACATGGTCTTCGAGCGTGACCCCTTCATAGACTGAGACATTGTTCTGCAGCTTCACGCCGTTTCCGACCACAGCATTCGGCCCGATGACGACGTTTTGCCCGATCTTGCAGGCACGGCCGATTTTTGATCCCTTCAGAACATGCGAGACATGCCAGATACTGGTCCCCTCGCCGATTTCGACTCCTTCGTCGATAAATGCGGACTCATGGACAAACCACGATCGTTTCGGCGGCGTCGGCGTCCGCGCGGGCGCAACCGGTTTCCGCTCCAGTGCTTCCTGGCAGCGTTGCAACACCGACAGCACTCGCAGGCCCTCCTCCCCGTCTGTCCGTGGACGCCGGCGGGTTCGCATACACTCGAGAAAATGGGCGCATTCATCGCGAAGCGGTTCGGATTTTTCGAGTTCCACCGGTTGCGCATCCGCGCGGTTGGCCACCGGCACCTGGCCTTTCCAGTGAATGGAATGCGGATAGAGGAGGAGCTTGTCCTTCTTCTCCATATCATCGAAGACGGCCATCTTGCGATCACCGACGACGATCAGTTTCTGTTCTTTGAACGGATGCAGCCAGGACACAAAAATGTGGGATTTCACGCCGCTCGGAAAAGACAGCATCGTCACAGTAGTGTCGGCAATCTGCTGATGCAGATAATTTCCACCCTGCGCAGAGACCGCATCCGGCATTTCTCCCAGCAACCCGAGGATGACCGATACATCATGCGGAGCGAATGACCAGAGAATGTTTTCCTCGCGGCGAATTTTTCCCAGGTTGAGACGGTTCGAGTACACATACTGGATGCGTCCCAGATCTCCACTGTCGATCAGCTCTTTCAGCTTGAGAATCGCCGGGTGATACCACAGCAAGTGGCCCACCATGAGAAGGCGCCCCTGCTGTTTGGCCAGTGCCACGAGTGAACGGGCTTCTTCCTCGACCAGACACAACGGCTTCTCGACCAGCACATCTTTTCCCGCCAGCAAGGCCTGTCGAACCAAAGTTCCATGGGTTTCGGCCGGCGTAGCGATGGACACGGCGTCGATACTGTCATCCCGCAGCACATCGGCAAAGTCGGCTACCGCCCGACAACCGGGATATTGCGCAGCCAGCGCGTCTCTGGTCTCCGGATTCGTATCGCAAATCATGGCCAGCGCACCCAGTTCCGCAAAGTTACGCACCAGGTTCTTCCCCCAATATCCGGACCCGATGACGGCAATGTTCGGACGGATTTCAGATGTGTTGCCCTGCGTGGCCATCATAGTACCTAGCCTTTCCTGTATGGCGGCGGTGTGGTGTCATCAACATGACCTCACCGCACCCGCTTGGTGAATGAATGTGGGACGGAGCTGTGTAAGTCCTGTGACTGCGATTCGGTGGAATGAGTCGAGATCGGGAACGCGGTGCTATCGCTTGTGAATCAGAGCCAAGTAGTGGGTATTCAACACACGAAGGCGATCAAGGACGTAGCAGAGAAACCAGGACCAGGGGGCCAGCCATTTGGCCACCGGCAAGGCTAACGAGACTCGATCAACGGCAATCGAACAGCCCGAAAAGAGGCGGGTGATTTCGGCCTTGCGAACGCCGCGGACATTCGGATTCCATGGATTGTCGACATGAAAGTCGTACCAGATGATGAGACCGTCCTTCTTCAGCACACGCAGCATCTCTCGAGCCATCTCGTCCTTCATGGCTTGATCGAGAACGGAGGTAAACACCAAGGATTGGAGCACCAGATCAAAGCTTTCATCGGGAAAGTCCAGCAGGCTGCCGTTTGAACAACGAAGCGTCACCCCCTGCGGGCACAGTTCAGCCGCGCTCGCGAGCACATCAGGCCGAAGGTCAACACCGGTGATATCCCCCGGCTTGATGCCCCACTTGACAAACTCCCGCAGCCAATGGCCTGACCCACAACCAATCTCAAGCAGGCGCTGACCGGCAAGAGGTGCACGGCCTGCCTGCTTGAGGCGTTTTAAGAGCAGTCTCTCGCGTTCCTGTACGAGAAACAGATTGCCGGGGTCGAACCAGGAATAGTAGCCCGCAGGCTTTTGCTTTTTGTAGGCCCGCTTGATCCTGGCCTCTTCAGCTAAAGCGCAGTCGGCGGTTTGTTCATCAGAAACCATGACACTCCGTGAATTCTACGAAAGACCCGATGTTTCAGGCGACTCCGACCGCCGGGTCAACGTGCTGTAGTTTTCTCTGGCTCCTCGACGAAGCAACACGAAATCAATCACACCATGGAGAAAGCCTGTACCGTAACCCAGGTGGTAACACGCGAACACCAGGGGCAGAATCGGAAAGTATCGCCACCCCTTCCGGGCAGCCACCCCGAACGAAATACCCACCGTACAAAGACCATAGGCAGCAATCTCGCCGAACCAGAGCCACCAGACAGGTGACCACAACAGGGCGACGGCGGGTAAGGCGAGTAAAGAGAATACAAACGCTCCCGGCACGTACTGCCGGAGAGCGGCGGCGGCTTTTCGCTTCTGCACGACCCGCACTCGCCAATACCCATACTGCACATATTGCTGGAGTAACGCCTTCAGGCTCTTCCTCGGTGTATACCAACTTCTGATCCGCGGGGAATGCCAGATGCGCCCACCCTGCTGCACCAGGCGCAGATTGAGCTCATCGTCCTGATTCCGCACCAACTCTTCGTCAAACGGCCCGATGCGATCAAACACCTCGCGACGATACACCCCGCCGAACACCGTGTCGGCGGGACCTTCGTATTGCGGATCATGCCAGCGCGCCCCACCGACGCTGAACCCGCTGTGGTGAGCCAGAGCAACCGCTTCCTGCACATACGACTCGCCCTCGCAGACCATGCTGCCGCCGGCATTGTCCGCCTGGGTTTCTTCCAACACTTTCACCGCCTGATACAGATAGTCAGGGGCATACCGATTGTGAGCGCCCATGATGGCGATGTAGCGACCTCGCGCGGTTGCGATCGCAAGATTGACCCCGCTCGGCATGGTTCTCTTCGGATTTGTGATCACCTTCAGCGCCGGAAATTCCCCGGAGAGCCTCGACAGGATCTCACCCGTTCCGTCATCCGACAAACCATCGACAACAATCAGTTCAGAGTTCCCCTCAGGCTCCTCCTGCTTCAGAATGGATCGCACACAGGCTTCGATCGAATCCTGTTCATTGCGGCAGGGCACGATGGCCGTCACCATGCATCGCGACTTCGACAATGGAAAGTGGAGAAGCGTCTTGGACGATTCCGGACTAGATGGGGAGTTCACGCGCACAACAGGTCCCTCGAGAAATACATGCATTTTCGACTTTCTTTTTGGCTCTCAAAACTGGCACACTCTGGCTCTCAGCTGTGACGTTCCTCAGAAACACTCGGTAGCCCTCGCCGCCTTACAACCTGTCTCCCATGACCGCATCGGCTTGAGACAGGCACCCTGGCTCCGGGCTACAATTCGATAATCACAACGATTCCTGTAGATCGCTGCAGGCTTTTACCTACAATCCCCAAACAGGCTCAATTGACGAGCCTGAAATTAAGCTATTGAAAAATAAACGATCTGTGAAACACACCAAGGCGGCACGCATTCTGCTCTAGACAGTGAAGAGCAGACGCATCGGCCGACAGAATTTTGCGAGGAGGCCCAGATGGCATTGAAACGGCATTTGAACAAAAGCCATGCACACCTATTTATATGGGTAATGAGCATCCTCTCTCTGATCGCGGGACCGGCCGTGTCTCACGCTGCAACGTATTATGTTGCGCCAAACGGGGACGATGCTAACTCGGGATCGGATTTAACACCGTTCAAAACTATTCAGCGAGGCATCCGAGCACTGGCAACAGGCGATACACTTAATATTCGGGGCGGCATTTACCCTGAAAGAATTAACAGCAATAGCCAAACTATACCCACCGGCAACTCGTGGAGTGATGCGCCCGTCATTTCGGCTTTCTCAGGAGAGACGGTGGTTTTACAACCTGCAGGTGGAGGAGAGGTGGTCAACCTCGCGCACCCGTATATCAAGTATGTGGTGTTTAAAGACCTGATTCTCGATGGCTCTGGTCTCCAGCGCACATGCGCAAGCGGGTACGGCTGCAGTTATGGCGTGAGCGTGACCAATGGGGCTCATCATGTCCGCTTCAGCAATACAGAAGTCAAAAATGCCGGCGGCTCTGGAATTTTGATGACACGTGGATCATCAAGCGTACCGACTGCGATCGAATTCATCGGTTGCAATGTTCATCATAATGGCGTCGAGGCGCGTGATCATGGGTTCTATCTCGCCACAAGCGGGAATCTCGTTCGTAATTGCAAGGTTCATGACAATGCCGGATACGGCGTTCATATTTACACCGGGAACACCAGCGTCACAGCGGACAACAACACCATTGACGGGAACGACGTCTATGGCAATGCCACGACCAGCGGTTCGGCTCCGGGGATATTGGTGGATAACGGGACCGGCAACTTGGTCATGAATAATATTGTGCGCCTAAATAAGAATGGTATTCAGGTGGGAAATCCCTGGACCACGTCAGCCACGGCGTCATTGACGAAAATTTATAACAACACGGTATACAACAACATGCCAGGCCTGGGGATAGACATCTTCGTAAGCAGCTCACAAGCCGAGGTGAAAAATAACATTGTCTACAAAAACGGCGGCGCGATTGGCAACAAGGGCAGCGGCACTGTCACATCGAACAATTTGCTTACGGATCCGAAGTTCGTAGACGAGCTTGGCGGCAACTTCAAATTGCAGGCTACCAGTCCAGCGGTGAACCAGGGTGTCATTCTCTCGCTCGTCGCCACTGACCTGGCAGGCGTCACCCGCCCCCAACTTGGCACCCATGACATGGGTGCATTTGAATACTCATCGACCAGCACTGATACAATTCCACCGGCTCAACCCGTCATTCGCTCAATCAGTACACCGTGATTAGAACAGTGAACGGTCGAGTCGCAGCGCATTCCACTGCCCAATCTCACCCGGCAGACACGGGCTCGTGCAGCGATCGGACGTTCTGCGCCTGCAGCAGTTCAAGATAGAAACTTGCCAAGTCTCGCGCGCAATGATCGATCGAGAGTGAGTCGATTGCCTCCGTAGCCTGAATGCGCATCCGACTCAGGGCAATCTTCTTGAGCTTTTCCGCTAAGTCAGCAGGAGTAGGCTTGGCGAGATAGCAACCGCGTATGCCTTCAATTCGCTTGGGTACATCCCCGACGGGAACAGACACTACTGGCACATTGCAGGCTAGCGCTTCCTTTACAATTGTTGGAGACCCTTCGTGAAAAGAGGTCAGCAGCAACGCATCGCTCGCACTGAGCCAGACCGGCACTTGCTCGTAGCTGACCCCTCGCAGTTCATGAATCTCCGCATCGACCCCAAGTGTTTCCTTTAGATAGTCTAATGCTGCATAGGCCAATTCTGGTCGTTTCACCGGATCGCCCGTATTCTGAAAGAGAATATGAAAAGTCTCTTGTCTCCAACCGAGTTCCTTGCAACATTGATCCCGGTCGAGCGGACGGAAGAGCGCAAGATCAATACCACAAGGTATAACTTGCACATGAGATGTTCGCTTGCTCCACGGGAGCGATGTCCTCAAATGCTCCGCCACAAGCACCACACCACTACAACGTTTAGCGGCCTGCTTTGAAGCCATCACGCCGCAGGCGGCAAAGAATCTTCGCCCCAGCCGCTCGAACGGTTGTCCTAGCAGATCAGATCCATGGAAGCTGACGACGACCGGACGGTCTGTTACGACTTGGGCCACAACCCGAGCCATGATGCCACCATACATTGCGTGGACAACATGAGGCTGAAACTCAGCCATGCTCGCTGTGATCTTTGACGGAAGATCTGCGTACACACGCATGCCGTGCTGAAGGCGGTCAATAAACAACACCTTTACGTCAAGCCCTATCCGACGAAGGCCCTCAATTTGTTGCTCAATGAAGCGCCCGGCGTGTGGGGAATTGGGGGCTGGAAACATATTGGTGACGGCGAGCACCCGCAATGCTTCCACAGAAGGTTTTTCATCCATCAAGTTAAACGTCTTCATCAATTTTTTGCTAGGGCTTCTGGATCTGCCCAGCCTGCCGAGCGATAGGCATCCAGGGTTTGCAGCATTAGGCGATCAAGGCCAAAGTCCTGCTCTGCTTTGGCGCGTGCGGCTCGACCCATTTCTCGGCGGAGCGTCGCGTCGTTGCTCAATTCAAGGATGCGGCTCGCAAGACCGATTTCATCATCTTGCCCAACAATAAATCCGGTTGTACCGTTATCTATTAACGATGGGATATCTCCGGCGTTCATGGCCACCACAGGCAAGCCACAAGCCATCGCCTCCATCACGACGTTCGGACACCCTTCACTTTCCGAGGTATGAACCAGAAAGCTCGCGCCACGCAACAGGGAAGGGACATCATGAACCGAGCCCAGAAAAACCACACTATCTGCGACTCCCAAGGAATGAGCCTCACGTTCAAGCATGGGCCGGAGGGGACCGTCCCCTGCAATACTAAACTGGGTGGACCGTGTCTTGAGTCGGTTGACCTGTCGAATCGCTTTGAGAAATCGATCCCAGCGTTTGACGGGTAAAAGAGAACCCACTCCTACGACAGAAACATTGTCACCCGCATCTTGTTCCGCCTGTTGAAAAGCCTTGAGGTCGAGACCATTTCGTACTACTGCAAACTCTCTGGGCGAGAAGAAGCTCGACGTTTTATGCGCTAGTTCTGCACAGAAATGACTATTTGAGATGTGAAGCGAGGGCCACCGTGCATTCAAACCGCCCCTCAATCGTCCGCCTGCTTTTCTGACAGCAGCAAAATCGCTGCGCAATGAACCCACAGCCACAGCTCCTGTCCCTAACGCCGCATAGTAGGCCGCGAAATTCGTATGAAATCCATATGAGTGGATCACTTCCGGCAGGAGGGTTCGTACCAATTTCCTCAAGGCCTGAAGTTTTACTATCGGCGATGCAGGTGTGGGCAATCCATAGATCGGAATCTTTAGTGCCGCGATGTCGCGATAGTATTTCTCGTTGGGATTATCGTTCCAGGCCACCAGAGCCGGTCTATAGCGGCTACGCTCCAACGTTGCCAACAGATAGTAGAGCTGACGTTCCAACCCGCCCAGTCCGAGTTGGCCAACCACATAGAGCAGACGGCATCGGCTTCCCTCCGATGGCGCACTGCTTGTGGTCGAGTTGTAAACGAGACTTTCCTGCCCTGACACACTAGCACCCGCTGAAAACAATGGTTCACCTACTCGTTCAGTACTCGCGACTCACGCACTTCTAGACGGATACGACGGGAAAGGTGAGATTTTCTTGAATGATTTTCTCCAGGCTTGCTGCGGCTTCATCCCACCCGATCACTTGTTGTGAATTCCCCCTCCGGGCCGTCTCTGGTCTCTGTCCTTGCCGAACGGTCTCGGCCATGCAACGCAGTGATTCACACAGGCTCTCAACCGATCCGGCCTCAAACAAGCTGCCTCCGTAACTCTCAGCCAGACGAGGATTTCCACCCACGTTGGATCCAAGAAACGGCACGCCGCAAGCGAGTGCCTCGAGCACAGCATTGGAGTAATTTTCGTACCGGCTCGGCATCACAAACACATCCATGGCTCGGTACCAATCTCCCAATCGTTCATGAGGAACGTCGGCCTCGATCCGGACAACGCCTTTCGCCAGTTCCTCTTTCAAGGTTTCACGAAGCTTCCCTTCCTCCTCCCCCGCCCCGATCATCAGAAGCCTGGCCTGAGGGAGGTACGTCCGCAGTTGCTTGAATGCATCGGCTAACAGATCGACCCCTTTGATATAGGCCAGCCGTCCCACATAGCCGATGACCCATTCCTCACCGGACCATGTCAGATCCTGCCGCACTTGAGAGGTTCCAGGCCGGAACAGATGGCGATCGAGGCCGATCGGCAATTCCCTCGCATGCTCGCCAAGAAACGTCCGGATGTGGCGGAGCGCATCGCCGTTGGCACAGACTGCATGAATTCGTTTTAAGGTGGGGGCCAAATCGGACGAGACCGGACCGGGCAATCGCAAGATTGTAGGGCGCACACGGGCAATTTTTTCGGCCAGCACCGAATTTCCGTGGACATAGATTGCATCGAAGTCCTCCCAGCGAGCGTGGAACTCCACATCGACTCGACTGGCAAAACGCCGGTCATGCCACCGGACCGTTCTCCAGCATAAGGCCTCCTGGCATCGATCCCAGGTGTTCTTGAGCTGAATGCCTTCCGGAATCCACCCCCTGATGTTCGACAATACACCCTGCCCCAGCTTCCTGGACCAATAGCCCGCCAAAGGAACGGGGACAATCTCAGGAGGCAACGCAATCGGATACTTCCCGTTTGGATCGGCAATGAACGTCGCAGTAACCTGATGCCCCCGTTGAGCAAAGGCAGCGAAGAGATTTCGAGTGAAGTTTTCGCCTCCTCCGCGCAGGACACCCAGTTCCGATTGAACAACGAGAATATTCACGATTCAGTTCACACCCTTTCCGACACGCCACCTGTAAACTTAGTGAAGGTGATGAGCTTTGAAAGGGTGAGCGTCGCGCCACACCAATCGGCGCTTTTTCCGTAAGACTGTCACGATGCGCACGAGTCCGACTCCGGCCAATAACGGCACAATCAGTTCCAATGCGATGCGGTATCTTGCCCCTGCTCCGAACGAGACACCGGCTGTAAGTGTGATCGCCAGACAGATGATCAGCATCGTCAGAAGCCATTTCCGGTCGATGGAGTCATTCGCTTGCCCCCTGCCCCAGATATGCCATCCCCCGAGAACTGCGCAGAGGAGAATTGCCATCCAGTACCCGCCTAGCGCGACGGTGTCCCCGGGAAAATTTAGCCCTGCCGGAGTCAGAATGCTCGCTTGGGGATGGACGAGTGCCTCGAACGCATTGAGGCCGAACACGTAGAGTGTCGAGAATGGGTGCGCGCGAAACACCTCATTTGCCAACCGCCAGCGTTCGTCATGCGCTTCCTGAGGAGACAACGTCCACTGAGTTTCTGCTTCCTCGGCGGCTCTCAGCATGGCCCAACGATCTCCCTGAGGGCCGGCCACCTGTCCCTTCACGCTCGAAGCCCACCATTGCCAAGCAGCTTTGCCTGAGACATCACTGAAGCCGGAAAACTGCGCTTGTTCAACGTTGCGCATTTTCCACAATTGCAACGGCACCAGCGCACACAGAAGCATGACCGTTACCAGCAACCAGGCACGGATTCGTTTTTCGGGATAGAGCGTAAACATGGTCACTGCGACGAGAGCAATCAAGGGAAAGACCGGCCTGATAAACACCACGCAGCTTGTCAGGAGCCCGACCGCACTCGCGCCGGCTAAGACGGTGCTGGATGTCCGCGCGAATCGAATCACCGTGTACATCAGAAGGAACAATAACGCGAGTACGGTGAGAAACAGACCATCACTGAGAAGAAATCCCGCCCTCGCTGCGCCCCAAGGAGATACCGCGGCTAGTAATGCTCCGCTGAAGGCCATCGTCGGAGGGAGGATGCATCTCGCCAGCCAATAGAGCACCACTACGCTCAGGGATAAAATCACCGTCTGTGCGAGCAAGAGGGCTCGCACGTCTTTCCCACACACAGTCATAAGAGCCGCAAGAAAGAATGGATACCCAGGAGTCCTGGTGATCTCAGGCTTCTGGTATCGATTGAGAAACGTTCCGGATTCGCTCAAATTGACGGCCGTATCGAAGTAGGTTCCAGAATCTGGAAAGACCAACCGGGTCGGCTCAGCGCGATACGTAAAAAACAGTCGGATAGACAGCGCGCACACCACAATGATTAGCGACGTCAGCAGGGGGTGTTCCTGCACCCATCCCGCACCGCCCACGAATTCAGCCTTGTGCGTGCCTGCTTGCACGGAAATGGTCTGCATAGCCACGCGACGGGAATGAGAGATCTTACGAACCGGCGGATGATGATGAGTCGGACGTGAACGTCACGTGAAACAGGCGTCCGGCTTGAAGGGGTAAGACAAGAATACTGTCGAGGCCCCTGCGACGGCAGACCAGCGCTGAGGCGCTTTAGATCTGATAACTGTGTCCCGTGCGGGGCGATTCCTGCTGCCAGCCACTATGCAAGGAGAGCGGCAAGGCCAGACAGACGATCGCCCAGGGCGCCATAAATGATTGGTTACCTGAATTTGTGACTAGCAATGCATACACGAGCAACGGCAATTGCAATTCACCTCGGTACCAATTGCCAATATACGCACGCAGCGCGGCGATGGAGGCTTTGACCCAATGCACGACAAAACACATGAGCGGCACTACCCCCGAGGACACGCCGATGAGCATGAAACCGTTGTGAGGCGTAATAAACTTTCCCCCAGCATCGACTGCTCCCGCGTGCGAGGCTCCTATACCGAACAACGGGGCGTTCAAGAATTTTTCTATTAATATCGGCCAGATTCTCAAACGCCCCGTCTCTTCAGTTGCCCGAAGGCCGTATGATTTCAGTGCGGTATCAAAGACGCCCAGCAACATGGCCCCGTAGGCCAATCCTCCCAGAAGGAGGAGAAGCGGAAAGCTTTCTTTAAAGAGGCGACGGGATGCTATGAGCAATGCAGCCGCCAGGGCAATGAGCGGTGAACGGCTGAGCGTCAGCGTCACCAGATAAAGACAGGCCAGTGCAACCGTCCAGAAGAACACCCGTGATCCCGTGGCTTTGGCAGAAAATCCAGCGAGGGTTAGATACAGGACACAGAATCCATACCAGCACCCGAGGTCATTGGGGTTCGCAAAGCCTACACTATTGTCCAAACCGAATCGCTGGTATCCGCCACCACCAAAGTTGTTCATGTAAGGAAGCATGGCAAAACCCAAGGCAATCGTGACAAACGCAAACCGCTGGAGAAATTGTTCTCGGCCTACCAACCATTGGACAACGATCAGTGAAGGAATCCATATCCCAACATTGCGAACATAGAGTTGCGAAGAAGATTCGTCATGGATGAGAAGTTGAATGAGTAGATACGTTACCGCAGAAGCTAGGGCCCAACTACTCTGCTGAAAGACCGAGGAGAGATCGCTTCCCCCTTCTACAAAGCACACCCCCACGACCAGGAGCAGTAAAATGCCGACCCCCACGTTTCCCACCGTCAACCCAAGCGGGGCGCCCAATACCGCATAAAACACAACAAATAGATATCCTAACTCTGTGAGTGAAAAACCGGCAAAAATTGACGTTGGCTCCTCACGAGAATACATCTCCTGTTCGGCAAGATTGGAATGTATCATCGCACACCCGGAAACCTGTCTTGCGTGAGGCGGTTCATTCTTGATGTGTTATGCAGGGAGGGCTTGGCGAAAAAGCTGAGACACGGCTTTTGGAGAATGCCGTCTGACGACGAATTCGCGGGCGCGACTCCCGAGAGTCTCCCGGAGATCGGCATTGCCGACCAGATGCTGAATGTCGTCAGCCGCCTGGGCGATTGTGCCGGACTGCAGGCCGATGCCCTCATTCTTCAATAGTCTGTCGGGATCCACCGTCAGACTGACTACAGGCGTTCCGGTTGTCCAGGCTTCGAGAAAGGTACTCGGGAACCCTTCGGAGTCGGACGTGTTAAGAAGAACTGCGGCCTTCGCAATGACATCGAGAGACCGTTCCGGCGGCACCAGCCCCAGATATTCAACGTTCGGTAGAGCCTGCAGTGCCGCAAGCATCTGCTCGCTATACCCGCTTTGAGATCGATGCCGACTGACTCCGCCGCACACAACAAAACGGACATCAGGCAATTGCCTGGCGACCTCGACCAATCTATCCGGCCGCTTATGTTCTCGTAGCATCGCCACCCATGCCACGTAGGGTGCACGCTCGGAATGAGCCAACGAACCGGTTGCCGGAGTCACAACCCCCGGCAAGATCGACGCCTTGGCTCGCCAGGCAGGCGATAGTTCCTCGAGTTGCTGACCATGTTGCACAAAGATCTTATCCGATCGAATCAATCCCCACGCATACATCGGCCACAACCGGGGATGGAGCGAGAGTGCCTGGCGCAATCGGAAGTCCATATCGTGCATCGCAGAGAATATCGTTCGCACGCCCGCCGATTTTGCGATCTCCACTGCGGGGCCCCACCAGTGATCGGCACATTGCCAGAGCCACCAGTCCGGACGTTCCGCTTGCAACGCCTGGTGCCAGACTCTCAACACATGCCCACCAGTCAGGCCGAGAAACTGCACCCCATCCACTGTAATTTTTTCACCCGGTGGCACACCCTTCTTCACGCCCACCGTGACAGACCAGCCATCGGCGGCTAGAGCTCGAAGCAGGAGCCAGGCATATCGCTCGGCCCCTCCGGTCGCTCCCGGCGCATTCAGCGCATAGTCGTAGATGACGTCATTAAAAAAGATGATTTTCATGAGACTCGCAATGACTGGCGCATCATCCAGGCCAAGGTGACGAACGGATTCCACAATTCTCGATCGATGCCACCCTCCGCACAATTGATCGCGTGAAGACGTTGCAGGTAGTCATAGTTGAAGAGAGCGACATTTTCTCGCCCCCACTGCAAGACCGTCTCCATGGCGGGTCGCCATTGCCGGGCAAGCAGACGGCTCACCGGCGCATTAAACCCGTGCTTAGGTCGATCCCAGACCTGCCGTGGCAATAGACGTTTGGCGATCGGCTTCAACAGTGCCTTTAACGTTCCATCGATAATCTTCTTATCTGCGGGCAGTGGGAGAAACCGATCCAGCAAGAGTTCGTCCAGGTAAGGAACGCGTACTTCCAGTGACGCCAGCATGCTGGCCCTGTCCGTTTTGACGAGACAATTTTCGCTCAGATACGTTTCCAGATCCGTTCGCATCAGGCTGTCCATGGTCGGGCTGTCCCCATACCGATCAGCCACGCGATCCCATGGTTCAAAGTACGATGCGATGTCCGCCTCGTCGTGGTACCGGACCGACATCACCTGACGAAGATCTTTCCTGAACACGGGGAAATCTCCATATCGCACACGAGACCAACGAAGCTGATCACGGGAGGACAATGTGCGTTGGTAGATATTCGCCATCCCTCTCGGGCGCCATGTGGTCGCGCGTAATCCCGCATCCAGCATGAAATGTCCCGGAAGAGGCCGGGGTTGCTGCTGACGAAGATATTTCGCATACCCGCCGAATATTTCATCTCCTCCGTCTCCCGACAGGGCGACTTTTACATGCCCGGCGGTGAGCTTCGCCAGCACGCAGGTCGGAATCACTGCGGGATCGGCAAACGGCTCATCGAGTCGACCCAAGAGATCAAGCAAGTCCTCTGCTGAGAGACTGTCTCCACGAAGCACGGTGTGATCAGTACCGAATTCTCTGGCAACCAGTTCCGCAACCGGAGATTCATCGAACTCTTCGTCATCGAAGGCGACGGAGAATGACTTGACTGCCCGGGAGCTTTCTCGCGCCATGAGTGCGACAATCAGAGAAGAATCAATCCCTCCGGACAAGAAGGCACCAACGGGAACGTCACTGACCAATTGCCGCTTCACCGCCCGGTGAAGGAGCTCTTCGACTTCCGCTTCACACGGTGCCGCCGCTGCCTGGTCTGCATGCGGCGGTCGCCAATAGTGCTCTATGTTCGGCGATGCATCCCCCAGTTGCCATTGCAGCCAACAACCCGGTGGCAGTTTATACACATCTCTAAGAATGGTTCGGGGGGCTGGAATATAGTCGAACGTTAATACATCCCGCACGGCCACAGGATCGATCGATCGGAACATGTCGAGCGCGGAAAACGGTTCAACCGTTGAGGCGACAACAAGAGCGCCTTTATGCATACCCCAGGTCAACGGCTTGATCCCTAGCCGGTCACGTGCTCCAAACACTCGAGATTCGAGCCGGTCCCATATCACGAAGGCAAACATCCCGTTCAGCCGCTCGACGACATCCGGTCCCCATCGGCGGAACCCCTCCAGCAACACTTCGGTATCAGACTGTGTGCTGAACGCGACTCCGTCTCCGCGAAGTTCCTCTCGCAGTTCGGCGAAGTTATAGATCTCTCCGTTAAAGATGATGGTATGCCGCCCATCTTTGCTCACCATCGGCTGTCGACCCATGGCAAGATCGATGATTGAAAGACGGCGATGAAACATCATCGCGTGACGGTCCCGCCACTCGCCCTTCTCATCGGGTCCGCGATGAGTGAGGGCCTTGGCCGCCAGACAGGCCTTGTCCCACTCCACGACGGCGCTCGTCTGAAACACGCCGAAGATGCCGCACATACTTACCTCGTCCGATCGCTGTTGAAGCGGGAAATCATGCCTGCCATGCTCCCATGTTGCGGCGGAATCTATCGCGAGAGAACCGGAACCTGCTGACGTGAATTGAGGAGCGCGGCCCCAACCTGGACCCATCGGACGTTGGAATCCGCCATGGCGCGCCGGATAAGCGTGTGGAGGTGTTCCCCAACGGTCGGCGCATGAGGGTCGCCGGTCGCCTCATCGAATTCCCAATAGTGCGTCGCGGCGCAGAACACGCCGCCGGTCGCGCAGGCTTCATCGAAGCGTTTCAAATTTTCCTCAAGCCTGGCCAGCGGAGTAATGGGATTTCCGGCAAGCTCCCTATGATCGTCCAGCTCCAGCACACAGGGAACCCCGCTCAATCCCTTCGCACGCCGATTTCTGAGATACCACCAGGTCTTCACGCTGGCTAGAGACGCCCATGACCAGCCACGACGAATGCCTGCCACTCCTCCCAGATGCAGACCTGCCCGGGCAATCGCTTCCAACCCACGCTTGCCGATCGCGTTATGGGGAGGCACGAATACCCGCACGGTCGTGCGGAGGAGTTCCTCCAGGTAGTCCTTCCCTTCCTGCACTTTTCGGGTCAACTCGGCGCCATCCATGAATTCCCATCGCACGTCCGGCAGATCATGGTTGTAGCCATGCAACATGGCCTCGTACCGCCCTTTTGCAATGCCATGCCGCAAATACTCCACCAGGGCTTCATTCTGTTCGAGTGGATGGATGGTCCATTTTTCACGGGATGTGCTCGGCACCCCTTTGCTTTTCCCCGCCTGACAGAAGGGAATAATGGCGAGTGAGACCGGCCCCCATTGGGTAATCTTCCCGTAGGCCTTTTCCAGTTCTTCGGGTGACGTGAAAAAGCTGGTGTCGTCGTCACGAATACAAAAATACACGGGTCTCCCCCCTATTCATTCTGCGACGCACAGGCCGCGTGCGGACTGACTCCCTCGAGCCATCGAGGATCGCCGAGTGTCTCCCGAAGGCTCGGTGGGACAGTCTGCAATCCAGGAATGAACGGGTGCTCTGCGGGTACCGCTTCCAATGCCCGAACCAGAATCGCCGTCTGCCGATCAGACGCATAGGCTTCACAAGCCTTACGATCCGGCACCAATGACGCGACCGTTCCGTTGTTCCAATGCTCAAGCAACACCTCGAGCACCCTGCAGATCTCTGGAATCGATTCCACATCGGCAATCATGCGGCTCTCGACCTGCTGAAGCACCTTTTTCGTTTCGTCCTCAGGAAGGACGCCGATGATGGGTTTTCCCGTCTTGAGATACCCAAAGAGCTTGGCGCCGGCAAACAGTTCGTAGCCTGGCTTTGTGGCCGGACGGCCAAAGATGAGCAAGGCATCAGCTTCCCGCTGAAGCGCGGCGAGTTCATCTGAGCGTTTGGCCCCGGCGATGTGAACCATCTCGGACACGCCCTGTGTCGCCGCTTCCTTCGCCACGATGTCCATGCCCTCCCCGACAAAGAGCACGCGCAATTGTTGCGCACGCGAAGGCTCCGCGTTCTTCAACACCGCCAGTGCAGCGAGAAACGTGTCATAGCGATAGTCGGACACCACACCGCCATACAGCAGGGTGCAACGCTCCCCTGTTGACGCTGCACCGGATTCAAGAGGCGGTTCGTAGCCATTGGGGACAATATAGATTTTCGACGCCTCCAGGGCTCCGCGATAGGCCTGCCAATAGCACTCGGCTTCCCGTTCATAACGGAAGATCACGGCCTGAGCCTTCTGAAGCAGGTCGAACATCCGGCTTCTGTCTCGCTGGATCGCCCACGCCGGACGTCTTGCCTCGAAATCGTTGTGCGTGATCGTCCAAGAATCGCGAAAGTCCAACACATACGGAATGTTGTACTTCCGGGAGGCCAGTTGTGCGGCATAGAAGGCACTCACTGGTCCGGCTGTCGCCCAGATGACGGAAACCCGCTCTCGCCGGCAGACCTGGCCCACCGCATCGACTGCAGGGTTGATCCATGGGCTCGCCATATCCGGGTGGTACCACCGAGCCTCGGCGAGACGAATCATCCCCCGCAGCCGTCCGCGCAGGCTTTCGGCGTCTCCCATTGATATTTGGCTGCTCCCTGTTGATGAGGTCCTCGATTCACTCCCTGTTGCTCGACCCGCGCGCCAGGACTGAAACCCCTGCCAGAGATCATAACCCTTGATGCGAATGATCTCTGTCTGCTGGGGAATCTTAGCCGCGAGCGTCGAATCGTACCGTTCGTATTGGCTCGGCTCGGCAGTCACCACGACCGGACGCCAGCCGAAGGACGGCAATTGCCTCACGAAGCGCAACGGGCGATACACACCTGCGTTTCCCTCGGGCGGAAACCCATAGGCAACCATCACAACTGTGCGATCGGATACGCTCACCGAAAACCTATCCTGGTCATTGATGTGGACAAAACGAGGAGACACCTGGTGAAGAATCGATTGCGCGAAAGCTCCCGCGGGGTGCGGTCTCACTTCGGAGGGAACGCTTTAGACGAATGAATGTGTTGGACCACAATGAAATCGAGTGACGCTGATCTGAAGCCCGAACCCATGGCTCAACTTTCCACGCTGAGAATCGTCCATTTCAGGGTGTCCCGTCCTTCTTCGGTCGGCTCTTCCTGCAGACGGTCCCCGATGCATCAGCTACTGAGACCATGAGGCCACATGTTCGCTACTACTCAATCGAGAACTTCGAGTTGAACAAGCATATCTTCAATAAACAAGGGAGACTTCGACCGGCTCAATCCTTCAACGGTTCGCAGGGTGAGATCGGCGCTTCCTTCCATATGGGCAAGCCGATACCCGAACTGTTCGTGGAAGACCGTCAACTCTTTCCGTTCCCCTCCCAGCCTGAACAATTTTGGCGCTCCCTCAACGCCGACGGCTTCTTCATCAAACCCGCGAAGTTTGAAGTCGTAGGCGACACGGCTACCCTTTGACAAATTCGTTCCAAGCAATGCCAAAAATTTCTCGAATGTTCGCGTGTTGATGTAGGGAGCCACCCCTTCCATGAATACCAATGCCTTTGCCGTGCCGATCTTGGACAAGCAGGCCTCGAAGGAAGACCAGGCATCGTTGTTCAGATCGATCGCCACATACCGGAGACGCTCATGGCTCCCGACGCGCTTCGCCAGATCCTGCTTAATGCTGATCGCAACCGGTTGGTCGCACTCCACGACCTCTACTCCGTTTTGATTCAAGGCCTCCTTGAATCGATACGCGCGTGTGTCCGTGCCGCACCCGACGTTAATGATGTACCGCACATCCGCATCAATGGCGCGGAGAAATACCTCATCGTAGTATCGCGTTCGCGCCAGAAGGTAGTAGTAAATGGGGTCGGCCTGGAGACCTGTGACCGTTCTCCGCCGGAGCCATTGGCAACGCCACCGTCGCATAAGCGGCAGAAACATCCCGACCAATGTATCGGGATTCCGGCGTTCACTCTGCTCGTGAATGGATTGGATATACCGTCGTTCTGCCACTTTCAACGAATTGCTGAATGCTAGCTTTTTCATGTAATTAAGGTGCTCCCCTCCGACGAACCGCCCGAACTACTCGTCGCACACGGTACCCGAGAGCTGTTCTGCCTCTCGGTTGATATGGCCGCATGCTGAACTTCCACAGCAGCTTTTGGCTTTCGAGCATGCAATCTTACGACAGCTGAGGCCCACCGATTCGCCCTGCGATTCTGAGTGCGGTATTGAGCGGGTTCAGAAGGAGATCGAAGACTTTTGTGAGAACCGCTTTGGCCACTCGTTCGGCTTTTAACGGATGCCCAAGTCGTTTCAGTGTCGTCCTGTGATAGGTCCAAAACCCTTTATGGCGATTGCGGAACACGCGGGATCCAAGAAAGGTGTAATACTGGTCCCAGATCTTCTTCGTCTCCTGCGTGAATTCCTCCTGACTGAGGTAGCTCGGCCCATACTTCAGCAGAATTTCAATCTCTGGAAGCCACATGCCGGCCTCATCGAAAGTCGACGCATTGTCAGCATGTATGCGGGTGTAGCTCAGCACCTGGTGCACAAAACCAAAGTCTCTATCCTTGAGGACGTCAAAGCACGCTTCAGCATCTGCATGCTCATTGTCGACATTGTGAAATGCGGGACGGCTTCTCACGACGTCCGATGAAAAAAGCACAGACGTCGGAGTGCCAAAAACAAAAATCCCGTTCATAAAAACTCTTCTGCAAACCTCCCGGCCTGTCATGAACGAACCGGAATACGGCAGCCCATCCCAGACGACCCGGTCCTTGCGAAGCCCATACGACCCGACAACTGCGACCGTCGGATGTGCCTCGGCGAGCGCGACCATCTTTGCGATGCAATCCGGAAACAACCAGTCGTCGGCATGCACCATCTTGCAGTACTGGCTGTTCAAGGAAGTCTGTCGAAAGGCAATATTGTGGTTCTCGCCCCGTGATACGAATTCCGGATTCGTAATGACTCGAACTCGGGCGTCTTTTGATGCATACGATTCGGCAATACTGAGCGTTCGATCTGTACTGCAGTTATTGACGATATAGTATTCCCAGTTCACATACGTCTGTGCCAACACACTTTCGATACATTCAGCGAGGTATTTTTCCCCGTTGTAGACGGGTGTGACTACCGTGACCAATGGTTGAGCGATCGATGTCATCAACTTGTCTTTCATTTTGTCCCACTTAGATACAGCACGGCATCTCCGTTGAATGGCGCCGCGAAGTGTTGACTGCCGCCCCCGTTGGTCTCGCCGACAACAACGGCTTCACCCGTTCCGACATTGAACCACTCCACCACAAGCGGTTTGGTTGTGGCCGACAAGTCCACTGTCACTTTTTTCTTTATCATTTCCTTGCGGAACAGAAACCGGAGCACCCTTCCCGCCACAGTTCTCTGGGTTGAGCCGTAATAGTCCACGGGCAGATACACGACGTAAGTCGACTCGCGATTCGTCAGACAGTAACCCGATGAGGCGATCCCGGTGTCCGGACGCATCGTCTCCAACGGGATGCGCTTCGCCAGTGCAGATGCGTGGCCCATGGCGCGACGGGTGGCATTCCACCCCTCACGATCGTCCACCTTCACATGCTTGAGGAACCGCGGCTCGTCGAGGTCCATGAATATGGTCTGATACCCTCGCGTAAAACTTTTCCAGACCCACTCCGGATTGCCTCCAAGACCCCAGAGATGGTCCGTATCTGCCAGTATGACCTTGCGTCCATCCGTCGGTGGAGGAGAGACTCTATATGTGGACTCCTGATCCTGCCGTCCCGGTATGGCCCATTCGTTCGGAGAGACCCAATCAGCCGGACTGGCCCACAGCTCCCCATTGTCGCCATAAGGATATTCCACGGTCATTCCCACGGGGTGCTGCTTCGGCTTGCCGGCTTCATACTCCTTGAGGTATCGGATGATGTGGTACTGCCACTCCTGTGAGTCTCGATGGCTCTCGTTGCTGATCTCATACAACACATTGTCGAGGTCATTGAGCGTATCGACGACTTTTCTGACGTAGGCTTCCTGAATTGCCGTCACGGCCCGGACCTTGAGGGTATGTACCTCCTTGCCCTCGCCGTCATGATCGAGATCACCGTCAATGCCATTCACATTATTTTTCGCATTGAACGGGTGCCCCAACCATGGATTGATGGGCTCGCCTTTGGCTTCAATACTCCCGCCTTGAAACAACATCACCGAAACATAGATGCCGCGCTCCTGAGCTGCGAGGACCCTGGAACGCAGGCGATCGAAGTATTCTTGGTTGAATTTCAGAAGATCGAATTTGGGCTGACCCGAGAAATCAGTTTCAGGCCCGGTTCGCTGGTAGCGCGAAGGAGAATCCGGCCATTGCCCTTGGTCTGGAGGCACCGCCGCATGCTCCCAGGTCCACATCCTGATAAAGTTGTGATTGTAGGCTTCCAGGTGCCCGAGATAGGCTGTGTAGTCCAACGCATCCTGGCCACTCCAGTCCTGAAAATTGTTCCAAATATGCATGCCCGTCAGATAGACCGCCTCGTCGGTGCCATCAGAAAAGTAGCGTGGGTTTGGCTTGAGCACCCTCAACGGCCCCTTGCTCGAAACAGAGGTTGCGTCAGGCACCGCCATTGCTGCGGACGGCCATAGGCACCATCCGAACGCAAGGCTCAACACGAGGCGAATCGCGAGGACCCCGGCCGCATATATGCGTTCAATGTTAGACATGTGTGAAACCAGTTGATGCCGGCAGGTCGCGTCTCATCTTGATGACCCGCGCCGGAGCGCCGACAGCGATGGCCCCATCCGGAATATCTCGCGTGACCACGGAGCCAGCGCCGACCACGGCCCCTTTTCCAATACGCACCCCCGACAGCACGATCACGCCATACCCCAACCATGCATCGTTATCGACCACAATGCCCCCCTTGGTCTGCAAGGGTTGTTCGCCGATTAACAGGCCTGGAGCGACCCCGTGGTCGTAGGGATAAAAAGCGCACCCTGTCGCAATATGTACGCCGACGCCGATCTCAATCGGGGCAAGACAGGCCGTAAACTGACATCGAGGCTGTATATGCGTGTTGTCACCGATAGTGATACGACCTTGCCGGGCCGTCTGAATATGCGTATCTCCAAACATGTGCACACCATTGCCCACATGGATCGGACCGCCATCCCGGTCTTGATACAAGACGACACGGTCGCCGATGAACACATTGTTTCCCAGCGTGACATCCGCGCCGTGAAGCGTCGCTTCGAGTGACACATACCCTCGCCGGTGAAACCAGGCCAGACAGGAACGCCCGCGGTCCGGGGGCACAAACCAGGTCGCACACCAGGTTGCGACACGTCCGATCGGCCAGCCCCATGCCCACAGCATGAAGAAGTGGGCACAATTGAGCTTGAACTGTCTGAAGGCTTGCATCGAGAAAGTGACTGTCGAGAAAGGAGAGGGGGTCCACCCACGGATCCTGGCACTCATGCGACCGACAGGAGCGATGTGTACTCATCTACCCGGGCAGGATCGTCATCGATCGGTGACGCTTAGGACCTGCTCTTGCGGAAGGATATTCTGCGCTGTCGCTATACTCTGCTCGACCTTCGTCTCCCATTTGCAGAAAGGCCGGATGACGCCAGGGACGTTTCCCAACCAGCCTCCTCGAGACGATCCTTCCTCATAGGAATCAGCCACATGAAACGCCACGGCATCCCGCTCATAGAAGTGGCAGTTGTCCGGTGCCAGCGTCCAGATCGCCACGCCGACAAACATCGCGCCTTCGTTTAATAAATTAGCGGGAATCCATCCGGTGCTGATATACCGGCCTGCCGGTCGAGGCCGACGCATCCACGTACGGTCCGTATCCTGAGCCGAGAAGAGGTGCACGCCTTCACTATTGTGCACGCTGAAGCAGGGGTGAAACATAAATCCGGACTTGAGCACGTCATACTCAATCTCGACCGCGACCGATTTTTGAATCTCGACCAAGTCTGTCGGTTGCCCATCTTCTCCCCGTGCCCGCACCGCCCGAAGACGCACGACATCGCTACCTGGCGCCCGCGCAGGGTCGTCCCACTCGCGGACCTTCGTGCTTCCCTCGCTGGAGGACAGGTACCGGGTCACCAATTGACTGGCCGGTCCATCGCCCACGACCCCGCCATTGTCCAAGAGAATGACGCGTTCACACAGACGAGTCACCGCCTGCATGTTATGACTGACAAAGAGGACCGTTCGTCCCTCCTTGGCCACGCCCTCCATTTTTCCCAGACACTTTTTTTGAAATGCCGCGTCTCCTACGGCCAGCACTTCGTCCACAATGAGGATCTCCGGCTCCAGATGCGCCGCGACCGAGAACGCCAGCCGGAGATACATGCCACTGGAGTAGTGCTTGACTGCCGTATCGATGAATTTTTCTACCTCGGCAAATGCGACAATTTCGTCAAACTTTGCGGCGAGCTCTTCCCGCTTCATCCCGAGAATGGCCGCATTGAGCTGAATGTTTTCCCGCCCGGTCAGCTCGGGATGAAACCCCGTGCCAACCTCCAGGAGTGACCCCACGCGTCCATAGAGCGAGACCTGCCCCCGAGATGGTTCGGTGATCCGGGAGAGCATCTTGAGCAATGTGCTTTTCCCTGCACCATTGCGCCCGATAATTCCGACGACCTCCCCGCGGCGGATATCGAAGGACACATCCTTCACCGCCCAAAAGTGGTCGTCTCCTGAAGGACGCTCTTTACTGCGGCCTTGTAGAAGGCTTTGCCCGAGAGTGAGCGGTGCACGAAATGCCTTGGTAATGGTATCTCGTAGCGTGGAATATCGTTCCGGCTGACGCCCGACACGATACTGCTTCCAGAGTTTCTCAACACGAACCGCAAGATCAGCCATATTCCTCAAACCCTGTCGGAAAAAGTGACTTCCATCCGCCGAAAATAAAACGCGCCCGAGACTAAGACCAGCACGCTCACCAGGGCCGAGACCAACACCATGGGACCAGGCGATGTCTCAGTCCCAAGCAAGGCCCAGCGGAACCCCTCAACTACACCTACCATCGGATTCAATCCGTAGAGAGACCGTAACGGTTCGGACAGGAGACTGCTCGGATACGCGATGGGGGTGGCAAACAACCAGAGTTGCGTCAAAAACGGGATCACGTACCGCACATCGCGAAACTGCACATTGAGCGCCGAGAGCCAAAGACCGATTCCCAGGGAAGCCGTACAGGCCAGTGCCAGAAATAAGGGCAACGTGAGCACGGACCAAGACGGCACCACACCGTAGTACAGCATCAAGAAGATCAGCACGACAAACGAACAGAAAAAGTCCACCACCCCGGCGATAATGCTCGCAATGGGAACGGCCAGACGAGGGAAATAGACCTTCTTCAGCAAGCTGGCATTTTCCACCAAACTCCCCGATGACTGCGTGATGCCATTGGAGAAAAACATCCATGGTACCAGCGCCGTGAAGACGAACAGCGGATACGGAATACCATCGGAGGGCATCTTTGCCAGCCTCCCAAAAAACAAGCTGAAGAGCACCATGGTCATCAGCGGCTGAACAATGGCCCACGCCACCCCCAACGCCGTCTGCTTATAGCGTACTTTGATATCCCGCCAGCAGAGGAAATACAGGAGCTCGCGATATTGCCACAGATCCTTGAGGCCGAGTTGTTGCCAGCCATGCCTTGGACGGAGTACGAGCAAAGGCTCCTGCTCTACTGCCGCCCCTGCTATCGTGTCGAGTTTCGCGATCTGCTCCACGTCATTACCCCAATTTCTTCGACATCAGGCCTTACGGCTTGCATGGACCATGACGTCTAAATGGTCGCTACACCAGGTGCCAGCTATCATTTCCATTGCGCTGTCAGGGAGAGCATCACCACATCCCTCTGAACCTCGAACGGGGTGCCAGGCTGTTTGATGGTGAAATTATTGTAGTTATAGGAAAGGTCTAAGGACATCGTTCTCGTCAGATGGTAGTTCAAACCTGCCAACGCACTCAGGTTCTCGAACTTAATGGTTTTACCCGGCACAATCTCGTTGTAGCCGTAACTAAAATTTCCCCGGAGGCTGAAACGCTTAGAGAGCCGATGGGAAACCCCGGCCGTGGCCACGTTGCTGATCGTGGATCCTGCGGCAAAGAAGTAGGACGGCGCAGCTTTTCGTGAGAGATCCAGACGAAGCAACGTCGAACGCTCGGGGTTGGTCGTCACGGTCAAGGTCGCACTCGGGAAGGCCTGACTTGCGGGCTCAATCAGCGTGGCGCCGGCCTGAACGATTGCCGTCCAATCAGGCATGATCCGGGTATATTTAGCCGAGACTTCCTGCGCGTTATAGGTCAAATCTTGTGCGATGCCAGGACCACTGCTGGTGAGTTTCTGACTCACCAGACTCTGCTGGTACAGCAGCGCCACATGGTCTACCGGGCTTAGTTTGAAGCCGGGGCCCACTGACCATGTATGAATATTGGTGTCGAAAAAGGCTGCGCCGGTGGATGTCAACGCAACGATCGACCCGACTCGGTACAGGGAAAAGGAATAGCTGCCTTGCAGCGCTAGCCCCCGGAAGATCGGCAATTCGCCGTTGGCGGATGTGGTATTGGAAAAGGTATTGGCGCGGAAGCCTTGAATGCCGCGCAAAAATGGATCATCGAGTGTCTGAGCTTTCGTGCCGGTGAAAAAGCTCGGCTGTTCGGGTGTATAGCGGAATCCTTCGGCAATCAACAACTTCGCCCCTTCTGCAAACTGCCCCACCCATCCGTCCAGCCTTGCGTAGGCATCCGCCGTCGTTGAGAGGTAATTCAGGCCGGTGTTGTACGCGTAGGCATTGGCATCTCCGCCTGCGGTGAGGCTTGCCTCGACAGCCCGAGACTTATGGAGCAGTTGGACCCCGCCGGCAAGGGTCGAAACGAAATCGCTGCGCCGTTGTCCAGGAGGTAGCAATTCCGGCGGAGCATAGAAAACGTTGGTGTCATATCGCTCAGATAGCACCGCTGTGGGAATCACTTTCGTGTCCGCTTGCGCAGGTACAGGAGTCAGGGTTTCAGCCCCGGCTCCCAATGCCACCAAGATGACCGCGGCGAACCACTTCAGCACGCTGTGTTTCTGCTTAGACTTGCTAGGACAGCACAATTCAATCACCGGAAAGCGTGTTTCACGTGGCGGTCCGGTTGCCGCATCCACATGGCGGCAACCTCGCGACAATCAGACAACCACTTAGATCTCCGGAAATCGAATCGTGAAAGACATGCGCCAGTCCGGAATTACCTGGGCATCGTGTGAGTGGAAAAACGTGCCTATGGAACGATGACGGTGTCGCCGGAGAGCAGGATCATGTTCCCCGGTTCGCCCTGACCTGCAAGGAGGTCGTCATAGCGAACAGGGATCCGGGTTTCATGAATTTTGTTGTCGCCGTTCAGCCGGTTTCGCACAACCTGCAGTTTGTTTTTCTTGGCGTATTCCGTGAACCCGCCACCCATCGAGATGGCCTGCAACAACGTGATGTAGGATTTGGCCTGATATTTACCCGGCTTGGTCACTTCTCCCAGCACGTAGACGGAATAACTATTGAGTTCTTTGACACTTACCGAGACGGCAGGATTACCGGCCACGAACTGTTTGAGCCGTTCTGCAATCCGATGGGCCAGGCCGTCCGCCGTCAGGCCGGATGCCTGCACATCGCCGATGATCGGCATCGAGATCAGGCCGTCAGGTCGAATGGGAGTGACCCGCGACAGATCAGCATTTTTCCACACCGTGATCTCCAAGAGATCCTCCGGACCAAGAAGGAATCCGCCGGGTGCTTCATACTCCCGCTCTTGCACGGTTGCTGCGCAACCCGTGACAGCCAGGGTGATGAAAGCGACTGTGAAGAGCAGCCCGAGACAATGAATGACGCGTTGTAATTGCATGTGAATTCAGCCTGCTTGATGGAGGTTCCTATTGTTGCTGTTGGCCTGGAAACACAACCATGGATTCGCTAGGCACCACGATCGTATCTCCTGCCCGAAGTTCCAAATTGCCCGTGATCCCGCCCCGCAACACGATGTCATCGTAGCTCGAGGTGACCGTCTGCATCGTCGACCCGTTTTCTCCAAATCGAAAAATCACGATCTGGTTTCTGGCGGCCACCGGCGTAAACCCGCCGGCAATCGTCACACCCTGCAGCAGCGTCGTTTTGCTCTTCAGCGGATATTTCCCCGGCCTCACGACCTCGCCCAGCACGAAAATATTGTAACTATTCACTTCCCGTACGCTAATGGCAACCACGGGATTTTGGACATATTCCTTCAGCTTGCGCGTGATTTCATCCGCCAGTTGGGACGGAGTTTTGCCGACTGCCACCACATCGCGGATAACCGGCAATGAGAATTTTCCGTCCGGGCGAACCTGAACGGTTTTTGACAAATCCGTATTTCTCCACACTGTGATTTCCAGTACATCTTCGGCACCGATTGTATAGGCATCCGTAACGATGTTGGACATGGCATGTCCGCCTGCATGAGCGGGAGCAGTCGTAAACGCGGCGGCGCCGTCTTTCCCTGCCACTTCGGAAGGATTTGTCTGCGCAAATGCGCCCGACGGCTGGAACAGAGAAGCGATACCCCCGGCGAGTACGAATCCGATTGCCAAGGCGATAAACCCACGCATTGTACGACCTCCAGACGATGTAAAAATTACAACACGACGAAATCCGGCGACTGCTGCAGCTAGCACTCTTTTTTGACGTCTTCCACTAGGGCTGCGCGTAACGAGAGATAGTCCAACGACAACTCTGCAAATTTACTTTTGAGCCGCCGATGCTCAACTTCCAAAGAGCGAAGGCGCTCTCGAGCAGGACTTTGCTCGTCAGCGACCTGTAACTTCCAGCGGTGCAGCGTTGCCGTAGAGACTCCATGCTTTCTCGCGAGAGCTTTCAGCGGACGAACGTGTTCCATTTCACGCACGATGGTCAGAATCTGGCGATGAGAAAAACGGGATTTCGGCATGGCAATCCGGGATCGATGCGGGGGAACACACGAGGAGGGTTACTGCACCGCGACGACTTCGTTCATATCAATATGGACCGTCACCGCTTGTTGAATCAGATGTACTCGAATGACGATGCAATCCTGCCCTGCCCGCCTGATGAGTTGTCCTCGCAAGCCTGTGAGAGGGCCGCGTACGACCTCTACCCAGGCCCCTTCACTCAAATAATCCTGCGGCTCAATCGGCCGCCGGCTGGCAGCGAGCGTTTTGAGAGCCGCCACTTCTTCATCGGAAACGGGCTCGGGCATCACCGACCCCACGATCCTGACAACACCGGGAGTTTGAACCACCGAGTGAGTGTTCAGGAGCGAGAACCGTGCGAAGCAATAACCCGAGAAGAGCGGGGTTTCAGTCCAGACTTTACGATCAGACCACTGGCTGAGTTTACGAGTCATCGGGAGAAAAGGTTCCACGCCAATATTGGCCAGACGGTCCCGGACCTGTTTCTCGTGCCTCGAGCGCGTGCTGAGCGCATACCAGTGCAGATCTGCGGCCACACCACGATGCTCAGGAATTTGAACCGCCGAACCGTTATGTATGGTCTCCAACATAGCTTCGCCCTCTGAGTCCCATGAACTTGCACGATCTTTTAAAGGTATTTTGGTTGGTTTACATCGGACATTGGTGCCGCGCAGCCCACGCTTCCTGAGCACTCACTTCTAGTACATTTGTGCTAGAGCACTCGTCCAATATTGTTCAAACTTCCTGCACAAAAGTAAGCAAGTATTCTTATCCCAAAGATTTCGAAGAGAAAACCCCACGTACATGCCGCCAAACCTGTTGGAGACACGAGGTAGGAACCTCGTATCTTACCGAGTGCACAATTTTGAACACTCACATCTTTCGTATAAGTAAAATCGTCAATCTTTGGAAATCCAATACCAGCAAGCTTTTGTGGCGATTACCTCCTGACATTTACTGATTGCTGGAATCTCTCCGGGTATGAGAATATGCGGCCTCGAAGGTGTTAGGAATCACCTGTTTAACCTAGATTCCATTGCGTAATCTTTACATTAACTACGTAGATGCATGTGATCAAGGCCGACAGGCGCTGTGCGGTACGTGCTTTTAGGAGGATCGATGAGCGGCTCTGAAGAAACAAACCCGGCGACGGTGGTAGCAATCGTCAGCAGTAATTATCTTCTACGCCTCGGCCTGCAGAGAATTGTTGAAGCCGAAAAATGGATCAGGTTGGTCGGCCAAAACGTTCACGGCACGGATATCGACGAAATCCTCAGAAACGAGCGGCCGGATATTGTCATCATTGATACGGAAAATGGTGCCACAGCACCGGATCTCATTCAAAAGTTTAAGGCGGCCACTCCTGGCGTAAAGACAATCCTCCTCAGCGGCTTCGATGATGTCGACTGCACACGACAAGCTTTTCTGTCAGGCGTCGACAGCATTGTCTTGAAAGTTCAACCCTCAGCAGTTCTCATTGCTACGATCGCGCACTTGACGCGATCAAGCAAGGAATTCGTACTCACGTTGGGACAATCAGCTCGCCCATTGCCGACGGTTCAAAAGGATTTCCCCATTTTGAATCCAGCAACCCCCACTCCAACCAAGCAACCAGACGGCCTGACCGAACGGGAATGTGAGGTGGTTCGGTTAATTAGCGAAGGGCTTTCCAATAAAGACATCGCCAATCGCCTATGCATTTCAAGCATCACAGTCCGGCATCATCTCACCAGCATTTTTGACAAGCTCGGCGTATCCAACCGCCAAAAATTGCTCCTCCGTGCGCACCAGAGCGGATTGACTAGACCACCTGCCCTGGCATAAACAGTCCCCAGCAGAGCCCCCTCCCACACAAAGCACGATGTACGGCTTATCCTGAGCACACGCCCACAGCCGACCAACTAGCCACACATACTCGCTATCCGAGGACGTCCTGGACGCCTTCAGTTCGTTGACTTGCTGAGGACACAGCAGGAAGCAGGATAAGTGTCTGCTTTTATTACCCAATCCCTTCAGTGAGTTCCGCCTGCCGGAGAAGCACTTCCCCAGCTCCGCACCATGGGGAGGACAGGACCTACTGTGGATGCTTGGGTAAAAAGAAGTGCTTCGCGTTGAGGAGGTTTTTGGAGCGGGCGATGGGATTTGAACCCACGACAACTTGCTTGGGAAGCAAGGACTCTACCACTGAGCTACGCCCGCCCCGTGAGGAATTTCAACATATTACATGATTACGCTTCGTGGTGCAACTTTTCATGTGTCAATACAGTGTCAACGCCAGAAGACTGATCAGCCTGGTAGATCACTAGCTTATCGACAGCTCGCTGAAGATCCGCTGGAGAAATCTGATTATACCTTCTGTGCATCTTCTCTGACTTGTGGCCGATAATTTTCATTGCCGTCATCGTGTCCACCCCTGCCCTTCTCAAGGAAGTTGCTGCGGAGTGCCGGAAGTCGTGGGCAGTGATCCCACCGTTTTTTCGCCCGTACACAATACCTGCCCTCCTGCATGCAGCTTTAAAGGCAGTGGTAAGTCGTCGCTGGATCGGTCGCCCCTTGTACAGAAACACTCGTGAGGTATCAAGTCTCCGCTCCTTTAAACACTGGCGGAAGGCCTCGTAAACCTCCGGCGTCATTGGGACAGTTCTAGACTCTCCATTTTTTGTCTCTCGAAGCGTAAACTCCTTCCTCTTCATATCAACGTCTGACCATTCGAGCTTTAGTAGCTCACCACGTCGAGGACCTAAATCGTACGCCACGGTAAGAAACCTTGCCAGATGTGGCGCTGCGTGCTCACGAATAGCTGCCCATTCTTCCGGCGTGACAATCCTATCTCGCTCGTTCTTAGGATCGGGCTTCGGAACTGAAGCTGAAACATTGCGCGAGATCAAATTGAACTGGTCGGACATTGCAAGATTCAGCATACGGGTCAGCGTCATATGATCATGATTGATAGTTTGGACAGATACGCCCTGCCCTGCTCTCCAAGCCCTATACTTCCTCACATCTTCACAGGTGAATGCTGCTAACGGTTTGTCACGGAAGAACTTCAGAAGGTGGCTGACGTGAATGGCGCGAGTGCTAAATGATCGAAGGCTCAACACCTCCTCAAGGTTTAAATACTGCTTCGCCCATTCACTGAAGAGAACTGGCCTCGATTCTTCTGTAAGAATCTTACCCTGCAGAAGATTGATTCGTATCGTTGCTTCCATCTCCTTCGCGATACTTTTATTAAGACATCCTACTTTCCACCGTTTGAGCCTCGCACCGGGAACACCTGGGGCGAGCTTGAAGGTCTTTCCGTCGTCGGAAACAATGACACTGAATGCGACGTAGTATGAATCTTTTCGCTTTGTCAGCCCCATACTGAAACCTTTCCTTAAACTTCGCGCAGGCCGCTTGATGATCACTTACTTAATGAATGTTCGTTGATCCATTCAACATTAACAACTCTCACCTCGACTTTGTAAGTCCAAGCTTCGGCTTTACGGTTCACATAGGTCGACTTTCGGCTTTTTTGGCTTCTGATCTAGCCATTACCGTGTGTCCATCTATCCATTGATCTAGATCTTGCTGCTTGAACTTTACAAGTCGTCCAATTTTAACGAACCGGATCTTCCTTGCTGAGACCCATCCATACAACGTCAGCTTGGAAATGCCTAAATATTCCGATGCCTCATCCATTGTCAAAAGCCTGCACATGTTAACTCCCAAGAAGCATTTGTTAAAGATGCCTGTCAGCCAACCGTCCCACTCTCTTTAAGTTGCCCACTCCCGTTTACTGCTGAAAAGGTCTTTGCTGGTGCGACCCGGGTCCGGGGAGCAGTGGGACAGTCCTTCCGCGTCTCCGCCCCTCCAGGCCTGCCCGCTGCGAGAGCCCCGTGCCGCCTCCTTCGTTACGCCCCACCCTTGGTTGGTGAAGGGTGGGGCTAGAACATAATTTCAGAAGGAGG
>WBZX01000552.1_pt1 | contig 33168 bp, 26 predicted proteins | sample 5204211 | NCBI WGS metagenome assembly WBZX01 (sample SAMN12344362, study PRJNA552823) | activated sludge metagenome | biome: Activated sludge suspended growth; feature: Nitrification reactor; material: Wastewater; isolation source: activated sludge from nitrification reactor of wastewater...
CGTGTAACGGTGCCCTCTTTGGGGCGGTAGAGACCCCGGTCCGTATCGCTCCAGATGAACACGCTTGTGCTCTTGCCCTTCATCACGTTCCCGTTGAGCCCGAAGTTCAGCCCCGGGACCCTCTTGCTCCGCCACCGCAGGTTCGCGTTGAAGCGGGCGCGGTGCTCGTAACCACCCGGCCCCGTTCGGTAAGGGTCCACCGCGATGCTGTCGGCAGGCACGGGTTCCGGGCCCACATAACCGCGATCGGTGAAGCCATTACCTCCGAGCACGACATCGAGCTGTCCGAACTTCTGCGAGTGGAAGAAACTGGCCCCACCCATGCCGGGGTTGTTGGCGTCCCACCACTTGGCGGGCGCATGGCCCGGCGTGTCGTAGATACCGCTGAAGACCGTGACCCTTGTCTGTGGCTCATTGCGGGGGTAGGCCGTTCGCACGTTGATGACCCCACTGAGCGCCGCGCTGCCGTAGAGCACGCTGCTCGCACCCTTGATCACCTCCACCTGCTCCAGGTTCTCCAGCGGCAGGAAGGTCCAGTTCGGGCGGCCGATGTCACCGCTCAAGATGGGGATATCGTCCACGAGCACCTGCACGCGACTGCCGGCCCCGTAGCTGAAACCGCTACCTGCGCGGATCTGCGGTTCCTCGTCCACGATCACCACCCCGGGCACCTGGTCCAGCGCGTCGCTCATGGTCACGATGTTCTTGTTGCGCACCAACTCGGGCCGCAGCACGCTCAAGCTTTGTGTCACTTCGCCAACGCGCTGCTCGAAACGCCCCGCACTCACCACCACCATGTCGAGCTGTGTGGCCGATGGGCTCAATCGCACATCCAGCGTCCACGAGTTCGCTTCGCTCAAGGTGATGCTCCGCTTGGTGGTGGCATAGCCCACGTAGGAGAAGGAAAGGGCATACGTGCCCACTGGAAGCTGCAACGTATAGCCACCCTGCAAGTCCGTCATGGTACCCTTCCCAGGCGCATAGCTCACGTTCACCCCTATCAGCGGGTCACCGCTCAAGCTGTCGAGCACCACCCCTTTCAGCGTTGTGGTCTGCGCCACAGCGGATAGCGAAAGCAGCGCGAGGGCACAGGCGAACAACTTCTTCATGCAGCGGGGTCGGTCTTGGTGGAGGACCAAAGAAAGGAAGGTGCACGATCCGATGCACGGGAACCGGACTACCTTGCTCGCATGGACGACCAGCAGCTCATCCACCGCATCGCGCTCAACATGCTCAAGGGCATCGGGCCGGTGAACGCGCGGAACCTGGTGGCTTATTGCGGAGGTGTGGACCCCATCTTCACGGACAAGAAGCTGAAGAACACCTTGGAAAAGGTCCCGGGCATCGGACCGAAGCTCATCGCCAGCATCACCGACAAGAAAGTGTTGCCCGCAGCGGAGAAGGAATTGGCCTACGTGCGCAAGCACAAGCTCCGCATGCTTTTCTACCTGGATGCCGACTACCCCCGACGACTGAAGGAAGCAGAAGACTCCCCCGTGTTGTTGTTCCTGAAAGGGAACGCGGACCTCGAACGGCCCCACATGGTGAGCATCGTTGGCACGCGCACCCCAACGGAACAGGGCAAGCACCTGTGCGCCGAATTGGTCGCCGGGCTCAAGGAGGTGAACGCCACCATCGTGAGCGGGTTGGCCTACGGCATCGACATCGTGGCGCATCGCCACGCCATCAAGAACGGGTTGCCCACCATTGGCTGCGTGGCACATGGGCTGGACAAGCTCTATCCCAGCGACCATGCCGCCACGGCGAAGGAGATGGTGGAATCGGGGGGGCTCGTGAGCGAGCTACCGAGCGGCAGCCCCTTCGCGCCCGGCAACTTCCCGGCGCGCAACCGCATCATCGCCGGCCTGAGCGATTGCACCATCGTGGTGGAGAGCGGCCCCAAGGGCGGCTCCCTCATCACCGCCGATATCGCCAGCAGCTACGATCGCGAGGTCTTCGCCTTCCCGGGGCGACCCACGGACCCGCGCAGTGAAGGCTGCAACAAGCTCATCCAGCAGAACAAGGCTGCGCTTGTGAACGATGCCAAGGACGTGATCACCCTGATGGAGTGGTTGCCGAAGAAGAAGAAAGCCCCGGTGCAGGTCGCGCTCTTCGGCGACCTGATGCCCGACGAGCAGGCCCTGGTGGAGATCATCCGCGCCAGAGGCAAAGTGAACATCGACGACCTGTGCGTGGCCAGCAAGATGCCGCAGGGAAAAGCCGCCGGATTGCTCTTGAACCTGGAGTTCAGCGGCGTGGTTCGGACACTGCCGGGGAAGGTTTATGAGTTGAATTAGAAGCTGACCGGCAGCACCTTGCTCGTCCCACCCCCCGGCCTACATTTGCGCCCGCTCAACAAAAGCACAACCCAAACATCCCGCGATGGCAAAGTCGAACAAGGCAGTTGACGCCTTCATGGCCGAAGTGAAGAAGCGCAACGGCAGCGAGCCGGAATTCCTCCAGGCCGTACACGAAGTGGCCGAAATGGTGATCCCCTTCATCGAGGAGAACCCCAAGTACAAAGGCAAGATGCTCCTGGAGCGCATGGTGGAGCCCGAGCGCACCATCATCTTCCGCATTCCGTGGGTGGATGACAAAGGCAACACCCAGGTGAACCGCGGTTTCCGCATCGAGTTCAACAGCGCGATCGGACCCTACAAAGGCGGTCTTCGTTTCCACCCCAGTGTGAACCTCAGCATCCTGAAGTTCCTGGGCTTCGAGCAGACCTTCAAGAACAGCCTCACCACCCTGCCCATGGGTGGTGGCAAGGGCGGTAGCGACTTCGACCCGAAAGGCAAGAGCGACGGCGAAGTGATGCGTTTCTGCCAGAGCCTGATGACGGAACTGTTCCGCCACATCGGTCCTGACACCGACGTGCCCGCAGGCGATATCGGCGTGGGCGGTCGTGAGATCGGCTTCATGTTCGGCCAGTACAAGCGCTTGGCGAACGAATTCACCGGCGTGCTCACGGGTAAAGGCATCACCTGGGGTGGTTCCCTGATCCGTCCGGAAGCCACGGGCTACGGCTGCGTGTACTTCGCAGAGGAGATGATGAAGCACAACAAGACCAGCTTCAAGGGCAAGACGGTGGCGGTGAGCGGCAGCGGCAACGTGGCGCAATACGCCATCGAGAAGGCCACGCAGCTCGGCGCCAAAGTGGTGACCGCCAGCGACAGCGATGGCAGCATCTACGATCCCGCCGGTATCAACGCCGAGAAGCTCGCCTTCATCATGGAGTTGAAGAACGTGAAGCGCGGTCGCATCGAGGAGTACACCAAGAAGTTCAAAGGCAGCACCTACAAGAAGGGTGCGCGCGTGTGGGATGTGGTGGCCAAGTGCGATGTGGCCCTCCCCTGCGCTACGCAGAACGAGCTGGACGGCAAGAACGCGAAGGACCTGGTGAAGAAGGGCGTGAAGTACGTGGCAGAAGGGGCCAACATGCCCAGCACGCCGGAGGCTATCGAGATCTTCCAAGCTGCGAACGTGGCCTTCGCACCTGGCAAGGCCAGCAACGCCGGTGGTGTTGCGACTTCCGGTCTGGAAATGAGCCAGAACAGCCTGCGCCTGAGCTGGACCCGCGAGGAGGTGGATGCCCGCCTGCACACGATCATGAAGAACATCCACGCCGCCTGCGTGAAGCACGGCAAGGATGGCAAGAGCGTGAATTATGTGAAAGGCGCCAACATCGCCGGCTTCGTGAAAGTGGCCGACGCGATGCTGGACCAAGGCGTGGTGTAAGCACCAACCTCAACTGAACGAAGAAGGCCCGGAGCAATGCTCCGGGCCTTTCTCTTTTCGGACCATCGAGAGGCCTAGCAGAACTCGTCGTAGGCCATCATGAGGTTATCAGCGATCATCTCGGCCGAGCGGCCTTCGATGTGGTGGCGCTCCAGAAAGTGCACCAGCTTACCCTCCTTGAAGAGGGCCATGGCCGGGCTGCTCGGTGGGTATGGCAGGAAGTGCTTGCGGGCCTGGTTCACCGCATCGGTGTCCACACCAGCGAACACGGTGACAAGCTTGGACGGGCGCTTGGCACCTGCTAGCGAACGCTTGGCGCCGGGGCGGGCTGCACCAGCGGCACAGCCGCAGACGCTATTCACCACGCACAGCACCGTGCCTGATTGCATCAACGCCTTGTCCACTTGATCGGGGGTCTTCAGTTCTTCGAAGCCAGCGGAAACGAGGTCCGTGGCCATCGGGGCGGTCAGTTCTGGTGGGTACATCGGTCGGTTATGGTTGAGGCAGGGACTGTTCACCCATGAACATTCCCCACGGGGACAAAAGTACCTCACCGGCCAGCGCCCGCCGACAAGCCAGCAGGGTTGGAGTCCACTGATCCGTCGGATCCCGCTTGCCTCTTGCCCCCCGAACCAGATACTTTCACGGCCCTTCTACAGAAAATGGCACTTCGCTCCCTCTCCCTCGCGGTCCTGCTCACATCCACCTCGCTCCTCGCCCAGCGGCTGCCAGAGAAACTCGCAGCCGAGTTGCGGCTTGCTGGCTTCCATGAAGCCGACCTCTCGGACCTGGTCCAGAAGGACAGCTACCGGACCGCGCACAATGGGGTGACCCACACCTACTACCGCCAGCGCTGGCAGGGCATCGAGGTGTGGAATGGCGACATCGCCCTGCACCAACTGCCCAATGGCGAGGTGGTGAAGGTGAACAACGGCGCCTTCACTGCCTTGGAGAAGCGCGTGAACGCCACGATGCCCTCGCTCACCGCAGAAGCAGCGCTCTCCGCTGTGCTTACCAAGACGATGCCCGGCACACGCCGTCCGGAGCGCATCGCCACGGAAGAGAATGGGCATGTGGTGCGCTTCGAGAACACGGCCTTCGCCGGAGAGCAGGTGGTGGTGCAGTTGGTATACCAGCCAAGGGGAGAAGCCCTTCGCCTTGCCTGGAACGTGAACCATTATGTGCCCGGCGGCTCCCACTGGTGGAACGTGCGCGTAGATGCCTTGACCGGCGAAGAACTGGACCGAAACGATTGGATGGTGAACTGCGGCGTGGAAGACCACGACCATGCGGCTTGTGCCGATGAGCATGGCGAGGCCCCGCTGCCTCTGGCGCCCAACGACTACAACATCTACCCCTGGCCTGTTGAAAGCCCTAGCCATGGAGCACGCGCCATCCGCAACGCGCCTTGGACCGATGGCGGTATCGCATCGCCATACGGCTGGCATGATACCAACGGCGCTGTAGGCGCAGAATTCACCGACACGCGGGGCAACAACTGCTATGCGCAGGAGGACGCGGATGCCAACAATAGCGGAGGCACACGACCAAGCGGTGGGGCCACCCTCGACTTCGACTTCCCGCTCGACCTTACCCAGGCGCCCTCCACCTATTTGAACGTGGCCACCACCAACCTCTTCTACTGGAACAACCTGATCCACGATGTATGGTATCAGTACGGCTTCGATGAACCGGCTGGGAACTTCCAACAGAACAACTACGGACGCGGCGGCGCCGGTAACGACTGGGTGAACGCTGATGCCCAGGACGGCAGCGGAACCGATAATGCCAACTTCGGCACACCACCTGATGGCAGCAGTCCGCGCATGCAGATGTACCGGTGGACCTACACCACACCCAACCGGGACAGTGACTTGGACAATGGCGTGATAGCGCACGAATATGGCCACGGTATCAGCAACCGGCTGGTCGGCGGCCCTTCGAACACGAGTTGCCTGGGCAATGCCGAGCAAATGGGCGAAGGCTGGAGTGACTACTTCGGGTTGATGATGACGATGGAGCCCGGTGACGCGGGCACCGACGGACGCGGCATAGGCACGTACCTGTTGGGGCAGACGCCTAGCGGCGCCGGTATCCGCCCAGCACGCTACAGTACCAGTTTCGCCACCAACAACTTCACATACGCCGCCACCAACAATACGTCCGCCATCAGCCAGCCCCACGGTATCGGCTTCGTGTGGTGCACCATGTTGTGGGAAATGACCTGGGAACTCATCAACGTGTATGGCTTCGATCCGGACCTCTACAACGGAACAGGCGGTAACAACCTGGCCATGCAACTGGTCATCGATGGTCTGAAGCTCACCCCTTGCAACCCGGGCTTCGTTGGCGCGCGTGATGCGATCCTGCAAGCGGACCAGATCAACAACGGCGGCGTGAACCAGCCATTCATCTGGGCGGCTTTCGCTCGGCGCGGACTTGGAATAAGCGCAAGCCAGGGAAGCAGTACCAGCCGCACAGACCAGGTGGAGGCGTTCGACACCCCGTTACAGTCTGACGTGGCTATTGTACAAGTGCTGTCCCCGACCGGAAGTCTGCTGGATTGTGCAGCCAATGGACTGCCTGTGAGCGTGACCATTCGTAATTACGGACAGAACCCCCAATCCAACTTCGAAGTACGCTACCAGCTCGACGGCGGAACAGTGGTTACCGAGACCTACGTCGGCACGCTGGCTTCCGGGGCATCAGCCACGTTCAACTTCGCACAGCCACTTTCCATTTCCGGTGCAGGTGCGCATACGCTGGTGGCCAGCACCAACCTGCCCGGCGACCAACTCATCCAGAACAATGCAAGCTCGAGCTATCTCATTCTCACCACTAGCACAACGATCGCAGCGCCGTTCCTTCAGGATATAGAGACCACCTCGCCCACACCGTCAGGCTGGACCTTGCAGAACCCGGACAACGGGACCACATGGACCACGGTGGCCCTAAGTGGCCAATCCACTTGCGTGGGGACACGTGCGTGGGCCATCGACAACTACGGCACCAACGCCCCGGGGCAGGAAGACCGACTGGTGACCCCGCTGGTGAACCTGAGCGCCTCGGCAGGAACGCACCTGAAATTCCAGCATGCCTACTCAGGCTATTCCGTCTCCTACCCCGATGGCTTGCGGGTAGAGATCAGCTCCAACTGCGGCCAGAGCTGGACCACGCTGTTCCAAGCTTCCGGAGATGCACTGCGCACGGTGGCCTACAGCAATGTTGCCTGGACACCAACCGCATGCAGCAACTGGCTTGCGCATGACATCGATATCAGCGCATATGATGGGCTGAACGTGATGTTCCGCTTCGTCGCCATCAATGCGTTCGGGAACTGGCTCTATCTGGACAATGCTCAAGTGGAAAGCAATGGGGTGAAGGTTGCCCTGAAGCTGATGCTCGAAGGACCGTATGATGTGAACACGGACCGCATGCGCGATGATCTGCGCGCTGCCAACCAAGTGCCCCTGACCGAGCCGTACACGAACCTCGGCTTTCCGCAAGCTGGCAATGGCGGCAACGAGACCATCAACGCGAGCGTATTGACCGTTACCGGTGATAACGCCATTGTGGACTGGGTGCAGCTGCAACTGCGCAATAGCGCCACCCCGTCCGCGGTCGTTGCCACTCGTTGCGCGTTGGTGCAACGCGATGGTGATGTCGTGGACAAGGACGGCGTATCACCGGTGACCTTTGTTGCCGGACCGGGCAGCTACTATGTGGCAGTGCGGCACCGCAACCACCTCGGGGCCATGGTCGCCGCTCCCATCGCACTCACCGCGACCGCGACCGCCATCGACCTAACGGCTCCTGCCACGGTCACCTTCGGCACGGAGGGCACGAAGTCGTTGGACGGTCTGAAGATGCTTTGGGCAGGCAACGTGCTCAGCGACGGAGTGCTGCAATACACCGGCGATGGCAACGATCGGGACCCCATCCTCTCGGCCATCGGCGGAACCGTGCCAACGGCTATTTCGGCGGTCGGTTACCAAGCAAGCGACGTGAACATGGACGGCGTGGTGAAGTATGTGGGGGACGGCAACGACCGCGACCCCATCCTCACGAACATCGGAGGCACCGTGCCCACCAACACACGCCTGCAACAATTGCCGTAGCGAGGTCAGTGCTAGTGCGTCACGATGAGCAACGCAGAGCCCGTCCCGGTGGTGCGCAGGAGATAAGGGCCTGCTTGTAGCTCGCGGGTATCCAGCACCAACCTTCCACCAGAGGAAGGCACCGTGGCCACCAACGTGCCATCGACTCGATAGAGCTGTACCGGTGTGCCGCCACTTGCGGTGCCTAAGTCCACGAGCACCTGCTCGTCCGCCGGGTTGGGGCTGAACTGCAACCGCTGTAGCATGTGTTCATTGGTACCCCCCGAGCACATGGTCGCCGTTACCCGGAGATCATCGATCATCCAGCCGTCGTGTCCGCTGCTGTTGTCGCCACCCTCTAGTACGAAGCGCACCCGCATCAAGGGGTCGTACCAGCGATCCTGCCCTCCGTTCATGACGCCGATGCAGGGTGAATCGAAGACCACATGCTCCCAGCCTCCGGTGCTGCTCATGAACTCATAACCCTCCAACCCGAACAGCACACTGCCGCTCCAGTAGTAACCGTCGTTCAGGCGGAACCAATCGGATGACCACGTATCCCGCGCTTCGATGTAAGCCCTGCTTCCTGGTGCCAGATCGATCCATTGATCGAACTCGAACCAGCGACCGAAATCCCCTGTGAGTTCATCCGCGAGCAGGGTGAACTCCGCGTAACACGTGGTGTTGGACGGATACGGCTGCACCGTATCCGTGACAAGCGCATTCGGCAGGCTGAGCGCTGTGGTGAAGAGCGTCTTGTTCGGTGCCCCCACCTGCCAGCAGCCCGCTGGGTAAACACTGTCGAGCACCAACGTGGCGCCCGCATCAAGATCCATGATCAGGGTGTCACCCAGCACTTGTGCGTTGGTGGGATGCAGAAGACCGCACATGGATACGAGCGTAATGATGTTCTTCATGCGGAAGGTTTCCCTATGGACGAGGCAGCCAGTTCCTCCGCTGCTTCTCAAAGCGCGCGCTTGCGCTTGAAGAACGCCTTCATGAGGTCGGCACATTCGGCCTCCAGCACACCGCCTGTAACGGTGGTCTTCGGGTGCATGAGCTTGCTCCCGATGCGTCGATAACCTGCCTTTTCATCGAATGCGCCGAAGACCACGCGCCCCACCTGCGACCAACTAAGTGCCCCAGCGCACATGGGGCATGGCTCCACGGTAACGAACAGCGTGCAATCGCGCAGGTATTTGCCGCCCAGGTGCTCGGCCGCAGCAGTGATCGCCTGCATCTCCGCATGCGCGGTCACATCGTTCAATCGCTCGGTAAGGTTGTGGGCGCGCGCGATGATCCGATCCGCACATACGACCACTGTACCCACAGGTACTTCGTCCACCTTGAACGCCTGTTCGGCCTCCTTCAGGGCCTGGCGCATGTAGTGTTCGTCGGAATTGGCGGTCATCATTCGAGCAGGATCCTGGTTCGGTTCGTCACTTCATCACTGCGCAATTCCAGTACGTACGCTCCCCGGGCCAGCGTCGATACATCCCATTGCACCGTGGTGCCTACCGATCGCTCACTGCGCACCACGACACCACGCAGGTCCATCAACCGAAGATCCCCTCCTGACCGCTCCGAGGTCACCGATATCGTTCCGCCAGCCGGTACCGGCCACGCGGTGAGATCGTTGGTCACCACAGGTTCATCCATACCGATACCGAAGTCAGGCGCACAATCCAAGTAGTGCGCCATGTGGGGCGCATCGTCCACCACGATGTTCTCATCGCTCGGAATGCCGAATGTCCAAGCGAAGTAATAGAGCATCATCTCGTTGGTGGTGGCCTCACCCAACCACACCCAGTTCGGCGGGTCGTTCGGGTTGTCCGGATTGTTCACCGTATTGTCATAGACCGTTTCGCAGTAAAGCGTGGATCCGGAGGGGAGATAAATGGGATGACGGAACGAATACATGCCCTGCCAGCGGAAATCCCAGTCCGGGATATCGATCAAGGGCACCATGATGTTACCCGGTTTGACCGCCCACGCCTTCATGCGTTTACCCAACAAGTGACTGTGCGGAGCGATGGCGGTGATGGTGGCCGGGAAGGTGGTCGTGTACTGCGCATGGAACGTGTCCACCACGTTGGGGGCGATGAGCAAGGGGCCGTCCGTGATGGTTGCGAAGTGATCCAGAACGGCGTCGAGCGCGATCTCGCGCTGCGGGCCGGGAGGTGCCAGTCGAATGTTCAGCCGCGTACTGTCCACTTGCACCTCGCTCGTCGCAGGGTAGTGCACTTGCATGACGAGGTCCGCGTTCGCCAGCAGCTTGATACCCATACCACTCGGGGTGAAATAGGGTTCTGCTCCGGGGGCCCACACGCCGACCAGCTTGGCACCCTCCACCCCGATGCCACCGAAACTGGTGTAGCCGGGTTCGATGTCAGCTGCATCCAACTCCTGAGCCTGCCCGCTCGTGTCTTGGAACACCAGCACATGGTGCACCATGGCCGTGTTGCCGGGGATCACTTCAAGGCCGGTGATGTAACGGTCCGTCGGGTTGTTCGAAGGGACCACGAAACACCGGTAGAGATCACTTGTGGAGGCCGGGATCACATAATCCTCCATGATGGCCGAAATGTCCGGGGACGTGATCACCGCCTCATTGGTGAACACGGGCGACGCAGGGGCCTGGAGCGGATCGCCCTCTACCGCGCCTCCATCCACCCACGCGGCGATGAGGTCGATCTCTGCCTGGGAGAGCACACGCTCATGCGCATGTGAGCGGTAATTCGGGTCTGGTGGCCACGGTGGCATGAAACGGGCCTGAGTGGCATCTCGCATTTCGTTCCTCCACCAATGCGCATCGGTGTAGCTGGTCAGGTTGAAGTGGCCCGGACCGCCCTCGTGATGGCAAGGGGCGCAGTGGGTGTAGACGATACACGCCACATCATTGCTCCAAGTGGGGGTTTGTCCCATGGTCCAGAGCGAACTACTTGCGAAAAGGACCAGCGTCGAGAGTCGTTGCATGATGTACAGGTTCGGGTTTGGACGTCCCTTCTCAAGCAGGGTTCAAGAGGCTTCCATCCCCACCGATTCTGGATCGGTCACGAGTAAGCCGCTCACACCCGCCTTTATGTCCTTGATGTTCATCTGTATCGTGGTACGGTCCTTCCAAGTGTTCTCCTCCAGGGTGAACAGGACGCTGAACGGGGACCCTCCTTTCACTTCATCCAGCCAGTGCGCCTGTTTGAAAGCAATGGCATCGAAGGCCGCCCGGGGCGCATCCGGGTGATGCAGACGCATCTTCAAATGCTGCTCTCCCACCAAACGCACATGACCGTCGTCAACAACGCCGCGCGCAAGGAACACCGGACGCATGTTGCCGGGGCCATAGGGCGCCATGTGCCGCAGGATACGCAAGAGGCCATCGTCGATGTCCGACAGGCGCAACTCCAGATCCACCTCCTCCTCGGCTATGCGCTGTTCTGGTAAGATGGTATCGCGCACCACTTGTTCGAAGCGTTCTCGAAAACGTTCCAGGTTCTCCACAGGCATCGAAAGGCCCGCTGCGTACATGTGGCCGCCGAACTGCTCCAGCAGCTCACCACACGCATTGATCGCCTCATACACATCGAACCCCTTCACGCTACGCGCAGAGCCCATGACCTTGCCATTGCTCTCGGTGAGGACCACCGTGGGCCGGTAGTACCGCTCCACCAACCGGGAGGCCACGATACCCACCACACCCTTGTGCCATTGCTTGTTGAAGACGACCGTGCTCCATGCCTCGCGCAGTGCCGCATCGGAGGCGATGTGTTCCAACGCTTCGCGCGTCATCTCCTTGTCCAGTTCCTGGCGATGACTGTTGTTGCTATCCACTCGGGAGCCGATCGCTTCGGCCTGGGACTGGTCACGCGCGAGCAACAGCTCCACCGCCTGTTTCCCATGCTCGATCCGCCCGGCCGCATTGATGCGCGGACCGATGGTGAACACCAGGTCCGTGACCCCGAGGCGCTTCTTCACATTGGCCATGCCCATCATGGCTTTGAAGCCAGGACGCGGCAGGTCGTTGAGCTGCTTGACACCGAAGTGCGTGAGGATGCGATTCTCGCCGGTCACAGGAACGATGTCGCACGCGGTGCTCACGGCCACCAGGTCCAAGAGCGGCTCCAGGTCCTCGAAGGCGATGTCATTACGCTGTGCGAAGGCTTGCATCAGCTTGAAGCCGATGCCACAACCGCTCAACTCTTTGTACGGATAGGGACAATCCGCCCGCTTGGGGTCGAGCACCGCTACGGCCTCTGGGAGTGCATCGCCGGGGCGGTGATGGTCGCAGATGATGAAGTCCACTCCTTTCGCGGAGGCATAGGCGACCTTGTCATTCGATTTGATGCCGCAATCCAGCGCGATGATCAATCCCACGCCTTCCTTCGAAGCATGATCGATCCCTTGGAACGAGATGCCGTAACCCTCTGTGTATCGATCGGGGATGTAGTAGGTGATGTTCCCTGTGAAGCGTGAGAGGAAGGAGTAGACGAGCGCCACAGCGGTGGTGCCGTCCACGTCATAGTCGCCATAGACCATGATGCGCTCATTGTCCCCGAGCGCACGCTCGATACGCTGCACAGCCTCGTGCATACCGGCCATCAGGAAGGGATCGTGCAACTGCGCGAAGGATGGTCGGAAGAAGCTGGCTGCCGACCGGGGGTCTGCAATGCCCCGTTGCACCAATAAGGTGGCCGCCGTGCGCGGGCATCGTTCGTACACCAACGCCTGCACCGCATGCTCCTCCGGAATGGGTTTCAGTCGCCAGCGTTTGGTCGAAACATGCATGATGCCCCGAATGTACGCGGTGGCTTTCCACCAAATGGGGATGTGACCCCAGCACTCCCGGTCCGCCCTGGTCACGTGGCGCGTGGTCGATCAACACCTGATCCGAAACCTACCGCCACCATTACTTCCCGTCGCGGTCCGTATGATCCTGCCTGCCTGTGGCCTTGCGTGCCGCGCCTTGAGCATGTATGGACGTCTGTCTTTGCCGTATGCCGAACACCCTGAAAGCTACAAGGCCCCGCACTTCCGTGGGGGCCCTGTAGCCTAAGGCGTCCAGCCTTCAAGCAGCTTGCAAAACGCGTCTCCCTTAACGGTACCCGTTGATGTATGCATTGGCTATGATCTCGCTTTCGCGGATCAGCCCCTGCACGATCTCTCGGATAACGTCATTGAGTTCTTGGTCCGAGTAGCGGTTCAGGTCGTTGTACACGTGCGTTTTGCGCTTACTGCTCTTGATGAAGGCTATCTTATCCTTCTTCGTCATGGGGCCTTCTACGGCGACCCCGGAGCAAAGGATCCCGTCAGACCGAATTTCCTTTGGGAACCCGCGTCCCTCTAGAGAGAAAAATAACGACGGGGCCCTTTCGGAGCCCCGCCGTCCTCACCAAAACCGTGGGCCATTGGATCATGCGGTGGCCCCACCGCATCGCGTTCAGGCTTGGGCGCCCTTGACCTCGGGGCGCAGTCCGCTGAGCAGGCGCAATGCATGCAGGTAGCGGTCCATGTCGCCCACGAGCATCAGCTGTCGGGCTGCGGTCTTGATCTTCTGGTATCGTTGGGCGGAGGTTCTCATGATGGTTGTGTCGATGTTCGGACCCACCATTTCAACCCCTGTGCCAAAGTGCTCGATATGGTCGGTGACCACCCACAACGCCCCCCTCCGCATCATGCCACCCTGTATTTTCGCGCCATGCATCGCGGTGCCTACCTCGTGGGTGTGGCCGGGGGCAGCGGCTCGGGTAAGACCACCCTGGTGCGCGCCCTCCGCGACCGCCTCCCCGAAGGCTTGGTATGTGTCGTTTCGCAAGACGACTACTACTTCCCGAAGGAGCACCAGGTGGTGGACCCCAACGGGAAAGTGAACTTCGACCTTCCCACCGCCGTGGACCTGGACGGATTGGCAAAGGACCTGGCGACCTTGGTGGCCGGAGACCCCATCCATCGCAAGGAGTACACATTCAACCAGGATGGGAAGGAACCCGAACTCATCGAACTACGCCCCAGCCCGGTGATCCTCGTAGAGGGCTTGTTCATACTCCACCACGAACCCGTGCGGGAACTCTTCGACCTGCGCGTGTTCATCGACGCGAGCGAGGGGGCCCAGTTGGATCGGCGGTTGCAGCGCGACGCCAAGGAGCGTGGCTATGGAACGGAGGATGTACTGTACCAATGGAAGCACCATGTGCTGCCGGCTTACAGGGATTACCTCCTGCCCTACCGGCACCTGTGCGACCTCCATGTGGTGAACGAGATCAACTTCGACCGCGCGCTACACGTGCTCCATGACCACTTGCTGCAGGCATCCACGAAGGTGGAGCCCATAGCCCTTCAGGGGTTGTAGAGCTTGTGTTGGCGGATGTAGCTGACCACGGACTCGTTCAACCGATCGTCCACCGGGTGCCAGGCGCGCACCCCGGCCCGTATGTCGGTGGAGGAATAAGGCAGCATGGGCGCATCGGCTACGATACGCACCCCGGGGTGGCCGTGGAAGATGGTGGCAGCAAGGTGTTGTTGGAATCCCGCACGCGGATAGACAAGCAAGCGATGATGCTCCACGATGTCCTCCGCATCCTTCCACTTATGGAAGACCGCCAGGTTGTCGCTACCGATGATCAGATCGAACCGATGCTCCGGCCAGCGGTGGCGCATGAAACGAAGGCTATCCGCAGTGTAGTTGGGCTTGGGCAGGTCCAGTTCGAATCCGCTCGCCTCCAATCCTGGGTGGCCGTTCACCACCAACCGCACCATGGCGAGCCGATGGTGTTCGGGGCTTAGCGTATTGTCCTTCTTGAAGGGATTCTGCGGGGTGACGACCAGCCACACCTTGTCCAGCGACTGGGTGTGCAGCATGTGCTCCGCCACACCCACATGCCCATTGTGCGGCGGATCGAACGTTCCGAAGAGACAGCCGATGTTCATGACACAAGGAATGAGCGCACGACCCGCAGGGCCTCCGCGCAAGCCCGCGGCAGGTCATCGTTCACCACGATGGCATCAAAGCGTGACGCGTACTCAAGCTCATGGACCGCCTTATCCACCCGGCGCTTCAAGCTCTCGTCCGTTTCCGTTCCCCTGGCGCGCAGGCGCTGTTCCAGCGCGGCGATGGAGGGAGGGGCCACGAACAGCGCGAGGGCTCGCGCTCCGAATGCCTTTTTCAAGTTGAGGCCGCCCTCCACATCCACATCGAAGATGGGTGAGTGCCCGTCCTTCCAGATCCGGTCGATCTCCGATCGCAATGTGCCGTAGTACTGCCCGGTGTACACCTCCTCCCATTCAACGAACGCATCCGCCGCGATACGCTCCTTGAACTCGGCTGGGGATAAGAAGAAGTAATCGCGACCGTCCTGCTCATGCGCCCGTTCGGTGCGGCTGGTAGCGCTCACGGAGAATGCCAGACCCAAGCCCTGCCCGAGCAGGTGGTGCACGATGGTGGTCTTGCCTGCACCCGATGGCGCGGAGATGATCACGCACTTGCCTTCGCTCATCATCACAGCACGTTCAGCACCTGTTCCTTCACCTTCTCCAATTCATCCTTCATCCGCACCACCAGGCGCTGCATACCGGCATCATTCGCCTTGGAGCCGAGCGTGTTTATCTCCCGACCCATCTCCTGGCCGATGAAGCCCAGCTTGCGCCCTTGCTGCTCATCGCCCTTGAGCGTTTCGTGGAAATAGGTGCAGTGCGCCTTCAGGCGAACGCGCTCCTCGGTGATATCCAACTTCTCCAAGTAGTAGATCAGTTCCTGCTCGAACCGTGCCTGGTCCACTTCAACCTTCAGTTCGGACAGTTTGGAGCGTAGCCGCTCGCGGGTGCGCTCGGTGCGCTCCGCGTCCATGGCCTCCACTTCGGCCAGCAGCCCTCCGATCCCCTCCACCCGGGTAGCCAGCTCGGTCTCAAGCCGCGCCCCTTCGTTCTTGCGGAAGGCATCGAAGCCCTTCACGGCCTCGGCCACCAAGGCCAGCAGTCCGGCCCACTCCGCATCGTCCACCCGCTCGCTGGCGGTGCTGCTCACATCCGGCATGCGCAACACTTGTGCGAACAGGTCGGTGGTATGACCGGGCGCGACCTCATCGGCCATGCTCTTGAGCTCCTCGTAGTAGGCGCGTACGAGCTCCTTGTCGAACGTGGTGTGCTTGCTGGCGTGGAGCGCTTCGGCCGTGATGAACACCTCTACCTTGCCGCGCACCACCCGTTCGCCCACCCACTGGCGCAGCTCGCTCTCGCGCTCCTTGTACACGCCGGGGGTCTTCAGGAACAGGTCCAGTTGCTTGCTGTTGAGCGAGCGCACCTCCACGGTGACCTTGCGGTCCTTGACCACCCCTTCTGCGCGGCCGAAGCCGGTCATGGAACGAAGCATGCTTTCCTGGCGAGGGCGGTAAATGTAGTCGCGCTCAGCGCACGCGATCGGCCCGGTTCACCAAGTGCACGCCCAGGAAGATGCACAGTGCACAAATGACCTGCTGTGCCCCGATGGAGGTGGCATAGACGCCCGGAATGCCCAGGCGGTCGGCACCGATGCGCATGAACGCCCAAGTGACCACCACCGCCATGAAGGGTTGTACATACACGTAGGTACCCACCACTGTCGGGCTAACCCGGGCGAGGGCCCACGTATTGAGCAAGTAGGCCACGAAGGTGACCATGACCACCACGAAGGCCATGGCCCACACGCTGGGAGCGGACAGTGCCGACCATTCCACGGCCATCAGCTGGCTCCATCCGAAGGGCAGTACCATAACGCTCCCAAGGAGGAAACACCAGCTCATGACGGTGATGGTGGAGTAGCGCTGCATGAGCGGTTTCACGATCACCAGGAACACGCCGTAGGATGAAGCGTTGATCAGGATGAACACATCGCCCAGGACCGATGCTCCCGAAGCCCCTGTGGCCGGCTTCAGCAGAATGAGCGCAAGCGCACCCACCCCGCCAAGGACCACGCCCAGGACCTTCGTCCAAGTGATGCGCTCCCCGATGAGGATGCCCGACAGGACCAACACCAGGATCGGGGTGGCCACCATGATCAGGCTCGCATTCACCGGGGAGGTGCGCATGAGCCCGTTGAAGAACATGAGTTGATTGACGGCCACCCCGAACAAGGCGCACAGGGCCAGCCGCAGCATATCCTCCGGCGCAATGCGCTGCGGACGCCAGGCATTCACCAACCAGAAGAGCGAACCGGCCCCCAGCACACGCAGGAGGATGAAGCCGGAAGGACCGATGATGCCCGGCATGAGGCCCTTGGCCACCACGTAGTTGACGCCATAGATGAGGTTGACCGCAAGGAGCGCGAGGTGGGCAGTGGTGCGGTCGCGCATCTGTTCGATCCCGCCTCTACAATGGAGTTGCAAAGTAACTGGCGTACTTAAATTGACCCTCCAACCGTACTCGACCCAACTTTTCTACTTCGACGTGGAACTGAACTTGAAAGCCCATGCGGAACGCACGCGCATGCTAGGTCTCATCAGCACCTTGCAAGCAGCACATGCTGATGGACGGGGCGTGGAGGCATTGACCAGTGGCAAGGTGGAACAACTGAAGAACCTGCAAGGCCAAGCAAGCGACAGGCCGGCCCATTGGATCAACAATATCCTGTGCCGTTTCCATGGTCTGTGTGCGGCGCCTTACACCGGCGGTGATGGCAGCGCCCCCAAGGTGCGCATCGTTCGTTCAAAACCTTCACCAGCACCCGAGGCCGACCTGCTCCAGTTGAAGCCCAACCCCGCGATGAACTGGGTGGCGATCGACCACCTGTTGCCAGATGGCATCGCCAGTGGCTCGGTCCGGATCATAGACCTGACTGGCAAGCCCTTGATCAACCATACCCTCGGAAACAAACTGGGCCAAAGCGTGATCCAGCTCGGTGAGTTCGCCCCCGGCGCTTACATGGTGCAACTCCTCCACGATGGCGAGGTGCTTGAGGTGGAACGTCTGATCGTGCGATGAGGTGGCCCCGGCACTTCGGCTTGTTGCTTTTGCTTGCGGCCTTTCGCGCCGAGGCCCAACAACCTTTTGAACTTGATCCATCTTTCCGAACCGATATCCAGAAGATCAATGTGCGGGGTGTTGTTCCACTCGAAGACGGCAAAGTGATCGTTTCGGGCCAGTTGTATTTCGGGACGAGCAATACGATGAAGGGAGGGGCACGCTTGTACTCCAATGGAGTGCAGGATCCCTTGTTCGCGCCCGTTCCGAACATGGGAGGCAAACTGGTGCGGTGGCAGGACAAGATCTACTCAGGGAATGGTGATATCGTTCGCCGGGTCACACTGGATGGTTACAACGACCCTGACTTCATCATGATGAACTCCGATCCCCTGTTCTCCTCCTTGCAAGGCGCGGACTACCATGTGTACCCCGATGGCAGCTTGGTGATCACGGGCCTGCACAGTTTGTATGATACGCTGCACAACCACGTGGGCTTCCACGGTTTGATCTGGTTCGATAACACCGGGCATGTGGATACCACCAAGAACCACAGAAGGAGCAGTGCGTCCACAGGCACCATCCAACAACTACCCGATGGAAAGTTCATGCTCAGCTGCATTTGCACCCAGTACGATGGACGCCCCACTTACCGTGGCATGCGTATCCATGCCGATGGTGCATTGGACACCACCTTTAGCTCTGGCATAAACAGTGGCGCGGTGCATGCCTTCGTGGGCCTGCCTGATGGGCGTGTCTGCGTCGGAGGCAACTTCACCATTGCGGGACAGGTCGGCTGGTTCCATCTGGTGCGGCTGATGCCTGATGGCTCGCTGGACCCCACCTTCAACAACCATATGGACATGGGGCTTGGTGATCTTACAGGCTTTGGCGCAACGGTGATCTCCATCACTCCGATAACGCCCAACAAGCTGTTGGTGTGCGGCGGCTTTCAAACGGTGGAGGGCCAACCGCGCCGTGGCATCTGCACGATCGACTCCACTGGACAATTGCTTGATGATTTTGCCGATGCAGGATGCGACACGTACACCTACCAAGGCTTCACCTACGGCTCGCCAGATGGTGTTATTTTCGACAGCACGGGGATGATGTACGTCTATGGTGCCTACCACGGCTACAGCGATGGTACCACCAACGATCCTTTGCAACGGCAAATAACGCGGCTGTATGCACCTGACCTCTCCACCCATGTTGCGCATGCCTCCCAACGCGCGGCAGACCGATTGAGCCTTACACCGAACCCGGCTATGAATTGGGTAACGGTCGACCACTCCTTCAGCGGTAGCGTGGATAGCACCGTGTTGATCATTTCGGACATACTGGGTAAGACGCTCCGGAGCGTTCGCGTTGGCGTGGCCATCGACCGCACCGTAATCGACCTGGAGGGATTGACGCCGGGGATCTACCTGGTGCGTTTGATGGACCAAGGTTCCTTGCTGAAGGCGGAAAGGCTGGTGGTCGAATAGGCCCCAGCTACATTCGCACGCTCATTCCACCACTCCATGAAATTCGGTACCAAAGCCATCCACGCTGGCGTGGAGCCCGATCCCACCACCGGTGCGATCATGACCCCCATCTATCAGACCAGCACCTACGTGCAGGCTGCGCCGGGAGACCACAAGGGCTACGAGTACAGCCGCACGCACAACCCCACCCGCACGGCATTGCAGAACGCGCTTGCCGCGCTGGAGAACGGCACGCACGGGCTGTGCTTCAGCAGTGGCATGGCCAGCATCGATGCCATGGTGAAGCTGCTGCAACCGGGGGATGAGGTGATCAGCACCAACGACCTGTATGGTGGCACCTACCGTCTGTTCACCAAGATCTTCGAGCGCTTCGGTGTGAAGTTCCACTTCGTGGACATGGGCGACCTGAAGAACGTGGAGGCCGCCGTGACCGCGAACACGAAGCTCATCTGGGCCGAAACGCCGACCAATCCGCTCCTGCGCATCATCGACCTAGCAGGCCTCGCCGCCATCGCGAAGAAGTGCGGTGCGCTGCTGGGCGTGGACAACACCTTCGCCAGCCCCTACCTGCAGACGCCGCTGGACCTGGGTGCCGATATCGTGATGCACAGCGTGACCAAGTACCTCGGCGGGCACAGCGACGTGGTGATGGGTGCGTTGGTGGTGAAGGATGCTTCGCTGGCGGAGCGCCTCGCCTTCATACAGAACAGCAGCGGTGCCACCCCCGGCCCACAGGATTGCTTCCTGGTGCTGCGCGGTCTGAAGACGCTGCACTTGCGCATGCAGCGCCATTGCGAGAACGGGAAGGCCGTGGCGGAGTGGCTGGTGAAGCACCCCAAGGTGGACAAGGTGCACTGGCCGGGCTTCGACACACACGCCAACCACGCGGTGGCCGCTAAGCAGATGCGCGGCTTCGGCGGTATGATCAGCTTCACGCTGAAGGGCGACAACATGGCCGACGCCACCAAGGTGTTGTCCTCCTGCCAGCTCTTCTCCCTGGCCGAATCGCTGGGAGGTGTGGAATCGCTCCTGGGCCACCCCGCGAGCATGACGCACGCGAGCATTCCCCGGGAAGAGCGGCTGAAGAACGGTCTGGCGGACACGCTGATCCGCCTGAGCGTGGGCCTGGAGGATGCCGAAGACCTGATCGCCGACCTGCAGCAGGCGCTCGGCTAGGTGCTTGGTGGTGCCGAGGGCGAAGGCTGCTACCTTGTCCGTCCTTGCCATGCGCTACGCACTGCTGTGTACCCTCTTCTCATTCGCTGCACTCACCACCACCGCCCAAGACATGGGGGGCTTCCGCTGTGGTGCGAACGATCCCGCCGCCCTTGCGCGCCACTTGACGCAACGTCCCGATGCGCGCGCACAAGCCTTGGCGGCCCAAGCGGCACTGGAAGCATACACCGCTACCCATCAGCGTGGTGGCGGTGACCCGTTGATCATCCCGGTGGTCTTCCACGTGATCCACGACAATGGCGCGGAGAACATTTCGGACGCCCAACTCTACGATGCCATTCGCGTGCTGAACGAGGACTACAACAAGCAGAACCCGGACTGGGTGACCGTACGCCCGGAGTTCCTGGACCTTGTAGGCGACATCGGTATCGAATTCCGGCTGGCTCGAAGGGATCCTCAGGGCAACTGCACCAACGGGATCACCCGTACCCAAAGTCCGCTCACATACAATGGCGACTTCGAGATGACGCAGCTGATCCAATGGCCGCGTGAGCGCTACATGAACGTGTGGGTGGCGGCCAGCGCGAATGGCGCAGCGGGCTACACCTATTACCCTTCTTGGCTGGACGGCTGGCCTGAAGCCGATGGCATCGTCATCCTCCACGACTACACCGGCAGCATCGGCACCAGTTCGCCCTACCGCTCACGCGTGCTGAGCCATGAAGTAGGTCATTGGTTGAACCTGAAACACTGCTGGGGCGACAGCAACGAACCGGGCTTGCCGGAGAACTGCGACATGGACGATGAGGTGGACGACACACCCAATACCGCAGGCTGGACCTCTTGCACGCTTAGCGGAGCCACCTGTGGCAACCCGCTGGACAACGTGCAGAACTACATGGAGTATTCCTACTGCTGCAAGATGTTCACGCACGGCCAGGGGGACCGCATGGTGGCGGCGCTCACCTCGCCCATCGCCCAGCGTCAGAACCTGTGGCAGCCGGCGAACCTGACGGTAACCGGCGTGCTGGAGGCACCACTCCTTTGCCTGGCCCAGTTCAGCGCAGACCGTCGTGAAGTGTGCGCCGGAACCCCGGTCTCCTTCACGGACAACAGCTACTTCGGCGTCACCCAGCGCTTCTGGGAATTCCCCGGAGGTACACCTGCCGTTTCCTTCGAAGAGGCCCCGACGGTGATCTACGAGCAGGCGGGGACCTTTCCGGTAACGCTCCACGTGGGCGATGGCGTGAACACCCTTTCCGCGAGCAGCCCGCAGTACGTGACCGTATGGCCCGACCCGGGCATTCCCGTACCCTTCCAAGAAGGCTTCGAATCCGAGGAGGACATCCCGAACCCCACGTGGACCGCCGAAGACCCCGATATGGACGGCTCCTTCCAACGGACCACGGCAGCGGCCTACTCCGGCGGTGCAAGCGTCATGGTGGCGAACGGGAACGAGCAAGCCACGCATACGGACCAACTGGTCTCCAGCACCTTCGATATGAGCGGCGCCACCGACATCACCATCACGTTCCGGTACGCCTATGCCCAACGCAACGCCGCGAACGACGATGTACTGCGTGTGTATGTGAGCGGTAACTGTGGGGACCTGTGGAGCTTGCGGAAAGTGATGCACGGGAACGCATCGCTCCTCACCGCCGGTGTGGTGCCCGGGGACTTCGTGCCGACCGGACCGGAGGAATGGGGGCTGGTGACGATGACCAACATCAGTCCGAGCCTGCACACGTCCTCCTTCCGCATCCGTTTCGAATTCGAGAGCGACGGAGGGAACAACCTGTACATCGACGACATCAACATCCTCGATGGCTCCGTGGGTCTGGATGAGCCGGGAGCGCCAGGGTCCGGCTTCCGTGTATGGCCGACACCTGCCTGCGATAGGGCCCAGGCGGAAGTGGACGTGAAGAATGGCGGCTTGCTGACACTGGAGATCCTCGACCCATTGGGTGCACTTGTCCGCACGGTAGCGGAGCGGTCCGTTCCACCCGGCCTGCATCGTTTTGAACTCCCTCTTTCGGGTCTGGCACCGGGACTCTACTTCGTTCGGCAGCGGGTAGGCCCCCAACAAGAGGTGGTCCGCCTGGTGGTCGAAAAGTGATCCAGCGACCGGATCCGGGCTTTCGTTGGACCGGACCGGGGTCACGTCGACACCAGGGGCTTTATACCCCCCTGATACGATCCAGCAGGAACACAAAGCCCTCCTACGCAATGTCACGCCTGTGACGATCCGTTATGGGTGGTACGGGTATGTTCGCGCCGCTCCGACCCCTACCCCCTCATGAATATGCGCATCGGCACCCTCTTGTTCGCCACACTCACGGCCGCCTCGAACTTGTACGGCCAGGGTGTTGTTACCCCGTGCAACACCAACGACCTCGGTGGCTTGGTGAGCTTCCACCACAACGACCCGGCGGAACTGGAGCGGATGGCCCAAGAGGACGCTGAACTGGAGGCGTTCACCGCGGCATGGGCTGCGGCCAACACGGGCGCTGAGCGCGTGGATTACACCATCCCGGTCGTCTTCCACATCATCCACAACAACGGCCCGGAGAACATCAGCGACGAGCAGGTGCGCGATGCGATCCGCGTGCTGAACGACGACTACAACAAGCTGAACATCGACTGGCCGAACGTGCGCCCGGAATTCCTCGGCCTTGTCGCCGACATCGGTATCACCTTCAGCTTGGCCACCAAGGACCCGAACGGCAATTGCACCAAGGGTATCACCCGCACGGTCTCCCCGCTCACGAACGACGGCACGCAGACCATGAAGGACCTGATCCAATGGCCGCGCAACAAGTACCTGAACGTATGGGTGGCCGCAAGCGCCGATGGAGCAGCTGGCTATACCTACCGACCCGGCGCCGTGGCCAACTGGAGCGCTGCCGACGGGATCGTGTTGCTGCATACGTACACCGGTGCCATCGGGACGAGCTCCCCCAGCCGCTCGCGGACCCTTACGCACGAAGTGGGCCACTGGCTGAACCTGAAGCACTGCTGGGGGGATAGCAACGACCCCGGTTTGGAGGAGAACTGCAGCGATGATGACAGCGTGAGCGATACGCCCAACACCATGGGATGGACGTCCTGCTTCCTGGCAGGCGCTTCGTGCGGCAGCCCGATCGACAACGTGGAGAACTACATGGAGTATTCGTACTGCTCCAAGATGTTCACCGAAGGTCAGAAAGTGCGCATGCTGGCCGCCTTGGCCAGCGGCACCGCGCAGCGCAACCAGCTCACCACCACCAGCAACCTCACCGCCACGGGCGTCAACGATGCACCGGTACTTTGTGCCGCTGAGTTCACGAGCAACGCCACCTTGGTCTGCGCCGGCAGCACCGTCACCTTCACCGATGTGAGCTACCACGGCATCACGACCCGTTCCTGGAGCTTTCCCGGAGGCAACCCGGCCTCGAGCACGGACGCATCACCCTCCATCGTCTACGACCAACCCGGCACCTATACCGTACAGCTCACCGTGAGCGACGGCAGCACCACGCTCACCAGCACGCAGAGCACGACCGTCACCGTACTCGCCGACCCGGGCGCCACGCCCCCCGTGATGGAGGGCTTCGAAGACCTGACCCAGCTCAACGGCCCGGAATGGTACACGGTGAACGCCAATGCGGACAACACCTTCGGGGTGACCAGCACGGCCGCCTACACGGGCTCCAAGAGTGTGCGCCTGCTGAACACGGCGGCGATGAGCGGTACCGTGGATGAACTGCTCTCTCGGTCCTACGACATGTCGCAGGCCGAGGCGATCACGATCTCCTACCGCCATGCGTTCGCACGGCGCAATAGCACGAACGATGATATCCTGAGCCTGTACGTGAGCAACGACTGCGGCGCCAACTGGGCCTTGCGCAAGATCATGCGAGGCAGCACCACCCTCACCACCGGGGGCAACGTCAGCGGCACGTTCGTCCCGTCGGGTGCAGGACAGTGGGGGTATACCGAGGTCACCAACATCAGCAGCGCCAACCACGTGTCCAACTTCCGCTTCAAGTTCGTGTTCGAGAGCAACGGCGGCAACACCTTGTACCTGGACGACATCAACATCAATGGCATGCCTGTGGGCGTGGAGGAACCGGTTAGCGGCACCGACGCGCTGAACGTGCTGCCCAACCCGGCCACCGGTACCACGCAGGTACTCTTCACCCTGCGTCGTTCCGGCGCGGTGCGCATGGAAGTGCTTGATGCCATGGGACGCACCGTGCAGCGTTCGGACCTTGGGCAGCGTCCCATGGGAGAGCAGCGCGCGACCTTGGACGTGGCGACGCTGGCCAAGGGAACCTATGTGCTCCGCCTTTCAACCGACAACGCCATGCGCACCGCGCGGCTGGTGGTCGACTAGTCGGTCGCCGTTCCCTGATCCGTGCATCCACAGGCGCCGAGGCTCCCTTAGCTTCGCGTTCCCTTTCCCCATGAACCCTATCCCGATCATGCGATCGCTCTCCTTTCCCCTCTTCCTCCTGGCTGGCGCTGCACTGGCCCAGCAAGCTCCCTTCTCCTGCCGCACCAATGATGCACAGGTGATGGAGCAACTCCACCACAACGACCCGGCCATGCTGCAGGCCATTGCCGCTGAGGATGCGGCGTTGGAGGAGTTCACCCGCAACTACCCGGAGGGAGAGCGTAGCACATACACGATCCCCGTCGTCTTCCACATCATCCACAACTACGGTCCGGAGAACATCACGGACGAGCAGGTGTATGATGCCATGCGGATCCTGAACGAAGACTTCAACAAACAGAACCCGGACTGGCCGAACGTCCGTCCGGAATTCCTGAACCTTGTTGCCGATGTGAGCATCGAATTCCGCCTGGCCCGCAAAGACCCCAGCGGGGCCTGCACCAAGGGCATCACCCGCACGGTGAGCGCCCTCACCAACGATGGCACGCAGACCATGAAAGACCTGATCCAATGGCCGCGTAACAAATACCTGAACGTTTGGGTGGCCGCGAGTGCCGATGGCGCTGCGGGCTATACGCTCACTCCGTCCGGCGCCCAGTTCTTCAGCGCTGCGGATGGCATCGTGATGGAACACGGCTATGTGGGCGCCATCGGTACGGGTAGCGCTTCGCGCAGCAGGGCCCTCACCCACGAGGTGGGACATTGGATCAACCTGGAACACACCTGGGGGACCAGTAACACGCCTGCGCTAGCGAGCAATTGCAATGGCGACGATGGCGTGAGCGATACCCCGAACACCATCGGCTGGCTCACCTGCAACCTGAACGGGGCCACCTGCGGCAGTGCGCTGGACAACGTGGAGAACTACATGGACTACTCCTACTGCTCCAAGATGTTCACCTTGGGCCAGAAGACGCGCATGATCGCTGCGCTGAACAGCGGCACGGCCCAACGGAACCAGATCATCACCGCCAGCAACCTCACCGCTACGGGTGTCAGTCTGCCGGACGTGCTGTGCGCTGTGCAATTCAGCGGGGATCGCCGTGTGATCTGCGCTGGCGGCAGTGTCACCTTCACGGATGAGAGCTACAACGCGGTCACCACGCGCAACTGGACCTTCACCGGCGGAAGCCCGGCGACCTCCACGGATGAAAGTCCGACCGTGACCTACAGCACCCCCGGCACTTACAGCGTGGCCCTTACCGCTGGCGATGGAAGCACCTCCCTGACGAACACGCAGGCCACCTATGTGACCGTGCTCCCCTCCACTGGCGGCAGCGTACCTGCCGTGGAAGGGTTCGAGACGGTGGCCAACCTCACCGGGCCGGAGTGGTTCACCACCAACCCGAATGCGGACAACACCTTCGGCATCACCTCCGTTGCCGCCTACACGGGCTCCAAGAGCACCCGCATCGTGAACTCCACGACCATGGACGGCCGACTGGATGAATTGGTCTCTTCCACCTACGACATGAGCAACGCCACGCAAGTGCTCGTTTCGTTCCGCTATGCCTATGCGAAGCGGACCAGCACCAGCGACGATGTGCTCCGGTTCTACATCAGCAACGACTGCGGCGCCACGTGGGCACTACGGAAGATCCTGCGCGGCAGCACCAACCTGACGACGGGAGGTACCACCACGAGTAGCTTCATCCCCAACGGCCAAGGCCAATGGGGCTTTGCCGAGGTCACCAACATCAGTAACACGAGCCTGGTGCCCAACTTCCGATTCAAATTCGAATTCGAGAGCGACGGTGGCAACAACCTGTACTTGGACGACATCAACCTGAACGGCGCTCCTGTAGGAGTGGAAGAACTCACGGCCAGCAGTTCCGGCCTACTGGTATCACCCAACCCGGTCGCCGATGAGGCCTACGCGCAATTCACACTTGGAAAGAGCGGTGTGGTACAACTGGACCTGCTGGACATGACCGGCCGAGTGGTGCAACGCATCCACAGTGCATCGATGGCGGCAGGCCCACAACGCTTGGAACTACCGGTGCGCTCCCTGCGCCCCGGCATCTACTTCATCCGCCTGCAACAGAACGGGGCACAGGAGGTAGGCCGATTCGTGGTACGATGAGGACCGCGTGCATGCTCGCCGCCCTGCTCGCCGTGGGATGCGGCCGTGTGGTGGAAGGCACCAAGGATGCCTTGAACAAGGGTGGTGAACTCGCAGGCAGTGCTGCCACCGAAGTGATCGAGGGTGTGACCACGGGCGTGGAGGATACATGGAGCGTTGATGTTACCCTCACCGCTGAACTCGCCAAGGCTGGTCTCGCCATCGGCAAGACCCAGGTGGAGAGCGATAGTGCCGGCATGGACAACAGGCTGATCGTGTACCTGAGCGCGACCAACGCGTTCAGCGGAACCCTGAACGCCGTGGCATTGGATGAAGAGGGGCGCGAGATGGGGCGTGCATCGCTCTCTGTGGACCTGCAGGCCGGTAGCGCTGATTACCACACCTTCCTCTTCCAGTCACGTACGGACCTCGAGCGCAAGAGCAAGGTGGTCATCAAGTGACCCGCCACCTATCAATTGAAAAGCCCCGGCCAGTGCCGGGGCTTTTCAATTCTCGCTGCCGTCGCCGGCAGCCGACATCCTTACTCTTTGAAGCCAAGCATGATGGCAACGCAACCCACGTGCACCATGTCGGTCTTGCCCTTGGTGGGGACCCACACTACGCAACGCAGTTGCGTCGTTGCTGCGGCCTTCACATCGAAGAAGTGCTTGGGCTCGTCCGCCAGGCTCTCGAAGACGATCTTGTTGTTCTCGTCCACCAGCTTCCAATTCACCTCGCCAAGGATGGGATGGACACAGACGGCCACGCGGTATTCCTGACCGCTGTAGAACGTAAGTGCCACCTCCGCCTCATCGCCCGGCGAGAGTTGTGCAGCGTTGAAGTTCTCGTTGAACTTGTAGGGGGCCAGTTCCGGAACGCACTTGTTCTTGGCGAAGGCCTTGCACTGTGCCTCGGCAGAGACCGAGATGAGCAGCGCGGCTCCTGCCAGCAATGAACCCTTGATGATCGATCGTAGCATGTACATGGCGGCGATCAGTTGATGTAAGTATTACGTACGGCGGCCGCCTTCTCGCGAATGGCGTTCAATTGTGCATCCGTGAGGGTGGCGGCAGCTCCTCCCCCGCCCAGTACCGTGACGCCGTTCTCCTGCGTAGTGGTGGTAGCCCCGCCGCTGGTGGCCACCTCGGCGAACAACTCTTGAAGTGCCTTGAGGTCTTCGCGCACGCCAATGATGGCGGCATCCTCCGCCTGGTAGCTATCCACCAAGGCGATCAGGTCTCCCAAGGAGAGCTTCTGCTCGGCGATGCGCTGGCGCAGTTCCGGCGTGTCGTTGGTCTTGGACACTTGTGTCGCGATGTACAGACCCTCGACCCAACCACCGGCGATCATGAGCGCACTGATGTTGTCCCGGCCGTTCTCCTTGAGGTAGGCGTCCACGCTCCAGTAGGTCTCGCTGATCACATCCAGGAGTTTGTCGCGATCGTTCTGGTTCTTCTCCATCACCTCCAACGTGCTATCGTTGAAGGCGCTGAGCACACCAAGTCGATCCGCCAATTTCTTCGCACAGCTGGTGTAGAACATGCTCTCCTGGGTGTGGTTGAACACGCTGGCGTAGCTCAGGTCCGCGCCATACACCCCCAGGTTCAGCGCCTGTTTGCTCGCGGCCGTGTACTTGTCCACGTTCTTCACATCGTTCAGGATCTTCGTGTTGTAGGAGGCCCCCGCCTTCTTCAACAGGGCAGCCGTCTCCATGGGCGAGGGGATGCTGTAGAAGATCTTCTTGGTCTGCTTCATGCGCTCGCCCTGTGCGAGGCTGTCCTGGCCATTGGCCGTATCAAGGGTGTCCTGCGCGGGCTGATCACCGCCACAGGCGGCAAGCAGGGTGGTAAAGGCCAGAAGTGCCAGCCAATGGATCGTTCGCGTCACGGTCATGGGGTTGTAGAGGAACGCTCAAAGGTCCCGCCCATGACCACGGCTATCAGTGTGCCTCCAGCCAGTTTTTCCCCATGCCCATGTCAACAACAAGCGGCACGGCCAGCTGCATGGCTCCCTCCATCCGCTCACGCACCAGCGCCTTCAGCTCGTCGGCTTCCTGGTGGTGCGCGTCGAAAACGAGTTCGTCATGCACCTGCAGCAGCAGTTTGCTCTTCAACCGTCGCTGTCGGATCTCCTGGTGGATGCGCACCATGGCCACCTTGATGATGTCCGCCGCGGTGCCCTGCATGGGTGCATTGATGGCGATACGTTCCGCATGGGCTCGCACCGTGTTGTTGGAACTGGTGATGTCCGGCAGGTAACGGCGACGGCCCATCAAGGTCTTGATGTAGCCGTTTGTACGGCAGTAGCCGATCATCTCGTCCATGTAGTTGCGCACCCCGGGGAACTGCGCGAAGTAGTCGTCGATGATCTGCTTGGCCTCCGCGCGTGGGATGCCCAGGTTCTGCGCCAGACCGAAGGCGCCCTGCCCATAGGCGATGCCGAAGTTGACCGCCTTCGCCTTGCTACGTTGGTCTCGGTTCACCGCACCTATATCCACCTTGAAGACCTTGGCCGCTGTGGCCGCGTGGATGTCCAGCCCATTGCGGAAGGCCTCCTGCATGTTATGATCCCCGCTCATGTGGGCGATGATGCGCAGTTCGATCTGCGAGTAATCCGCGCTGAGCAACTGGAAGTTCTCGTCCCGTGGCACGAAGGCCTTGCGGATCTCGCGCCCCTTCTCCGTGCGGATGGGGATGTTCTGCAGGTTGGGGTCGTTGCTGGCAAGACGACCCGTGGCTGCCACGGTCTGCAGGTAGCTCGTATGCACCCGGTGTGTCCGTGGGTCGGCCGCCTCGGGCAGCGTGTCCACGTAGGTACCCTTCAACTTGCGTAGGCTGCGGTAGTCGAGGATGAGCGGCACGGCGGGGTGCGCATTGCTCAACTCCTGCAGGATGTCCTCGCTGGTCTGGTACTGTCCCGTCTTGGCGGTCTTCTTCACCTTGTCGCCGCCGATCTTCAGCGTTTCGAAAAGCACGTCGCCGAGTTGCTTCGGACTGTCGATGTTGAACGGCACGCCGCAGGCTTGGTGTATCTCGTCCTGCAGCCGGAGCAGGTCGGCTCCCAACTCTTCGCTGAATTGTTTGAGCGCGGGAATGTCGATGCGGATGCCTTCGGTCTCCATGTCCGCGAGCACATGCACCAACGGCATCTCCACTTCGTTGAAGAGGGAAGTCACTTCATCGGCATCCAACAGCGGCGCGAACTTCTCGCCGAGCTGCCAGGTGATGTCCGCGTCCTCTGCCGCATACTCCTTCACAGCGTTCACGTCCGCATCGCGCATGCTCTTCTGTGTCTTGCCGCGCTCCTTCGGACCGATGAGCGTTTCGATGCTCACAGGCCGGTAGCCGAGGTACACCTCGCTGAGGTAATCCATGCCGTGCTTCTGCTGGTCGGGCTTCAGCAGGTAGTGCGCCACCATGGTATCGAAGAGCGGGCCCTTCACCTCCACGCCGTAATTCGCCAGCACGCGGATATCGTACTTGGCGTTCTGCGCCACCTTGCCGATAGCCTCGTTCTCCAGCATCGGCTTGAAGATGTCCACGATACGTTGGGCCTCTGAGCGGTCGGCAGGCACCGGCACGTAATAGCCTTCACTCGGCTTGAAGCTGAAGGCCAGACCGACCAGTTCAGCGGTGCGCTCGTCCGTGCCGGTGGTCTCGGTATCGAAGCAGAAGCGCGGTTGCTTCTTCAGCTGCGCCGCGAGCATGTACATCTTCTCGTTCGTGTCCTCCAGGAAGTAGCGGTGCGCAACGGTATCGATGTTGGCATACTCCTTCAGTTCCACGTTGCCCTCGGCATCCACCGTGGTGCCGAACAGGTCCACTTGGGCGGTCGAAGCAGCGCGCGCTGCCGGCTTCTTCCCGCTCTTCTCTTCCGCGACAGCCGTTGTGGCGGTGTCGCCGCCCAGCACCCGGCTCGTCAGGTTCTTGAACTCCAATTCACTGAACACCTCCAGTACCTTTTCAGCATCGGGCGGGTCCAGGTGCAAGGCGTCGTGGTCCAACTCCACCGGTGCGTTGATGTTGATCGTCGCCAACATCTTGCTCATGCGCCCTTGTTCCGCGAAGGCGATCACGTTCTCCTTCTGCTTGCCCTTCAATTGTTCGGCGCCGTCGATCACGCCTTCCAGCGACCCGAACTGTTGCACGAGTTTCATGGCGGTCTTCTCGCCGATGCCGGGAATGCCGGGGATGTTGTCCACCGCATCACCCATGAGGCCGAGGATGTCCTTGACCTGCTCCGGGGAGGTCAGCCCGCCCCAGCGCTCGCAGATCTCCTTGGGCCCAAGCTTCTCCGGTGGATCGCCACCACGACCGGGCTTGTACATGATGATGCGGTCGCTCACGAGTTGGCCGAAGTCCTTGTCGGGCGTAACCATGTAGGTGGTGTAGCCTTCCAGTTCGGCCTTCTTCGCCAGGGTTCCGATCACGTCGTCGGCCTCGTACCCATCGCTCTCCAGGATGGGGATCCGTAGCGCTTCGATGATCCGGCGGATGTATGCCAGATTGCTGCGGATGTCGTCCGGCATCTCCTCGCGGTTGGCCTTGTAATCCAGCAGTGTCTCGTGGCGCTCGGTGGGTGCGGCCGTATCGAAGACCACAGCGATGTGCGTGGGCTTCTCGCGCTTGATGAGGTCCAGCAACGTGGTGGTGAAACCGAAGGCCGCGCTGGTGTTGAAGCCCTTGCTGTTCACCCGAGGCGCGCGGATGAAGCTGAAATAGGCGCGGTAGATGAGCGCGAAGGCATCCAGGAGGAAGAGGCGCTTGTCGTCGCCGTTGGTCTGTTCGGACATGGCGGCAAGGTAGCCAGCCCGCCGCCCAGGACTCGGGAGTTCAAGCCCAGCGAGCAACCCCGGCGGCCGCGTGGAACGTCATCCCGTTACATTCGCTTCCCTGCAAGGTCGGCGCTACATGAAGAAGGTCCTCTTGATCATCCTGGCGGTCATGGCCGTCTTCATCTCGTGCACCAATGACCCGGAGGAACTCGTTGCGCCCACGCCGGTGCCGCCCGCAGGCAATGACACCTCACCCGTGGTGTTCGACATGGACGAGGTGCCCTATCCGGTGCTGAGCACCTACAACTTCTACCAAGGTCCCATGGCCGACCTCCTGCCCGTGGCAGGGGTGCTCCCCTACGAGGTGATCACACCGCTCTTCAGCGACTATGCCCACAAGAAGCGCTTCGTGTGGATGCCCACCGGCGCCGCTGCGCACTACGTGGATGACAAGTCCATCCTCGACTTCCCGGATGGTGCGGTGCTGATCAAGAACTTCTACTACGACAATGTGCAGCCCGCCAATACCCGGCGGATCATGGAGACACGCATCCTGTTCAAACGGAATGGTGCGTGGGAGTTCGCGGACTATCGGTGGAATGCGGAACAGACCGAGGCCTACTTCGACCTGAATGGCAGCATCACTCCCTTGGATTGGGTGGATGACAACGGCACCGCCCGCCATGTGGAGTACCGCATACCGGCTGCGGCGGAGTGCCACACCTGCCACAAGATCAGCGGCATCGATACCCCCGTTGGACCCAAGCCCCAGAGCCTTAACAAGGACCTGGCCTATGCCGACGGCACCATGAACCAATTGGCGAAATGGGCGGCGGCGGGATACCTGCAGGGGGGCTATCCTTCCAATATCGAAACCGTTGTGGCGTGGGACGACCCAACGCAGACCCTTACGGATCGCGTACGTGCCTATGTGGACATGAACTGCTCCCACTGCCACAACGAAGGCCGGCACTGCGACTACCGCCCCATGCGTTTCGCGTGGACCGACACGGACGACTTGGTGAACCTGGGGGTGTGCATCCCTCCGGAGGATCCGATCGACCCCAGCTTCATCTACATCGTTGCGGCCGGGAACGTGAACCGTTCCATGCTCTACCATCGCATAACCTCCACGGCAGAGGATGTACGCATGCCGCTCCTGGGCCGCACCTTGGTGCATGACGAAGGAGCAGCGCTCTTCAACGAATGGATCTCCACCCTATCACCACCCTGCGACTGAACCAGAACCAACGCCCATGAAGAAGACCACTACCCTGCTCGTAGCCCTGACCGCACTGGGGGCCCAGGCGCAAGATGATTGCGCCAACGCGCTGCCGGTGACGGCAGGCAGCTTCACCGTTACGACGGTGAACGGCACCCAGGTATCCACCCCACTGTGCGCCGCATCCGGCGGAACGCCCACCGTGGCGGAATGGTACACCTATACCCCCGTGGAGAACCTTGGCCTCACCATC
>WBZX01000553.1_pt1 | contig 33137 bp, 15 predicted proteins | sample 5204211 | NCBI WGS metagenome assembly WBZX01 (sample SAMN12344362, study PRJNA552823) | activated sludge metagenome | biome: Activated sludge suspended growth; feature: Nitrification reactor; material: Wastewater; isolation source: activated sludge from nitrification reactor of wastewater...
AAATTAGTACGCAGAACTTCGTGGCGGCGGATGATTTCATTCAGGCTCCGCCGTAGCACGCTTCTATCCAGTTCACCCGTCAACCTCACCGCCCCAGGCAGGTTATACGACGCACTACCGCCTTCAAACTGATCCAAAAACCATAACCGTTCCTGCGAGTACGAGAGCAGAAGACCGTTTTCCCGATTTATGGGTATAACAGCGTAGCCTTCATCAAACTGTGTCTGCCGCAGGTATTCAATAATTTCCGCTTTATGATTTTGTAGCGCGGTCTTTAATTCAGGGGTATTCGTGTTAGGTGGAAATTTACCCCTAAGAGCACCATTATCCAGATACAAGTAGATATTTTTTCTCTTTAATTCAGATAACAAATCAGTCAAGATCATATCGCACCACCGACTTTCTGGTTGACTACTACATCGGGCAAATGCTTTCTAACTTTGGTTTGTTGCGCTCGCCGTTTTTGTAACCAGCGAACCACACCCGTGACATAAATGACAGGACAGGCAAGTCCGCAGAGAAACACCAGAATGCGACCAATCCAGCCAAACGCCTTGCCTGAATGTAAAGGCCATTGCCAGTCGAGAAATGTTTCCCCTGCACTGCGGCGTGTGTCAGGTGCGCGCGCACTCAGTATTTCACCGCTGTACTGATCAATTGCAAGTTGCCGTTCCGACCAGAAAACACTCAAGCCGGGTACATTTCTTTGAACAACCACATATACGCCAACTTCGCTGCCTGGAAAGTAGATCGCACTCAGTTCTCCCTCTGGAAAATGTTCCGTAACGCTCATCCATGCCTGCTCTCCGTCGATGGGCTGTACGCCCATAACCGGGGTAGATAAAAGTTTGTGTGGAGACTCGCGGGTAGCCGGAGAAAACTGTTGCGTTACCCAAACAAAGGGATCGTTAAGATTCATATATACGCCGGCTAACAGCACGGCTCCCAACACCGGAAAGAAATACAAGGCAAGTGTTTTATGCAGATCAACATTAAATCGTACGGCACCTGCGTTAGGCTTGATGGTTAACGCTTTAAGCCACTGGCCAGTGACTGGCCACCAGACAATCAGCCCAGTTATCAGTGAAACAATCAAAAGCAAAGCAGCAATGGCTACCAGCGTAATTCCATTCGTACCCAACAACAAACTGAAGTGAAGCTGGAAAATAAAATCCATCAGATAATCGGGTACCCATTCATCGGCACCATAACTGCGCACTCCGGTAACCTGTGCGCGATAAGGATCAACAAAAATGCGTTGCCAATTTCCTGATTCCTGATCCGCGTAAACGGCAAAAACACCCTCGCTATTGCGTGGAGCATACAATGTGGTAATTTTGCTGCCTGGAGCAGCGGCTTGCTCAGCCGCATGAAAAATTTTATGCAGTGGTTGGTGAATCGCTTTGTCATCTGCACGCTCAATTTGTGCAGGTACAGTGACTGTTAACAATTCCGGATTAAGCCATTCATCAATCTCTTGAAAGAACACCAGTATGCTGCCGGTAATACCAAAAACCACTAACAGCGCCCCTACAATCAAGCCAAGGTATAAATGAACATCCAACCACACTTGACGCCATGATCGTTTCCGTTTGTTGCGCGCAACCACCTGATTTGTTTTATTCATCTCTGCAGACATCTCTAATAATCAATCCGTAGCGACCCTAAGAAGATGCGTGAAGCGCCGGGTGTAATAAAGTAGTTAGCACCATTAGTGCCAGTAAAGTATTTTTCACCCGATACATTGTTGACGTTGAGTTGGGCCGTCATTCGCATGAATCCCACTTTGAATTGGTAGCTGGCCATCAAGTTACCGATTACAAATGCGGGCAACTGGAGGCTATTTTCTGCATCTCCCTGGCGCTTATCTATTGCCTGTATACCCCCACCTATCCTCAGCCCACGCAACTTTTCATCGCGGAACTCGTAGGTATTCCACAAACTGCCCGTATGCTCAGCCGCAAGAAAAAGCCGGTTTCCCTCATTACCCGAACTGGTACCAATCGGATTTCCGTCATTATCAAAAACAGCACTGACATCTTTGGTAATCTTGGCAAACGGCATGTAGCTGTACGTGGCGATCATGTTCCAGCCAGGCAGGATCTCGCCAGCCACATCCAATTCGACCCCCCGGGTTTCCGCTTCGCCAATGGATTTGGAAAAACGAGGATTGGCTGGATCGGGAACAGCAATTCCCTGTTTGATTAACTCAAAATAAGAAAAAGTTGATCGTAACCGGCCGCCCCAGAATTCATTTTTGATACCCATTTCCCATTGCTGGGCAGTCTGTGGTGGCAGTTTATTCCGATTCACATCAATACCATTTGATACCCCAAAGTTCTCGGTATAGCTACCGTAAAGCGACAACCACTCCAACGGTTGCCATAACAGGCCGCCTCGAGGAGAAAAACGATCATCTTTGCCGGTAGTTTCGTTATTTACGGTATCCCGACTCACTGCGTTGTCGTAACGAAATCCCCCCATAGCATGAAGATTAAAAGGCAGTTTCACCTGATCTTGAAAATAAGCACCATGCCACGCTGTCGTTGTCCTGAATTTACCTGCAATAAAATCCGGATTATCAAAGATAGGGGGGGCGGTCAAATATATCGGATTAAAGATATTGATCGTACTCTCTGGACAACAGACACCGCCAGGAGGAGACAAATCTGCCTGGTGATAATAATCGTAACCAAATAACAATGTATGCTTGAATATCCCAGTGTTCACATTTCCCACAAGATTAAGCATACTTTGGTAGCGGGTACTGGAGAATGGTGCGTCAAATGCAAATCGAGTAACAAGACCATTCGGATCTGCAGCACCGAAAGGCACAACTCCTTTATTCTGCTGGACATCAACTTGCTGAGTGGAAAGCCAATGGTTCAGTTTCCAATTTTCATTGATTTGATGCGACCAGTTAACACCCCCAAAATAACGATCACCCTTAGTTTGGCTAAATCCAGGTTCATCCAATCTAAGGCGCGGAGAAACAGGCGCTGGCCGATTCCCCAGCGCGGGAATTCCCCCATCCTGAGACAGATTAAAAGACGAATACTCCATTTCGGCAGTTATCTGCGTTCTTGGGCTGATCTTCCATGTCACTGTCGGTGCAAAAAACACCGTGTTCCGTTCAATAGCGTTACGAAATGAGCCCGAATTCTCATACGACAAATTCATTCGATAAAGCAGGGTGCCGTCTTTTGTCAAAGGCCCGGTGGCGTCGACCGCAGTACGATAAAAATTAAAATTACCGGCTTGTTGTTGCAGTGAATAATAAGGTGTTGCCAACGGTTGCTTGGTGATGTTATTGATAATACCGCCAGGATCAGCCCGACCAAACAAGATAGAACCGGGCCCCTTCAGTACCTCCACCTGCTCAACATTGGCCATTTCGACAAAGTTATTATCAGGAATAAACACACCATTGCGGTAATAAGCATTGGTCTGAAATCCACGAATAGTGAAAGCATCCTGACCGGCAAGCGAATTGGGAAAAAAAGTCACACCGCTCACATTTTGCAGCGCATCCTGCAACCTGAATGATTGCCGGTCCTGTAACACTTGGCGCGGAAGGACCTGAATGGAAAACGGTGTTTGCATAACCGGCGTGTTTGTCTTGGTAGCCGTTGAGGTATTCGGGCGGATATATTGCTTGTTATAGGGAGAACCCGGTTCGGTGGAATCCTCAACCACGATTTCAGGCAATGTTGCCGCTATGGGATTACTTTCGGTGTGTTCCTGTTTTGACGCCATCCTGACCGTATAACGACCAGAAGCCGTTTCAACGGCCATCAGTCCCTTGTCCTCGAGCAACAAAGCCAATGCTTCCTTGACTTCATAATTCCCTTTCAATACAGTTGATTGACGACCAGACAGAAGCTCCGGATCATAATCAATCTTTACTTCCATCGTTTTTGCCACCTTATCCAATACCAGCGGCAATGGTGCGGCAGGTAGATCAAGCAGAGTTGTACCCGCATAAGCAATATTTATCATGCCCGTCAGGACAATAACCGGAATACTCAGGCACTTCAGTACGGATAGTGTCTTCAATAATCCGTTAATTAACCTAAGCAAGTATCTTGTTGCACTTTCTCTCATAAAATCATCCCATTTAGACTTTCAGAAAATGAATAAAATAAAAGTTCCATAATACTTTCCCAACTTGTTTAAGCGATTACAGCAATCCGGATTTCATATCGCGATATCTTCATATTGCCCGTCTTCTGTTATGTTTTTCTGCGTATGATTCATTTCCTGCCACTGAGCGGTTTCTACAGCATCTGCCAAAGTAGCGATCGTGACGTACTCAAAGATTGTACGAAGCGGTAGCTTGATATGAAATTTAGTGTGAATTCGCGAGATGATCTGAGTAACCAATAGCGAATGTCCGCCGAGTTCGAAAAAATCGTCATGAATCCCAACCTGTTCCAGTCCCAATACTTCCGCCCACAGTTTTGCCAGCGCTTCTTCAATTGAATTACGGGGCGCCACATACTGAGAAACCAGTTCAGTCGCGGTATCCGGCTCTGGCAAAGCTTTTCGGTCCAACTTTCCATTGGTACTCAGCGGTAAACAATCCAAAAATACAAACGCTGCAGGTACCATGTAATCCGGCAAATGCGCCTTAAGATAGATCTTCAGTTCATCACTGCTGAGACTTGCTTCATTTCCAACCACATACGCAACCAACCGCTTGTTACCGGAACTATCTTCGCGGGCGACGACGACTGCTTCATGAATTTCCCGGTGTTGCGCCAGTATCGTTTCAATTTCTCCCAGCTCTATGCGGAAGCCGCGGATTTTTACCTGGTAATCGGTACGACCGATGTATTCGATATTGCCATCCGCACGGTACCGCGCCAGATCGCCTGTGCGGTACAGGCGGCCACCTGTGGTATCGAAAGTATCCGGAACAAAACGATCGGCGGTTAAATCAGCTTGATTAAGATAACCGCGAGCTAAACCTACTCCGCCAATGTAGAGTTCTCCAGCCACACCCACAGGTACAGGATTTAAGTGCGCATCGAGTAGATAAATACGGGTATTGGCAATCGGACGTCCGATAGGTACTGTCGTATCATTACTGTTTGGTATGCAAGCCCAATACGTTACATCCACTGATGCTTCTGTCGGGCCGTATAGATTATGGAGTCTTGCAGTCGGTATTTTTTCAAAAAACTGTTTCTGCAAGTTGGCGGGCAGCGCTTCTCCACTGCAGAATACTTGGCGCAAAGATGGACAAAGCAATGATTCTGCTGTTTCGAGAAAAACAGACAGCATGGAGGGCACGAAGTGAAGCGTACTAATCTGCTCTTGTTCGATTAACTCTGTAATGCGAGCGCTATCTTTATGGGCACCGGGTGATAACACAACCAGCCTTGCTCCCGTGATTAGCGGCCAGAAAAATTCCCACACGGAAACATCGAAACTAAATGGCGTTTTCTGCAATACCCGGTCTTTTTCATTTAACTGATATTGTTGTTGCATCCATACCAGGCGATTAACAACCCCTTGGTGCGCAAGGCTGGATCCTTTTGGCTTGCCCGTTGAGCCTGATGTATAAATTACATAGGCCAGATTCTGTGTATGCGTGGAACCAGCCGGATTCTCTTCGCTGAATTGCACGATCATATTATCTTCACTAACCAAGTCTATGATCTTTAAGCCATCAGGTACTATTCCACGGGTAGGCTCATGAATCAAAATAACAGTCGGATGCGCATCCTCCATCATAAAGGCAATGCGTTCTTTCGGATAACCAGGATCGATCGGCAGGTAAGCACTTCCCGCTTTGAGGATGCCCAGAATGCCTACAATCATCTCCAGGGAACGTTCTACACAAATGCCCACCAGCGTTTCCGGCCCTACACCCTGTGTGCTTAAATAGTGCGCAAGCTGATTCGCCTTTTTGTTAAGTTGGCTATAGGTGAGCTGCTTGCCTTCAAAGATTACAGCCACCGCTTCCGGCCTCTTCTCCACCTGTTCCTCAAATAACTCGTGGATGCATTTATCGCGCGGATAATCCACTTCCGTATCATTCCATTCAACCAACACTTGATGCCACTCTGCAGTACCGAGCAAAGAATCGGTATCGTAACGTACCGATGAATCATCCGCGATCGCAGACAAAGCATCCATGTAATATTGACTGATCCGTTCCAATTGCACTTGATCGAGTCTTGTACTATCGCCTTGCAAAGTTAATTGAATTTGGTGGGTTATCACATCCCAATTGAATGTTACTTCCAGCGCAAAATTCGGCCGGATAGGATTGCTCCACGCTATTATCTTGGCGTGATCGGAATTCAAAAAATCTTCACCCACATGGTAATGCAGGTAATTGAATGTAGTATCGAAGAATTCAGTATTGCCTTGAAGCCTGTGCAAACCAGCAAGTGGATAATAGCGTGAATTCAGCATTTCACGCTCCGCAGCAAAAACCTGAGTAATCAATTCCGCCCAAGTTCCACCTTGTAGTTGCATGCGCAGTGGCAATGTATTTAAAAACACCCCTAGTACTTGGTCACCATCCAATCCTTCCGGCCGGGTACTGGCCACAAGTCCGGTGGTAACATTCCTCTCACCATACAGCAAACTTAGAATCCGCAAATGCGCTGCGAGCAATACGCATTTAAGCGGAACAGCAAGAGATTGAGCCAGTTGTTTCAATTGCTCAGAAATATTCAGCGGCAGATGCAAATCCACTTCCGGCCAATCATTCTTGTGCGCGCTGATAGCCCCAGACATCGAAGCCAGATAGGGAAAGCTATTGATCGTCGCGCTGCTCAGCCATTGCTTCCAGAACCCCCGGTCGACTGCTGAATTGAGTGCTTTTCTTTCACGAACCACGAGGTTGCGCATGGCATTAGGGAGATGTTTTTCAGGAAACGACTGGCTTTGTTGAATCGCGAGGCATCGCTGAAAAATCTCGATCAATAGAGAAATCAAACTCCAACCATCGATAATGGCATGGTGCCCCACGATCGTTAATTGAAGTTTATCTTCAGCCAGATAATGAGCGGAAAAACGAATCAAAGGCAGTTTTGATACATCAAAATGATCACCTCGAACCAACTGCAAATAGTTAGCCAGTACTTCTTCCTGCTCTGGGGACGAAAAATGGGCAAGGTCATAAACTGCCAGGGGAACATCACACTGTTGATGGACTAGTTGCAGCGGTTCACTGAAACTTCCCAGATCGAACGAGGTTCGCAGTACTGGATGACGCGCAAACACCTGTGCCAACGCGGCTCGGAGTACCTCTGCATTCAGAGTACACTGCACTTTGATGCTATCGACGACATGATATGCACCAAGTTCTTGTTCACTGTGAAAAATCATACCGGCTTGCATCTCGGTCAATGGATAGGCATCCTGAATACCGGGTGGAAGTTTCGACAAATCCTCAACGGTAAGTAATGCAAAAGGATCTAAGCTAACCGCCTCAATTGTGGAGAAATCCGCCGCCATCAGAGTTTGAGCCAGCGATCGAATCGTTCCATATTTATAAAGCTGCTCCATTGGTACCGTTAGCTCTCGCTCTTTCGCAAGACCAACCACCTGGATGCTGCGAATGGAATCGCCTCCTAACGCAAAAAAATTATCATCAATCCCAATTTTTTCCAACCGAAGCACTTTCGCCCAGATATTTGCCAGAATCTCTTCGGTGGTATTGCGTGGAGCCAGATACCGAGAAGCTATTTGCGTTTCGATATCCGGCGCAGGCAACGCCTTACGATCTACCTTACCATTCATGGTCAGCGGCAAACTATCCAAAAAAACCCAAGCCGCAGGTACCATATAATCCGGTAATCGTGCCTGGAGATACGCACGCAAGTCATCCGTATTCACCACTGCATTCTCTGACTGATCAATCGCCACATACGCCACCAGTCGCTTTTCACCTGGCACATCCGTACGCGCAACCACGACTACTTCATTGATTAATGGGTGCTGCGCGAGTACGCTTTCTATTTCCCCTAATTCAATCCGGAAACCGCGGATTTTCACTTGCTGGTCGATTCGTCCCAGGTATTCAATATCCCCGCTCTCCCGATACCGCGCTAAATCACCGGTACGATAAAGACGTTCCCCCTCACGATCATCAAATGGATGGGGAACAAAGCGCTCGGCGGTGAGATCAGCGCGGTTGAGATAGCCACGGGCCAAGCCGAATCCGCCGATGTAAAGCTCTCCCTGGACCCCCATCGGAGCGAGATTCCCCTGTTTATCCAGAATAAAGGCTTGCAAATCAGGTAAAGGACGTCCAACACTACTGTTACCTGAACGCTCCGCATCCGACTGCTTCAGTGAAGCCCATGTAACATGGACGGTCGTTTCCGTGATGCCATACATGTTGACAAGCTGCGGGCGCGCGTCTCCATGACGTTCGAACCATCCTCGAAGTTGACCAAATTCAAGCGCTTCTCCGCCAAAAATGATTAGTCGTAATGCCAGCGAATCATTTTTTAACGCTTGTTTATCGACATTATCCAGTTGATAGAAGCTGGTAGGCGTCTGATTCAGAACCGTGACACGCTGTTCCTGTAATAACTGATGCAATGCATCGGGTGAGTGTCTGACCGAGTCAGGCACTACGATTAACCGCCCCCCGTACAACAATGCACCCCAGATCTCCCACACCGAAAAATCAAATGCGTACGAATGAAACAATGTCCAGATATCCGCATTACTAAAACCATAGTCTTGCTCAGTGATTGCAAAAAGTCGTCGCACATTGAAATGAGTAACCATGACACCTTTGGGTTTTCCTGTTGACCCGGATGTATAGATCACATAGGCAAGATTGTTAGCAGTACCCATCGATACCGGATTGTCCCAAGAATAATCCGATTGATCGGACAAATCCTGATCCAAGCAAAACGTTGCTATCTCATGGGGTATCCCTTCCATCAATGCACTTTGCGTCAGGATCACCTTAGGCTTGGCATCCTCAATCATAAAAGCGATGCGCTCTTGCGGATAATTCGGATCGATCGGCAAGTAAGCACCTCCCGCCTTGAGCACCCCCAAAATACCAATAACCATTTCCAGCGAGCGCTCAAAAAACAAACCCACCAATACTTCCGAGCCTACTCCCCGAGCACGCAAACCATGTGCAATCCGATTGGCTCTTGCATTCAGTTCACCATAAGTAAGCTGCTTATCTTCGTATGTGACGGCTATTGCTTGCGGTTGATGCTTTGCCTGTCGTTCGAATAATTCATGGATACGCTCATCTTGCAGGCAGCTCGCTTTGATCTTATTCCATTCAGATATAATCTGTTCTCTCTCAGATTCCGGCAGCACATCAATGGTACAGATCGCCTTACCGGGATTGGATGTCAACGCATCCACCAAACCGGTTAACGCAGTTTGCAGGTATCGAATCATGCGCTGCGGTTCAATGGGAGATTGAACTTGCATCGTCAAACGAAAGCTATTTCCAAAATCATCAATCGATAGCGTAAACGGGTAATTAGTACGCTCATCCTCTTTTAATACCTTGATACCCATACTTTCCCACCACGATGCACTCACATCCGCAGCAACACTGCCCTCGTTAACGCTATGGCGGTAGTTCAGCAAGGTTGAAAATAACGGTGCAGGCGAAGGAACCGCGCTACATCGTTGCGCAAGCGCGAGTGATGCATGTTCATGGCGCATAAGTTCAGCTAAAAGCCGATGCATTTTTTGTATACCGATCTTACAACCCGTCTCAGTCACGTCAAAGCATACCGGCAACGTGTTGATAAACATCCCCAGCATTCGATCTGCTGCTTCATCACCACTTTGTGTACGCCCGAACAATACCGTGCCGAACACAACAGTTTCTTTTCCGGAAATGAGTGCCAGTACTTGTGCCCAGGCTAAATGAAACACACTCGCAGCACTGACACCGATGGATTGAGCACATACTCGGATGCGTTGATCCAGTGCATCATCCAGGTCGATTATCGCTTCAACAATATCTGAGCCATCTCCCTGTACATCAAGTAATCCAAAGGGCGCTGTCGGTTCATCCACATTTCCCAGTAATTTTCTGAAAAAAGCTTCATGTTCCTCAGGCTTCATCCCCATACGGGTCTGCGCCACAAAGTTTCTGAATGGAAGCGATGGCAGAAGTTGATCAAATTGATCTAATAAATAAGCACGTACTTCCTTTAACACCGCTTCCATAGCCACATGGTCCAGCGCCAAATGGTGCTCAAGAATCAATAATAACCATCGATCCTGTTGCGCATCCCAAGCCACATAACCCTGAATCAACGGCGCCTGGCGGATATCCAAGCGGAAATGCCTGGGATCGAATCTTTCCTGCAATTGCTTGGCAGCATCGCCGAATGCCGGATTGAGTGTAATCTCAGTGACTGACAAAGCAACTTCACGCAAAACCACTTGCACCGGTACAGACAGCTCTTCCCACATGACCGCTGTACGCAGGATGTCGTGGCGGTCGACGACTGCTTGGAGTGCATTTAAAAAACAATCCAGACGGTTACGGGTATCAAAAGCTAACAGTGAAGACAGCAAGTAAGGATCGCCGTCCGTACTGATTAAGTGATGAAAAAGAATTCCTTCCTGAAAAGGTGTTAAAGCATAAATGTCCTGAACATTCCTGGCACCGCCGGGTACTTGCTGCATTACACTGTCGATTTCGGTTTGTTTCAGCGCAACCAATGGCAACATTTCCGGCGTAATATGCTCACAGGATCCCGGTATTCGATTATCGGGTACTTCAACAACACGATTGTTGCTATCCAATACGGAAACAAATTCAGCCAGCGTTTGTGTAATAAAGAGCGAGCGCACATCCGCATGAAGTCCCTGGCGGCGTACTCGTTCTATCAAGATCATTGCCAGTAGTGAATGCCCGCCGAGTTGAAAGAAATTATCATGCATACCCACTCGTTCTAATCCCAATACCTCAGCCCAAATAGCGGCAATGATTTTTTCCGTTTGCGTACGCGGTGCCACATACTGATGGACAAACCGGTCATCAACCTCTGGTGCTGGCAATGCCTCCCGGTCTACTTTGCCATTCGCATTGACCGGCAAGCAGTCAAGCACGACAAACGCAGTGGGCACCATATAATCCGGCAAACACGCTTTAAGGTACATACGCAGATCGTCAATATCCGGTTCTACGTCATTGCCGACCACATACGCAACCAAACGTTGACTACCAGGCGTGCTTTCATCACGTGCAACCACTATCGCTGCGCTGATGGCAGGATGTTGCAACAACGTTGTCTCGATCTCCCCCAGCTCAATTCGGAATCCCCGAATCTTGACCTGATGATCCGTACGACCCAGGTGTTCGATATTGCCATCCGGCAGATAACTCACGACATCACCGGTCTTGTATAATCGTTCGCCCGGTTTCTGACTGAATGGATTGGGTATAAATCGCTCACCTGTCAATTCAGGTCGGTTAAAGTAACCTCTGACAACACCTGCTCCGCCAATATAAAGCTCACCTGGAACACCTATGGGAGCCGGATTGAGCCACCGGTCAAGAATATAGGCGCAGGTATTCGCAAATCCCTGTCCTAGCGGAACCAGTTCCTGCGTTAACGAATTAACTTGCTGAGTCTCAAAATAGGTACTATCAATGGTTGCTTCCGTTAAACCGTACGAGTTGATCAACCGAGTTTTCTGACCACACAGTTTCAGGAATTTCTTGTATTCCCCAGCATACCAACGATCAGAACCACAAATGAGCAATTCCATAAACGCCAGTCTTTGCCCGGTTTCCTCAAGATACTCCATCAGTAACCGCAAAACTGCGGGTACAAATTCTGCAACGGTGACTTGCTCCCGCTGCATTAATGCATACAATTGCACCGGCTGAAGTAATGTCTCCTTTGAGCAAATTACAAGCTTACCGCCCGAACACAATGCACGTATCCAATCACCCGCAAACACATCAAAGGTATAACGTGCCATTTGCAGATGAACATAATTGTCTCGTAGACCGTAAGCCATTTCCCAAGCAAAATACTGGTTCACCAAATTGCTGTGATTAACCCCGACTCCCTTGGGTAAGCCGGTTGTTCCGGAGGTATAGAGCATGTAAGCCAATTGCCGCTCATCAAAAATAAGATCCGGCAAGTCTTCATCCAATTGTTTTCCGCTTTCCAAGCTATGATCCAGACACGCTATGCTACAAAATTCCGGTATTTTCCCTACTAATTCCGATAAGGTCAGTATCCAGCGAGTGTTCGCATCCTGCAATATCTGGCGCAGCCTTTCCGTTGGCAACTCCGGATCAATGGGCAGATAGGCAGCACCGGCTTTGAGGATGCCCAAGACAGCGACGATCATCTCCAAGGAACGTTCCACACAAATGCCCACCAGCATCTCCGCACCGATGCCTTGTGTTCTCAAATAGTGCGCCAACCGGTTCGCTTTCTCGTTGAGTTGTCCGTAAGTAAGCTGCTCCCCCTCAAAAACAACGGCTACTGCATTTGGATTGATATCCACCTGCTCCTCAAATAACTCGTGTATGCATTTACCGCGCGGATAATCCACTTCCGTATCATTCCACTCCAGCAGCAACCGGTTGCGCTCGGGTGGCGTCAATAGTTGCAGTTCGCTCAATAATTGATCTGGCGCCTCAGCGATATGCGCAAGCAATACGCCGTAGTGCTCCGCCATGCGGGCAATCGTGGATGAATCGAATAAATCCGTGTTGTAACTAAACTGAACGGCAAGACCGTCCTTCCCTTCGCTGATCTCAAGATCGAGATCGAACTTCGCCGCGCCGGTTTCCATGAACTCGGGGGTTATGCGTAATCCCTCAATCTCCAGTGCCGTTTCAGGCGTATTTTGCAACGCCAGCATGACTTGAAACAGCGGGTGATGACTCATGTCACGCACCGGTGCCAGTTCTTCCACCAGCTTCTCAAACGGTAAGTCCTGATGGGTTTGTGCGCCTAAACAGACTTCACGGACTCGCTGCAGCAGTGCGGTGAAGGAAGGATTGCCTGATAGATCCGTGCGCAATACCAGAGTATTGATAAAAAACCCAATCAATCCTTCAATTTCCAGCCGGTTGCGGTTGGCGACCGGTGTGCCCACGCAGAGATCCTCCTGCCCGCTATAGCGCGATAGCAGTATATTGAAGGCAGCCAGCAGTACCATGAACAATGTGGCATCCTGCTGTCTGCCCAGCAGTTTTAATTGTTCGGTGACTGCTTGCGGCACAGTGGTGTATAAGGTTGCCCCTCGGTAGCTTTGTACGACAGGTCGCGGTCGGTCTGCCGGTAATTCCAGTACCGCCGCCGCACCGGCGAGCTGCTGTTTCCAGTAGTTGACTTGCTGCTCCAGCCGTTCACCTTGCAACCAGTTGCGCTGCCATATCGCATAATCCGCATATTGGATGGGTAATTCCGCTAAAGGTGAGGTTTGATCTTTTCTGTACGCTTCGTAAAGAGCTATGAATTCGCGAATCAAAATCGCGGTAGACCAACCATCCGATACAATATGATGTAAGGTAAACAGCAGAACATGCACTGTCATACCTGAGGATTGAGAACTGCCGAGCGCGAGAAGGCTTGCCCGTACCAGCGGTCCGTGTGCCAAATCAAATGGCTTTTGCGCTTCTTCTGTGAGATGGCGCTGAATTTTTGATTCGCGTAACTCTTCCGGCAAACTGCTCAAATCCGTTACGTCGATAGCCAGTTCCAGTTCTGTTGCAATGATTTGTACCGCGCGGCCTTCTTCCATCACAAAATTAGTACGCAGAACTTCGTGGCGGCGGATGATTTCATTCAGGCTCCGCCGTAGCACGCTTCTATCCAGTTCACCCGTCAACCTCACCGCCCCAGGCAGGTTATACGACGCACTACCGCCCTCAAACTGATCCAAAAACCATAACCGCTCCTGCGAGTACGAGAGCAACAGCGCTTGATCCCTTGGCACAACGGCCAAAGGCAGCAGTTGTAATTCGCTTTCTTGTCCACGCAAGTTATCAATTGCCAGCGCAAAATCTGCTACAACCGGTTTCTCAAATAACATACGTAATGGAAGATCTATCGCAAATGCTTGTCGTACCCGTGCAATCACTTGCGCGATCAACAGCGAATGACCGCCCAATTCAAAGAAATGATCATAGATACCTATCTGCTCCAACCGCAGTACTTCAGCCCAGATAGCCGTCACCTTTTCTTCTGTGGGTGTACGTGGCGCTACATAGTGATGGGCAAGTTGCACAAAATAATCCGGTGCAGGCAATGCCGTGCGATCAATTTTGCCATTCGGTGTCAGCGGTAAATATGGCAAAAACACCAAGGCTGACGGCACCATGTAGTCAGGTAGAATCCCTTTAAGGTAAGCGCGGATGCTGTCACGATCCGATACCTGCGCATTTTCAACCAAATACGCAACCAATCGTTCCTCACCCGGAGCGCTTTCTCGAACCATCACCACGGCCTCTCTCACTGTTTCATACTGCATGAGCGCCGCTTCTATCTGACCCAACTCAATGCGAAAACCGTGAAGCTTGACCTGATGATCTGTACGGCCAATGTATTCAATATTCCCATCAATACGATACCGCGCCAAGTCGCCCGTCCGATACAAACGCTCCCCGATCTCTCCCCAAGGATCCGGAATAAATCGTACAGCCGTTAAATCAGGCTGATTCAGGTACCCCCTGGCCAGTCCTACCCCGCCGATATACAATTCACCCGCTATACCGACCGGTACCGGGTTTAAATGAACATCCAGAAGATAAATACAAGTATTGGAAATGGGACGACCGATAGGAATCATCGCATCTTCGTTCACCCAACATTGATAAACGCTGCTCCATACCGTAGCTTCCGTTGGCCCGTACTCATTAAATAGCTGCACTTGCGGGAGATAGGCATGATGCCGGTCAATCAGGCTTTTCTTGCAGGATTCCCCCGCCACAATGACCGATTTAAGGCATTCTTCTTTTCCTGCTATTTCTTGCAGTATCACTTCATAGAGTGACGGAACCGTCAGCAGGTGAGAAATTTTCCGGGAAGCAATAGTATTTGCTAGAACACTGGGATCAAGAACGCTGTCTTCCGCTGTCAACACCAAACGCCCGCCTTGGCAAAGCGTCCCAAAAATCCCTGCTACCGAGCTATCAAAAGCAATGGAAGACAGCAATAAAAAGCCATCGACCGGCACCTGATAATAATGCAATCTGGCTGAGGTTGAATGCACCACATTCCGGTGGGTCACGCCCACGCCCTTGGGTCTTCCCGTTGATCCTGAGGTATAGATCACATATGCAAGATTCTCCGGGGAAACCGTGGAATCAGGTGCATCCGGCTGCTGCGCGAAAATCAAATCCCATTGCGTGTCAAGCAAAAATCGCTTTATCTGGACAGGAATCAGCCCTTGTAACTTTTCTTGAGTCAGCACGAGCTGAGGCACTGCGTCTTCCATGACATGGGCAATATGTTCCTTAGGATAGCGGGGATCCATTGGCACATAGGCTCCGCCAGCCTTGAGAATCGCTAATATTCCTATGATCATTTCCAGAGAACGTTCAACGCAGATGCCTACACGCGCTTCCGCCCGAATACCTTGGTCATGCAAGTAATGCGCTAACTGATTAGCGCTTGTATTCAGTTGCTCGTAGGTAATTTGTTGATCTTCATATACAACCGCTACTGCACTCGGCTTTCTCTTAACCTGTTCTTCGATAAGTTGATGAATACATTGATCCTGCGGATATTCCGCGCTCGTATCATTCCAGTGATAAAGAATCTGCCGCTTTTCCTCCTCAGGCAGAATAACCAGTTCAGATAAAGGCTTGTCCATAGCTACAACAATCGCTTGCAGCAACTGCCGGTAATGTCCGGCCCAACGGGCGATCGTGCGCTCATAGAACAACTCGGTACTGTACTCAAAATACCCTTGCAACTCCCCTTTCTCTTCCTTGAGACTCAGGGTCAGATCAAACTTGGAATTTCCAGTATCCACCGCAATTTCATTCAATTCGATGCCGGACAATTCCAATTTCTCCAAATCTGCATTCTGGAAAACAAACATCACTTGGAAAAGAGGATGACGGCTCATATCCCGGACGGGGGCAAGTTCCTCTACCAGCTTCTCAAAGGGTAAATCCTGATGTGCCTGTGCTTCCAGACATGTTTTCCTCACCCTGCCCAAAAACTCGGAAAAAATAGGATTACCGGAGAGATCAGCACGCAATACCAATGTGTTAGCGAAGAAACCGATCAAGCCCTGTAATTCCGAACGGGATCGATTCGCAATGGGATAACCGATGCAGATATCATGCTGTTGGGTATAACGGTTCAGCAGAATCGCAAAAGTGGCGGCGAGTGTCATAAACACGGTGGCGCCTTGAATCTTTCCAATCCGACGTAAGGCAACCAGCAAACCGGAGGGCATCTTGAAGGCGTATCGTGCTCCCAGATGCTTCAGTGCAGCAGGACGCGGCAAATCTACGGGTAACTCGAGCAACGGCGAGCATCCCTCCAGTTGCTGTTTCCAGTATACCAATTGCTTGTTAAAAGCCGCCCCTTCCAGCCATTCACGCTGCCAGCAGGCATAATCAGCATACTGGATCGATAACTCGCCTAAAAGCGACGGTCGTCCACTACAGAATGCGTCATAAATTACACTGAGTTCCTTGATGAGTATCCTGATCGACCACTCATCGGCGATGATGTGATGTAATCCAACCAATAAAATATGTTTCTCAGCGCCGAGCTGAAGCAAGGTGAAGCGTATCAAAGGCCCCGCACTCAAGCTAAATGGCCGTCGCACTTCGTCTGATAGACACTGCGCGATCTGATCGGATTGCTGCTGAGAAGACAGCGCCTCAAGATTAATAGTCTTGATGCGTATCGGTGATTCAGCCGCAATCATTTGCTGAACATGACCATCCGCATATGCAACAAAAGTAGTGCGCAACACATCGTGACGCTGCACGATCTCATACAACCCGCGCTCAAGCGCGGCAATATTCAGCTCGCCTATCAGCTCAATAGCACCAGCCTCATTATAAGAAACGCTATCAGGTGATAATTGCGATAAAAACCATAAACGCTCTTGCGCAAAAGACAATGGAATCACTTTTTCTGTTCTATCGCGTTTATGGATCTTGTTTCTCTGACCTGCTTCAGTTTGTTTCAAACGATCGAATAGCAGCGCACGCTTTTCTTCTGATAAACGTGCAAGCCGGTCGGATATCTTGGCGTCAAACCCTGACATATTTTCACTTTTCATAGACGCTCCCAACTACCCTCTATCCCCATCCAGATAGATATCTTCCTTGCCATATAACATTTGTACGTCGATACCCCCTTGCGCTTGCGTGGCGGCAATCAGCTTGTTCACCTCCTGCACATAAGGGTCGTCATCAGTTGGAGTAAGCGCCATAAAATATTTCAACCAAGGCTCCCTTCCTAGGGCATAGATATAAGCGTTTTGCGCGCCTACTGCCTGAAGCAGCGTCAGTGCAGAAGCTGCGTCATTGGCATGGGAACGTCGCGATTGATCATGATTACGCTCCGGTTTAACCGGTAACAACGGTGCGTATACCCATGACAACGGGGCACCGATGCATTCCATACCAACAAATACTGTCGCTATCGGGCCGAGAATTTTTTGTACGTTTTCATAAACTCGCTTATCAAGACAGCAAGAATCTGCGGCGAAGAGGATTCTTTCATCGCCGAAACTCACCACATAACCTGATTTTGCGTGAAGCAGATCGCAATGCTCTCCAAAGAAGGGAATCGCCGTAATCTTTCCGCCAGAAAATGAAATGGAATCCAAGGTATCGAGCTCTTGTACGCGCTGAAACCCAAGCTTCTGCGCAAGCTGCCTTAATGACAGATCACCATGAAAAATACCGGAGCTGCGCGGCACGACCAGCGTACCTATCCGGTGTCTGAGGCGTAAAAGCGACTCAAATACAAAATGATCATGATGCCCATGCGTAATCAGGACATAATCAATTTTTGCAGGCAAATCCTTGAATGTCAGCCGCTCAATCCCACCCTGCTTAGGAGAAATCGACACAAATGGATCCGTCAGAATCGATAGGCCATTTCCTTCAAGCAATACGCAGGCATGACCAAAGTAGCGTAGGCGTAATCCAGCACCTGTCCAGGGTTGCGCATGAACAGACGGCTCGGAAGATAGAAATGACAACAGCCGCGATTCATCCTGAGATGTCAGCCCCAGCAGATTGCATATGGTGTTTAATGGTTGTGGCTCAATATCGAGTTTAAACAGTTCATCAATCTGCGAACTCTCGAAGGGAATGTTCCATGCAATATCTTCCGCATCAGCCAGACGGGGCGTACTCATGTAGTAAGGCCGGGCATCGTCATGTTCAATGGCACATATCCGCAACGACTGGGTTTCACGTTTGTAGTACGCGCTTTCGTACACCAAACTCTCGATACATTTCACCACGGGATGATTATGGTAGTCATAACCCAGTTCAACAAAGCCACGCAAGGAATCCGGTATTTGCTCATAGTATGCTTCGATACTTTGACCCGAAGCTGTTTGCATCAGCTTATTCTGGAACGCAGTCAGGTCACGCGCCATCCCTAACAAATCGGCATGATTCTGTTCAATCGCCGTCAACAAGTCTTGAATCTCATCAGCCTTTTTTTCCGGCACATCAACAAACGGTCCACCGAGAAGTTTAGGATTCCGGCTCGATTTCACATGAAAACCAGGATTCTTCAGATAAGAAATCAGGATCTCTCGCTGATAATTCAACAAATGCAGACCATACAGCACCGGTGAGAAGTTGTGCGGCCATGCGGTCCATTTATCGATTAATGGCTCAACAACCGTATGATCCGCCAAGTGATAGCGCATTGGGTTACTCACGAATCCTCCCGCAGACTTGCCATTTCCAGATCAGAGATAACCCCTGTTTCATCAGCAAGCTGTTCAAACTCATCCAAAAGGGATTCTAATACCCCCAAATCCTGTCCATCGATCTGTTGTTGTGCCACCAATACCGCCAATTGCGCAATGGTGGAAGCTTCAAAAATACTGGCTACCGGTAACTCAATGTGGAAATCGTCCTGTATTCTTCCCATGACTTGAATAGCCAGCAATGAATGTCCACCCAGATCAAAAAAGTTATCGTGAATTCCGAATGGTCTATTGATTTCCAGGACTTCTTGCCAGATCGTTAATAATGATCGCTCGATTGAATTACACGGCTCAATCCACTCTCGATCGAATGCTGGTAATACCAGTTCAGGTTCTGGCAGTGCTTTCCGATTAAGCTTGCCGTTGGGTAGCAGCGGAAAAGTTGTCATAAAAACAAATACCGTCGGCACCATAAAATCCGGCAAACTATTTTTCAGAAATTTCTGCAGATATTGACTACTCAGCGACTTTCCAATCACGGTAATGCTTGTTTCAGGCGGAGAGAGGAATGCCAATAAATCGCCTGTTAACAGATCGGGATCAATACCTTCGCTGCTGGATTGAGAATAGGTAAGAAATTGTGCTGCGCTGATCTGTAAGTAAGCAACCAACTGTTTATCTCCCGGACGATCTTCACGGGCCAATACCACCGCTTCCTGCACACCGGGATGTTGCCGCAGCTTCGTCTCGATTTCCTCCAGTTCAATGCGAAACCCCCGAACTTTCACTTGATGATCGACCCGACCCAGAAATTCGATATTGCCATCCGCGCGATAACGTGCCAGGTCACCCGTTCGATAAAGTCGGCTGCCGATATGCTCATCACTGACCGCAAAGGGACTTGGGATAAAACGCGCCGCAGTTAAATCCGGAGAATGCTGATACCCGCGTGCAAGACCGCTTCCGCCAATATACAACTCGCCGGATACGCCGATGGGCAAGGGATTTAAATGATGATCGAGCAAATAGAGTTGGACATTCCGGATCGGCTTGCCAATCGGCACCGCATGTTGCGCATCTTGTGCTTGAATCTGATAAACACTGCTCCAGACAGTGCCTTCGGTTGGGCCGTATTCGTTATAAAAAGATACTTGAGGCAGCTTTTGATGGTGTCGTATGGCTAAATCAGCGGAACAAGCCTCACCGGCAACCACGACCACCTTCAGTTTTTCCAGTACCGTTTGGGAAATATTATCCAGCAACAAACCATACAGCGAAGGTAAGCTTAGCAAGTGGGTAACGCTCCCACCGGATAATAGCTTGCTCAATAATCGCGGATCCTTTTCTTCGCCTTCTGCCGGCATATGGATACAGCCGCCTTGGCATAATGTCCAGAAAATACCGGCCACTGAACTATCGAAAGTATAAGAGGAAAGCAGCAGAAATCCTTCGACAGCATCTTGATAGCCATGAAAGCGCGCAACGGTGGAATGCACGGCATTACCGTGGGTAATAGCGACTCCTTTCGGTTTTCCAGCCGAACCCGATGTGTAGATCATGTAGGCAAGATGGTCGGGGTGGGATAAATTGCGCGGATTATCTGTGGATTTCTTAGTAAGGATGCCACGATCGCTATCCAGGCAAACTATCGGTAGCTCGTGCGTAGGCATCTTATTCACCAACGCTTGCTGGGTGACCAAACACATCGCCCTCGAGTCATTCAGCAAAGATGCCATGCGCGCTGCTGGAAAATCCGCGTCAATGGGCACATAAGCGCCGCCTGCCTTGAGTATCCCGAAAATACCGACAACCATATCCACTGAGCGTTTTACGCAAAGCCCCACGACAACTTCCGGCCCCACACCCTGCTCACGGAGATAATGTGCCAGCTGATTGGCTCTTTTATTGAGTTGCGCATAGGTTAACTGCACACCATCGCATGCAATCGCCATTTGCGTCGGTGTTTTAATGACCTGCGCTTCAAACATCGCATGTAAACTTCCGCTTTCCGGAACAGCTGCCGCAACAGGATTCCACGTCAGGAGCTGTTGAATACGCTCGGTTTCCGTCAGCAGCGGAAGTTCACCCAGCAAGGATTCAGGCTGTGCGACGATCCCTTCCAGTAACACACGAAAGTGATCTGCCATACGCGCAATCGTTGCGGCCTTGAACAAATCGGTACGATACTTGAATGACACGAGCAGCGCATTCCCATCTTCAGCCGCCATTAGTCTAAGATCAAAGTTCTCCACTTGTTCTTCGATCTCTTTGGAGACCACTATCCAATCACCCCAGTTTACGCCTGCACCTTTCTCTCCAAAGGCCAGACGGACTAATCCATCATCTAAACCAGATTGTCCTTGCTGTAGCATCAACCACGTCTGGTAAATAGGCCAGTGATCGGCACTGCGTTCCGGTTGCAGATGTTCAACCAATGAAGAAAACGGGTAATCCGAATGGGATAGCGCATCAACAACGGTATCGCGCACCTGTGCCAGATAAGTAGCAAACGAAAGTAACGGATCGGGATGGCTGCGCAAGGCAATCGGATTCACAAAATTGCCGGCAACCTGTTTGAATTTAGCCTGTGGCCGGCCATTGCTGGCCGTTCCGACAATAATGTCGTTTTGATGGGTATAGCGATGGAGCAGCACCTTATACGCTGCCAGCAAAGTCATAAATAAGGTTGCGCCGTACTGCCTGCCCAGTTGCTTAATCCGATCCGTCAAATCCGGATTTAGGCGTAACGTATGCGAGGCGCCACGATGTGTTGATGCGAGCGGGCGCGGAAAATCCGCGGGCAATGCCAGAATGGGAAGTGTACCTGCAAGTTTCGTATGCCAGTACTCCCCGTCGTTCTGGTAAGTATTACTGCGTAAATAACCTTGCTGCCAAGCCACAAAGTCTTGATATGGGACGGTAAGCTCGGGCAAATCCGGCAGATCCGGATACTGTAAATCAGTCAACCCCTTAAGCAGGGCCTTCAAGTCGCCCAGCAAAATTAAGCCTGTCCAGAAATCAACCGCGGCATGATGCGCACAAAAAAGTAAGACATGTGCTTGCTCGCTCTGTCGGTAGCTCGTAACACGCAGTAGTGCGCCACCGGATAAGTTGAATGGCTCACGCACACGCCGCACAAGATCTTGTTGCAGCGCAGATTCCGTCCAGCCTGTCGCATCCACGGCCGAACAATAGGCTGGCAAATCGTTACAAGGTATCACGCCTTGTTGCACAGATTCGCCATTCAACCAGTAATGAGTCCGGAGCTGAGGATGCCGCTGCAACAATATACCCAGCGCACGGTGCAATAGTTCTTCATTGAGCGTGCCTTGGAAACGCAGGCAGGTATGTAAGTTGTAGACGATGCTACGCGGTTCAAGCTGATGTACTGTCCATATCGCTTGCTGAGCACACGACAGACTCATCGTTTCCTTGGGTGACAATTCCGCCGCAGCAGAAGATAAAGGAATGATTTCTGTGGCTACTGTCCGGGCCAAGTCATGAATGGATTGATCGGACAAGAATAAGGCAAGCGGAATCTCGGTGCCTAACCACGCATCGGTCGCATGTTTAAGTTCTATCACACGCAGGGAATCAAGCCCTAAGAACCGCATTGAGCTAGTGAGCGCGATATGAGCTTCGGATACACCGAGTAATTGCGCCAGCTTCATTTGCAGAAAACGGCTGATAAGTTGCAGGCGCTGATCACCGGGCAATTCAAGCACGGCATCAGAAGAAAAACCGTTCATGCCATCTTCGTCCGCTGCATTGAGGCTTGAACTCGGGCATAAAATCTCACTGACACCGGAACTTGCCACAACACTTAATTGGTTCGTTACGTAAGTCTGTTTGATCGCTTGACGCTGCACTTTGCCACTCGATGTTTTCATGATCGAACCGGGAGGCACCAGTAATAGCGTACCGATGGGTGCGTCGCTCACTTCCGCCAATACGCGCCGCATTTCGGAAAGTATCTCTTGCGCTTTATGATCCGGTAGTGTTTTTCGTTTGACCTCCGCCGCAACAATCAGAATTTCTTCCCCTGCCCGCTCAACGGAAAATGCTGCGCAGCAATGCGATCTTATCCCCACGACACCGTCATTCACCGCTTGCTCGAGATCCTGAGGATAATAATTACGGCCTCTCAGAATAATGAGATCCTTGATACGGCCGGTTACGAACAGTTGATCTTGCTCGATAATTCCCAAATCACCCGTGCGCAGAAAGTCACGTTTTACATTTGAATCGAAAAGTGATGCACGAAAAACATCCTCGGAATCTTTAGGACGGTTCCAGTAGCCTTGCGCTACACTAGGGCCGGTAATCCAAACTTCCCCTTCTTCTCCATCCACACAAAGCATCCGGGTTTCAGGATTGACGACACAGATCGCATGATCGTCCCACGCATGGCCACAACTCACCTGATTCTGAGCATACTGTTGTTTCCCCGGCTGATTACCACCGACATATTTCACTGGAGTTCCATCAGTAGATTTGTGTCCGGTCACGAACAATGTACTCTCCGCCAAGCCGTAACAAGGAAAGAATGCTTTCTGGCGGAAACCACATTCGGCGAAGGCATCGGAAAACTGTGCCAATGTCGCCGCACGCACAGGTTCTGACCCATTAAAAGCCAGTGTCCAGCAACTGAGATCCAACCCACGTTTCTGCTCGGACGTTATTTTACGAATACACAGGTCGTAGGCAAAGTTCGGCCCGCCTGAGGTGGTAGCACGAAATTTTGAAATGGCTTGGAGCCATCGCACCGGTTGCTCCAGAAACGCCAGCGGTGACATTAACACTGCCGTTGCCCCGAGATAGAGCGGCTGCAGTACATTTCCAATCAGCCCCATGTCGTGATACAGCGGTAACCATCCTACCACCACTGTTTCTTGCGTATGATTGAACGCTTGCCGGATAATTTTCTGATTGGCCATTAGGTTACCATGGCTGACCATCACCCCCTTCGGATCTCCCGTGGAACCCGATGTATATTGCAAAAATGCCAGACTATCCGGTGCCAGAGCAGGCGGTACCCATAAGTCCGGATTGCTAGTTTGCAACCTATCGGTGGCAAGCCACATCAATTCATGACAATTCCAGGTTTTCTGGTGATTCTCCTGTAACCGCTCGCACAAATCTTCTGTAGTAAGAATGACGGAAGGGATGGCATCCTGAATGATCGCTTTGAGACGATCGGCGTGATGACGGGATGGCGGATATGCAGGAACAGCGATAACCCCGGCATACAGACAACCCAAAAAAGCAACGATATAATCAAGACCCGCCGGATAAAGCAGCAATGCACGTTCTCCGGCTTTACCCAGTATCTGAAGTTGAACTGCGATAGCTCGTGCCTGAGCATCCAACTGTCCATAGCTGATAGATTGTTCTGAAGATCCGCCATCAGCAAGAAAAACATAAGCATGCGCATCCGGTGTTGTGAATGCCCGCTGACGTAACAAGGCTACAAGATCAGCGCCAGGAATCTCCAAGCACACATTTTGCTGATTACTGCCAAGTTGGCGAGACATGACCTCTAATGGTCGTTGCAGGATATTATTCATCGATATCTTTCCCTGTTGTCGAACATAGTGCTTTATTTTCAAGTCGCCGGTGATGTCTGGAAATTTCAGAAATAACTATCAGTTGGAAACCACATCGAGGCATCAGAGGTGAAAGACAACTTTATTCCTTCCTGCTGGATTCGGTTTGTGCCATCTGCTTGCGCAGACTCAACGGACGCATATCTGTCCAGACTTCCTTGATATAAGCCAGACATTCATCCTTGCTACCCGTCTTACCTGCCATACGCCAGCCACCGGGAATTTGCTTATAATCAGGCCAGATAGAATATTGCTCTTCATGATTAACCACCACATGATAGGTTATTGCTGCTGTTTCATTTTCATCCCAAGGCATAAGATCCGCGTCTCTCTCAAGTTAAATAAAAAATCCTTTGTAATTTCTTACGAATAGCACCAGCTTTTTTTAGCCTAAATCCAGCAAGATCGAGAGTCAATGCGGCATATTGACACATGCGACAATTTGTCGCATTGCTAACGATAGAGTTATCATTGACAATTCTTTTTTACTAGTTGGACAACATTTCACGAATATAAATAGATACCGCGTTACTTCAGTTCTATATCAATTTTCATCATTGTCCGTGACCAAGAATCATTATCCTGAATCGAATCGAAGGAAAAATTTTTATGCAAGTCAATCAATTATTAAAATCTGTTATGTGTATGTTTACAATGGTCATATGGCTTGGAAGTATTGATCAGAATGCACTGGCGCATACTACGATAGAGCCGCCGCAAATTACTGAAGGGCAGCAATCCAATAATAATGTTGTAATTACGCACGGTTGTGGAGATGAGGCTGTTATCGGACAGAGTGTCGTTATTCCAGACGGAGACACTTCTACGATTACTGCAAATGGTAATCCCTATAATGGACCGCTCAGTGATTTCCTTCAGAATTGGGGTAACGTGATTACATTTGTGCAGGATCGTTCGGTATTTAGCGAGCAGGATCGAAAAGTGGATGCAAATGGTAATACGATCGGATTTTGGTTTGGTGGTGGTCGAACGGTGGCATCGTATGCAAGAGGACACATTCCGTTTGTTTCTAGCGCGGTACTGTTTGTACCCGAGTCCTGTGCAAAGGTTGTTAGATTTGCTTTAGCGGTAGCCGATATTTGTAAAATAACGGATATCAATAATATGGCTGAAGAAGGTTCCGTTAATTTCTGGGTCCCCGCTGTTGGATCAATATATGATGGAACACCTGGAGGTCATGCCTATGATTTTCCAGTTTTTTTCACCGTCAATCGAGATTTGAACACAAATCCGCTGCCAGAATCGTGCGGAGCAGGTTTGCAGGTAGCGGTGAAACCTTCTGCTGCACAAGTTAATCGCGATCTGCCTATTATATTCAATGGAACACAAGTGTGGCCACAGCCGTAACTCATAAAATGCAATACAAATAATTTAAGGAAAATAGCGCTATGGCACTCACAGAACATCAACAAACCTCACTTCTCCAACTTACACAAGCGATGTTTAATGCAACTCCCGGTGCAATTTATTTGAACGGTCTCAGTTCGCAACTGACGGCAGGAGCAACTTTGGCTGAATTGGCACAGTCGCTGGTGGGTAATGCGTTATTTTTTGGCAAAAGTTATGCGGACGATCTGACACCTGAAGCGTTTGCAGACGTCTTTATCAATGATCTAATCGGTGATAACGCATCAGCTGACAATAAAACATTGGCAACCAATTATGTGGTCAGCCGAATAACTGCTGGAGCAACGCAAGGTGAAGTCATTGCAGAGGTAACCAACATTCTGTCTGCCTCTCCCGCATCAGATCCGGATTGGGGGGATGCTGCCTTAGCGTACAACACGGGGAATGCGACGAAAATAGTCGATAATCTATTAGGCGACTCGGTCACAGCAGACAACAAAACAGGTGCCGTCGATTATATCCTTGCGCAAATGGCTGTCGGACAAACATTCGGCGCAATGGTCGAATGGGCCATCATTACACTTGATGGCATTGATCATACCGATCCTGTCTGGGGCAATGCAGCAACATTATTTGATAATCGTATTGAAGTCTCGAAATATTACTCGATTGACAAGGCAGGCAGCGCTACAAATCTTACTACCTTACAACAAATCCTGACAGGGATTACCGCCGATGTTGCTACAGTTGCCACTGCCAAAGCTACGATAGATGACTTGCTGAGTAATCCTGGTGTCATCGATCTTGCTAGCCTGAATGGCAGCAATGGTTTTCGCTTGGATGGCGTGCTGACAAGTGACAAAACAGGGTTTTCGGTCAGTGGAGCTGGAGATATCAACAATGATGGTTTTGATGATGTCATTGTTGGTGCGCCTCATAGTTATGATGATTCTTACTCCGGCGCCAGCTTAGTGGTATTTGGCAAGGCTACAGGATTTAGTGCTTCACTGTCTTTATCCAGTCTGGATGGTAGCAATGGTTTCCGTCTCAACGGCGTGACGGGAGGAGAAGGTGCAGGCCTTTCTGTGAGTGGTGCGGGTGATTTCAATGGCGACGGCTTCGATGACTTGCTTATTGGCGCACCGCTGTCCGATGTTATCGGTCATGACGCAGGCTTCAGTTATGTGGTATTCGGCAAAGCCTCCGGTTTCAGTGCTTCATTTGAGTTATCCAGTCTGGATGGCAGCAACGGCTTTCGCTTGGATCCTCCAGCAAACAACCTGACAGGCTGGTCCGTCAGTGGTGCGGGAGATATCAATGGTGATGGGTTTGACGACGTAATTATTGGTGCACCTTATGCGGCTCCAAATGGCGAAAAGTCCGGTAGCAGCTATATCGTGTTTGGTCAAGCATCGGGTTTTAGTACCACGCTAGATCTATCCAGCTTAGACGGCAGTACCGGCTTCCGTGTAGATGGAGTATCTGCAGAAAGTCAGGAAGGCATTAGTGTTAACGCTGGGGATGTCAATGGCGACGGATTCAACGACTTACTGATTGGTGCTTATTTGGCCAGTCCGAACGGTGAAGGATCCGGCTCGAGCTACGTAGTATTTGGTAAGGATACTGGTTTCGATGCCACATTGGATTTATCCAGCCTGGATGGCGATAACGGCTTCCGTATGGATGGAGTAGCCGCAGGAGACGAATCCGGTTATTCAATCAGCAGCGCAGGAGACGTCAATGGCGATGGGTTTGATGATGTCATTGTTGGAGCACCTAAAGCCGATTCAAATGGCGATAACTCAGGCGTCAGTTATGTGATATTTGGCAAAGCTTCTGGTTTTGACGCCACATTGGCTCTATCCAATTTGGATGGTAGCAATGGCTTTCGACTTGACGGGATATCGGCAGAAGACTATTCGGGCAAGTCGGTCAGTAATGCAGGGGATTTCAACGGTGACGGTTTTGACGATTTGATTGTCGGTTCTTACGCTGCGGATGCTAACGGCGATGGTTCCGGCGCTAGTTATGTCGTGTTTGGTAAAGCATCAGGCTTTAGTGCTACGTTAAACTTATCCAACTTAAGCAGCAGCGATGGCTTTTCCTTGGTTGGACTGACATCAAGTGATGGAATGGGTCGTTCAGTCAATGGCGCAGGAGATGTCAATAATGATGGATTTGATGATTTGATCATTGGAGCTCCTTTTGCCGATGGCAATACCTTCAATTCTGGCGCCGCTTACATAATATTTGGCCATAGTTCCGCGAGTGAGACTGCTAGTTTGAAAAAATTTGAATTCGATAGTTCTGATATCTATAATCATGATGCGGCAATGCCGCTGATTGGAGTTAATGTAGCTACAGATTTTTTGTAGAAGCCATCTTTCATTGTTCCAGTGTACATTATTCATAGATCGTTCTATCAATATAGTGCTGCTCAATAATACTGCTAAAACCACACAAATGACGCATGGAGTCTGAATACGCGCAAAAAAAGATCGCTCGGATTCCGGTCACCGGTAGCGGTTTACACTGAGCTGGAACTCGCCAAGATCGCTATTAAACATTAACTGTTACGGTTGGTTCTTGAATCCGTCCAGACTAACTATCCGTGGAAACGAATCAGCAAGATTGCGCTTTGCAGACCCAATCTCATTAATTGATTAATTCTTCCCTGATCCCACGGCTGGCGATTCCACTTTGATTTCAGGCTCGACCATCGGCGTAACCGAAAACGTGATCGGCAGTTCACTATAGGTCGATGTTGTTGTGAACACTTCCATGTAGGTCGGTGTCGCAAGAAAATCGGCAAAGAAAGGGTTGGCATAGTTACCGGATACCGTAGAGTAACCGAACCCATGCATGGTGATCTGACCTGATGCACCGACACGAATCAAATTATCCAATACATAAGGCTCGTTCCCTGGAATCGCGCTGTCGGTCGGATGTAATCTGGTAATAAGCTCGCCATTGCGATGTCCGGCAATACTGGAAATTTGATAAAACCCCTGCGAATCCATATCTTCAGATGTTGTAAACGTCCCGCTGGCAGCAACGTTGCTCCCCGTATAATGCCAATTCCATATCTTCTCAGCCTTGGCAGTTTGCACGGATAGCGCACCGGCAACGAACAGCACTGCTAATGTAACGCCGGATGGGATCAAACGTAACCAATCTTGCATAAAGATACAGCCTCTAGCGAGTTCATAATTCCGGAAAGTGCATACACCACAATCCATTCAATTGATATATCACAGTATCGTAGGCTATCGATTCATTCACTGAAACAGTGGGTATGATAGTTGTGAAACTCGATTCTATCAGAATCGAGTTGCTGGATCGTGCGGTTGCTGGAATCAGCCTAATCAATCCGATGAACGTTGAGCCCTATGGCTTATTTTTGAACAGCAACGATACCTTTTTGGGTATGGCCACAAATACTACCCACCCGGATAACTCCGAGCATATTGTTAGCAGCTTGAAGGCGTTTGTGCGTGGCAATCTGAAATCAGGCACATACCACCGAAACCTTTCGTTGCCGGTCGTAGTTCATCAACTACTTTCTGTACTTGATCTTCTTTACAAGCGAAAATTATTAAAGCATTCTCATCGGTTAGAAGAACATCATCGGGATTTCGTATGCCTCGTTTTCCCAGTCCGCCGACACCCTTGATAACAGTATATCCGCGTATTTCGGATTTTTTTAGCAACTCAATCAATTGATCAAGTTGTTCTATTCCGATAACGATTTCGAATCTTTTCATTACTATTGAATCATTCATTAATTTTCTCCAGAAAGTCAGATAATCATCAACTAATTTTAGTTAGTTTTATTATTGTGATTTATGAAATCGCTTATGACAGTCTCTTATCGATATCAAAGAGTGAAATGATCTTAATACAGCCAGCGCTGGGTGCACATTAAGGAATCCCTTGTTTTCGCTTAAAGGAAACCATTAATCTGCACGCACTTCGTTGGCAAGAATCCGTCTGCGATACGCGATGATCCCCATTAATAACACGCAGACCGCCGCAATGACGGCTGGAAACAGCAGGGTGGTAACTGAATGATTTTCCAGCGCAATAATGACCAGCAGATTACGCACCGTGAATAATCCGAAAAACAGCAGGGATTCGGAATACGGAAGATGATAAGCTTTTCTGACCGTCGGCCCGAACCCGATCACATCGATGGTTGTCAGCAAAACGACCGCCCATAAAGGATCTGACGTCAAATACCACAGCGGCAAAGACGACAGTGCCGCAACAAAGAACAGCCAGTCGGTTTTGGTAATAGTGACGTCGGCACGCTTCAGGTAGGCCAGATACGCAATGAAAATCGTGATGCTACCTGAAACGCCGATCGGCCAAGCACCCACGCCGCCTTTATCCTCGAGCTGCGCCAGAAACGCCAGAAAAGTGGTCGCACCCCAAATCACCCAGGAAAACACATGCGGCCGGACAGTACCGTTAAAGATTGCGCGGATATACGGAACAAACGCCATTAATGTGAGCACAATGGCAATCGCACTAAAAATTTCTTTGTAATAAAACATGATTCCTTTGTTTCTTATTTGCTTGTGTAAATCCTGGATAATTCGCACGTGTCATTCCGAACAGCGTGAGGAGTCTTTGTAATCAAGCATAAGATTTCTCGCTACGCTCGAAATGACAGTTATGAAGAAGGAAATTCCCGACCATCGCTTTCATGTCACCGCTCAGCGCCTGTGCAGAAACCCCCTGCGCTTGCGCGGCTGCCAGCGTGGATCGGTCAGCCAGAAGTTGAACGTCATGACCCGCGTTCAGCACACAGCCCCACCAGCGGACGGGTATCACCTTCGGTGCCATATGTGACGATTGTGAAATGCATAAATTTTCTTATAGGATTTAATGCTCGAATTCAGCAAATGGGAAATGAGTGGAAATCAAGTTAAATTACCTCCGACAAAGCTGGGGGGTTTTCTATTATTGATTAGGAGCGTCCAATGTAGAGAACCACGATGAGCCCTACACCCAGGATTGCCACGACGACATTAACCAGCATACCCCAACGTGCTGCGTAGCCCTCAGGAAACTCAGCCGGACTCAATGTTTTCAGAACAGCCGCATACTGACGGGATGAATAGACTGCTGATACAGCACCCAAAGCGATGAAGGCAAGACCCAGCCAGAATGTCAACATCATGCTGGCAAGATGCATCTGGTTTGGCGCAATGGCATTCAGCAGAAGGCCCGCACGCTCAACCAAAAACCCGAAAGCAATCAAGGCAAGGCTGGTACGGTTCCATGCCAGCAGCGTGCGCTCCGCCGCAAAAAGAACTCTGGGATCTTGTAGGTTTGACATACTCTTTCCTAAACTTAGCATCAGGCTTCCGACATGACGTAATAGACTACGTCAACCCGTTGTAGTTGGGGTAAGTCTGCGAACCCCAACTACAATCAATTTTTTTAATCGCTTCCCTACTCCCAAATCACCATCTTAAATCGTTCTTTTACGATGCCAAAGTAACTACACTTCCAATCACTCTGCGCAAAAAAATCCAGGTGGTGCCATTGGTCTTTCCGTTTCAGGATAGCGGCCGCCGCATCGTCCCAATCAATGGCTGCTAATTTGGGGTCGAGCTGTTGCTTGCGTTCCGCTACTTCGTCAAAATCAAAACCATCGTATTCCCAGTGCAGTACTTCAAACACATTACCGGCGCGGTCGGCATAATCCATGCTGAAATCCAGCCCCCATTTGGGGCGCATCTTAATGATTTTGTAGACCAAAGGGTTTGTTTTCGCCCAGCGTTCGAGTTGTTCCAGCGCTTCCCCGCTATACCCTTTTCGCTCGAATAACAAACTGTGGTTAAGCACAGCGCCTTCGACCCTGTCCAGTTGCGTGAACCAGGGCGCCTTTACCGCATGCCGGTGTTCTCGGTGCGCATGAAAAGACGTCAAGTTGACCTTGGCATAGCGTTGCTCCAAATCCGTCAAGTCGTAGCCGTTCTGATCAAACAGCGCCAATTCACTGGCTAAGGGCGGATGCAATCCATCCAGCGGTTGATCCCAATAGCCCTGAGGATTCAATTGATTGTCGGTTAAATCTAAGTAACTCATGGGTACAAAAAATAATTTCCAGTTAACAGGCTAACAAAAACTATCAAGATTTGATGTGCGATTTCCCATACAATTCACGCAACTCATTCTTAGTTCTTTCCAACACATCCCGCTGCTGCACGGACAAATGCTTTCCCGCCCGGTTGATATAAAAATTGAGCATCGACATCGCCGCTGCAAATGGAGCTGCTTTGCGTCGTTGACTGTTGTCAGCGGAGTGCTTTAGCGACAACGCGATTTTGTAGGGATCATCCCACGAAAAAACACCGGGCTCAAGATCAAGCGCATAACTGGTTTCGGTGACTCTTTGTGATCAATGGTGTGCGTTGTTTCGGGGCATTGGATTTAGGTTGCGGTTAATTCAATCGCATAAAGCGATATATCACAATCGTATTGCAACTTATATGAAGTTTCCCAATCTTGCAACATCCAGAAATTCAGCATCTTTTTTCGTATCCATGTCATTTTCAAACGGTACCACTCCCAACAGTGGGCAATCCAGCCTTTGCTTCAGCGTTGCAATATTTTCCGCCAAAACCAGCATCTGCGGATCCATGCAATTCGCCACCCATCCTGCCAACGGCAAACCGGCAGCGCGGATCGCTTGCTCGGTCAGCAAAGCGTGGTTTAAACAACCAAGCCGCATACCGACCACCAGGATCACCGGAAGATTCAATACCTGCACCAGATCTGCGCCGGTTTGCTGTACATTGAGCGGCACCAGAAAACCGCCCGCACCTTCGACAATGACAATATCCGATTGGCTGCTGAGCGTTTGGTAAGCGCATTGAATCACCGCGAGATCAATTTCGACACCGGCTTGTTGTGCGGCGATATGCGGTGAGACGGGGGGATCGAAAGCGTAAGGATTGATGTGCGCGCGGGTGGCGCTGATGTTGCTGGCAGCGATTAGTTGCTCGACATCGCGCCACTGTCCGTCTTCACTACCCGCCACCACCGGTTTCATGCCCACGGCCTTTCTGCCCTGCGCGGCAAAAGCCCGTAACAACGCGCAACTGACCGTGGTTTTGCCAACACCGGTATCGGTGCCGGTAACAAAGTAGCCTTTCCCCATATTAAGGAAGCTCTGATTAAGTCATTTATTTCAGTTTTGGTAACAAAGCTATCGACAAAGTAGCTAATATTGGCATTATTGTGAGGTTAATAGCTGTAATTTTTAGCAGATTCCACACTATTCTGTCC
>WBZX01000554.1_pt1 | contig 33134 bp, 35 predicted proteins | sample 5204211 | NCBI WGS metagenome assembly WBZX01 (sample SAMN12344362, study PRJNA552823) | activated sludge metagenome | biome: Activated sludge suspended growth; feature: Nitrification reactor; material: Wastewater; isolation source: activated sludge from nitrification reactor of wastewater...
CACCCACAGCCCCGACGTGGTGATATCTGACGGATCATCAGGTGGCACGAGAGGACACATGGGCTCTCGGCAATCGAGGCTTGGCTAGGGTGACCCCATCACGGCCCCCAGATTCGGGTGTGGGCCGATCGGATTCGTGAGGACCTAGGCGTTGCCATTGCTCGAGGTGAGTGAGATCGAGGTGCGGTTCGGCGGCATCGTGGCCCTCGACGGCCTGAGCTTCAACGTCGATCAGGGCCAGATCTGTGCGCTCATCGGTCCCAACGGCGCCGGCAAGACCACGCTGTTCAACTGCGTCAGCCGTCTCTACGAACCTTTCTCGGGCAAGATCACCTTCGACGGCCAGGATCTGTTGGCCATGCCGCCCCATGGAATCGCCCGGGTGGGAGTGGCCCGCACCTTCCAGAACCTGGCGTTGTTCCCGGCCTTGTCGGTGGTGGAGAACGTGATGGTGGGCGCCCACACCCACGGCCATGTCGGGTTCGGCCGCGGGTTGCTCCACCTTGGTGTCGCCAAGGAGGAGAAGCGCCTTCGAACCGAATGCACCGCCATCTTGGAGCGACTGTCGCTTGGGCACCTGGCCAACCGGCCCGCCGTCGGTTTGCCCTTCGGTACCCTCAAGCGCATCGAGTTCGCTCGGGCGTTGGCCGCTCGACCCAAGCTTCTGTTGCTCGACGAACCAGCCAACGGTCTCACCCACGGCGAGGTCGACGAACTAGGCGACACCATTCGTGAGATCCGAGACCAGTTCGACCTCACCGTGCTCCTCGTCGAACACCACATGAGCATGGTCATGGCCATCTCAGATCTGGTGGTGGTCATGGAGTTCGGCCGCAAGATCGCCGATGGCCCGCCGAATGAGGTTCGCAACGACCCCAAGGTGATCGAGGCCTACCTGGGAGCCCCGGCATGAGCCTGCTCGAACTGCGGGGCCTGGGCGGGGGTTACGGCCAGGTCGATGTCCTGCGAGACTTGAACCTCACCGTCGACGAAGGCGAGGTGGTGGTGATCCTCGGCGCCAACGGCGCCGGCAAGACCACCACCCTGCGAGCCATCTCGGGGATGCTCGACAACGTGAGCGGCCAGGTGTTCTTCGATTCCTCGGCCATCACCAACAAGCCCGCACAGGTCATCGCCCGAGCCGGGATCTCCCACGTCCCCCAAGGACGTGGCACCTTCGGCGATCTCTCGGTGGAAGAGAACCTGCGTCTCGGCGCCATCAACCGCCGAGACGGTGGCATAGACGCCGACCTGGACCGCTGGTTCGAGATGTTCCCCCGCCTGGCCGAGCGCCGCACCCAGGCGGCCGGGTCGATGTCGGGCGGCGAACAACAGATGTTGGCCATCGCCCGGGCCCTGATGGCCCGGCCTCGGATCCTGCTGCTCGACGAGCCTTCGCTGGGTCTGGCTCCCCTCATCACCAAAGAGGTGTTCGAACGCCTCGGTGAGATCAACAAACAGGACGGTCTGGCCATGTTGGTGGTCGAACAGAACGCCAGCCTGGCGCTGGCCATCGCCGATAGGGGCTGCGTGCTCGAGACCGGGTCCATCGTGGCCTCGGGTCCGGCCAGCCAGCTCATGGCCGACGAAACCGTCCGCAAGGCGTACCTGGGGTTCTGATGGAGCTGTTCATCGATCAGGTCCTCAACGGCATCGGCCGAGGCGCGGTGTACGCCTCGGTCGGACTGGCCCTGGTGATCATCTACCGCACCACCGGCCTGTTGAACTTCGCCCAGGGCGAGATGGCCTTGTTCTCCACCTTCGTCACTTGGTGGTTGACCGACCAGGGGGTGGGCATCGTGCCCGCCATCATCGGGTCGGTCGTGTTCTCGGTGATCGCCGGGGCCGCCATAGAACGGTTGTTGATCAGACCGGTCGAGTCGGCACACAGCCCGCTCAACGTGGTGATCGTCACCCTGGGCATGTTCCTGGCCATCAACGCCCTGGCCCAGCTCATCTTCATCAAGCCCGGACAGGAAGCCCTCCAGATGCCCTCGCCGTTCCCGGAGGGCGAACTGATGGGAATCCGCAAGGAGACGATCGGGCTGGCCCTGGTCCTGGCGTTGGAATGCGTCTTGTTGTGGGTGTTGCTGCAACGCACCAAGCTCGGCCTGTCGCTGCGGGCCGTGGCCTCCAACCCTGAGAGTGCCCGTCTCGTCGGTATCAACACCGGCGTCATGTTGATGGTCGGGTGGGGCCTGGCCGCCGGCCTTGGCGCCATCGCTGGATCGTTGGTGGCCAGCCAATCCAGCGGGTTCGACACGTCTCTGATGCAACAGATCCTCGTCTACTCATTCGCCGGTGCCGCGCTGGGCGGCTTCGACAGCCCCATCGGAGCCGTCGTCGGCGGTCTCATCGTGGGCGTGGCCGAAGCGCTCACCTACCAGTACGGGCCAGACATCGGCCTGGCCGGAATTGAACTGGTGGTCCCGCTGGGGCTCATCTTGGTGGTGTTGCTGGTCAAGCCCAACGGCCTGTTCGGACGCACCATCGTGGAGCGGGTGTGATGGCGGCCCGGATCCCGTGGCTACGGGTGGCGGTGGGCGTGGTGGTGGCCGCGGTGGCCATCGGCCTGCCGTTCAACAACGAGGCCGAAACAGTCCAGGTCTTCTCCCAGGTCCTCTACCTGGCCATCGCGGCCATGGGGCTCAACCTGCTCACCGGGTACAACGGACAGGTCTCCATCGGTCATGGCGCCTTCTTCGGGGTGGGAGCGTTCACCTCGGCGATCCTGGTGGTCGACCACGGCTGGTACATCGAGGCGACCATCCCGGTGGCCGCGCTGGCCGCTGCGGCCCTAGGTGTGCTGGTCGGGTTCCCGGCCCTGCGAGTCAAGGGCCTGTACCTGGCGCTGGTCACCCTCGGTCTGGCTGTTCTGTTCCCGTCGGTGGTCAAGAAGTTCGTGGAGGGGCCCGGCGGCGTACCGCTGCTCCAGCCCAAGCGCAGCCAGGTCGCGTCGCTGATACCGGCGTTGGCCGACGACCAGTACCAGTACTTCGTGTGCCTCGGAATCATGGTCGTGCTGTTCGCGCTGGCCGCCAGCCTCGTCCGCAGCCGAGCCGGGAGGGCCATGATCGCGGTCCGAGACCAGGAGGTGGCGGCCTCCACCGTGGGCATCAACGTGGCCCAGGTCAAGGTGGCCAGCTTCGCCATCTCTGCCGCGTACGCCGGTGTGGCCGGGTCGTTGTCGGTGTTGGTCAACCGGGTGGCCGACGGCTCCAACCCGCTCATCTACTTCCAATACTCGATCGAGTTCCTGATCGCCGTGGTCATCGGTGGTGCCGCCACCCTTACCGGGCCCTTCCTGGGTGCTGCGCTGCTGGTGACCATCCGTCGCCGGTTCGAAGGCACCGAAGCCATGGCGCCGGCCCTGCTCGGCGGGGCGTTGATCGCGGCCGTGTTCCTCATGCCCGACGGCATCGTCGGCCTGTACCGCCGGGTCTCGGCGAAGGTGCTGGCCCGCCGGTCGGGATCTCCCCAAGCGCCTGATCCGGCTGCCGACCCCGGCGTCGATCTGGCAAAGTCACACTGAACCCACCTGAACCGTCCCCCCACCCAGGAGCAAACCCGATGAGACGCACCCCCACCACCCGAGCACTGCTCGCGCTACTGGCCTTCAGCCTGATTGCGGCCGGATGCGGTGGTCGTGACGACGACAAGGCCAGCTCGGGCGGTGGTGGGGACAAGCCCACCGACACCTCCGGCGGCGAAACCGCCGACACCCTCATCGACACCGCCGACTGTCCCGACAACGGCACCGCCGGCATCAACGGCGACACCATCACCCTGGCGTCATCGTTCCCCCAGTCGGGCCTCACCGCCGCCTTCGCCCAGATCGCCAACGGCTACAACGCCTACTTCGCCAAGGTCAACTCCGAAGGCGGCGTGGAGATCGCTGGCAAGAAGTACAAGATCGAGGTCGAGGACAAAGACGACGAGTACAACGCGTCCAAGACAGTCCAGAACATCAACGAACTGGCCGGCACCGACGGTTCCAAGGCCTTCGCCATCTTCAACGTGGTCGGCACCGCCAACAACATCGCCATCCGAGAAGCCATGGGTGAGAACTGCGTGCCCAACGTGTTCGCCGCCACCGGCTCCCCGACGTGGGGCAACACCAACTACCCGTGGCTGATCGGGTCCACCTTGGCGCCGTACTCGCTCGAAGCCAAGGCGTTCGCTGACTACCTGGCAGCCGAGAAGCCCGATGCCACCGTGGCCATGCTGGTGCAAGACGACGACTTCGGGAAGGCCTACGAGGAGTCCTTCAAGATGGCCATCGAAGGCACCGACATCGAGGTGGTCGAGGTCGCCACCTACCCGGCGGGCGCCGGTGACGTCGGCTCACAGGTCACCAGCCTGGCCGCCACCAAGGCCGACGCCTTCTTCATGGGCGGCACCCTGCTGGCCTGCCCCAACGCCCTCGAGAAGGCCAAGGGCGCGGGCTGGTCGCCCATCACCTTCATCTCCGGAACCTGCATCTCCAAGACCCTGATGGGCCTGGCTGGCGCTAACGGAGACAAGGTGCTGGCCGCCACCAACACCATCGACCCCATGAACCCGGCCTACGCCGACAGCCCCCAGATGAAGGAGTACCTGGCCACCCTCGATGAGTTCGGCGCCGATGACGTCGACCCGGAGAACGGCATCGTGGCCTACGGCTACACCCAGGCGGCGATCATGGTCGAGGTGCTCCAAGGCCTCGACACCCTGGACCGGGCTTCGTTCATGGAAGCCATGCACTCCATCGACGGCATCGAGGGTGCGGGCATGCTCATCGACGGCGTGAAGGTGCAGACCAGCGCCGACGATCCGTTCTTGGCCGAGTACCTACAGATGGTTCAGTACGACGCCGCTGCTGGCCACTTCAACAACGTGGGTGAGGTGTTGGACTTCGAAGGCAAGACCGCCGAGTTCACCCCCGGGGACCTGATCAACAACTGATCGCTCCGGGACCATCGGTCCCGGCCCGAAACTAGACAAGATGCCCCGGGGTTACCCCGGGGCATCTTCGCGTTCCCGACGACCTACCCTGGCCTCGTCGTCATGTCCATCCGTACCCTCGCCCCCGCCGTGATGGCTGCCGCCGTGCTGGTCGGATCCGTCTCGGGCTGTTCGGGCAAGACCGATGGTGCCGACGACCGCTCATCGGCAGCGTCGACGGTACCCCCAGGACCTCCAGCCGGCGAGGGTTGCCCACCGGGATCCGATGATGCCGGCCTGGACATCACGCGAGACGGTGAGAGCAGTGACGCTGGTGGCGGCGACCCTGGGGAGAGCCGAACGCTGACCCTGGTCGCCAGCCATCCGAGCGGGGGAGCGTTCGCTGCAAGGTCGGGGATCGTCACCGGCTACCAGGCCTACTTCGCGGCTCGAAACGCCGCCGGTGGGGTGGCCATCGGTGGCCAGAACTGGTCGATCGTGGTGAAGGCGAACAACGACGACGGAAGACCAGCGCGCACCGCGGAGAACCTCGATACCGCCCTTGGTCCCGACGGGCTCGGCGCCTTCGGTGTGCTCGGGATCATCGGTACCGCCAACAACGCGGGGGTGGCGGGGACGCTGGCCGACAAATGCGTGCCCAACATCTTCCCCGTCACCTCGGCACTGGTCGGCGGTGTCGAAGAACCTTGGTCTGTCGGTGGGCCGGTGATCTCCGAGGCCACGGCCGCGGCAGCCGTGGTATCCCACCTGGTGATCTCCAGCCCCGGTGCCCGAATCGGTGTGCTGGCCTCCGCCGGTGAGGACGGTGACCGCATCGAAGACGCCTACAGGGCCGCAGTGGAGGGTACGTCGCTGAGCGTTGTGGCCGCTCAGCGGGTGCCGGTGGGTGTCGACACCGACACCTCGGCCGAGGTGGAACTGCTGGCCTGGTCCGGTGCCGACGTCATGGTCGATGGTGTCGACCTGTTGAGCTGTCCCGGGGCCATAGAGGCAGCCCGCCAGGTCGGGTGGTCCCCGGTGGTGGTCGCGGCCGGGGGATGTGCCTCGGCCCCGCTGGTGGGTCAGGCCGGTGACGCCGCCGAAGGGGTCCTGGCCGCCGCCAACCTCATGGACCCGTCAGATCCCGAGTTCGTCGACCATCCTCGGGTCCGGCGGTACCGAAGCGAAGTGGAGACATGGGCCAAGGACCTCGATAACCCCACGGCCAGCCCCGACGACCCCAACGTGGTGCTGGGTTGGACCATGGCCGACCTGTTCACCCGGGCTGTGGCCTCGGCCGGCTCGGTGAGTCGGTCTGCCTTGATGACGGCGCTGTCCTCTCTGGACGTCACCGACGCCGGACTGGCCTTCGAGGGAATCCGATTCCAGGCGACACCGACCGACCCCGTGGTGGCTCGTCAGGCCCGGGTGGTCAGGTTCGACTCGGTGTCGGCCACCTTCAGCCCTGTCACGCCGATCGTGTCGACTCCGACCCAACCATCGGGAACGTCGGGGCCGTCGGGACCGGGTGGGTGAGCTGACTCACCTCTCTAGCCGTCCAAGATGTGGTCGGCCAGTTGGGTGATGGTGGTGGCACAGCGAAGACCGTGATGTTCGACCAGCCAGGCCACGTTGCGGTGGTGGAGGTCGCTTGCGGCATCGAACCGGTTGAGGATCACCTCGACGCGGAACCCGGAGAACGCATCCACCGTCAACGCCACAGCATTGACGGTGCCGAGACCGGCATCGGCGACCACCACGACCACCTCGGGCCTCAAGGCGCGAGCGATGGTGACGGCATCACCATCGACGGCGATGGGGGAACGGGGTCCACCCACCGTCTCCAGCCAACCAACGTCGACCGGAGGGTCGGGCCAAGCGAGCTCTGCCAGCAGGTCGGCGGTGGTCGGCACTGCCAGCCCGAGGACCTCTGCCGCCATCGGCGGGGCCATCGCCACCGGGTAGGCACGATGGGGCGGGCACACCTGGTGGGCTGGTTCGCCGCTGGCTGCGCTCAGCACCTCGGCGTCACTCGGGTGATGATCATCGGGGTCGAAGGACTGCGCCGGTTTTCGGGCCGCCACCACCAGACCTCGTCCCCGCAGTTCCGCTATTGCTTTGCCGCCAACCCAGGTCTTGCCGATCTCGGTGGCAGTGCCGGTCACCAGCACCAGGTGATGTGGCCGGCTCATGTTGTCCCCCCGGCGGTCGGCCCGTCGACCCCGTCCACTGCCTCGAGAGCGGGGACGTCCAAGGCCTCGAGCGCGGCGATGAGGCGCTCCACCTGGGCGTCGGTGTGGGCTGCCGAGAACGTGACCCGCAGGCGGCTGGTGCCGGTCGGAACGGTGGGCGGGCGGATGGCGGGCACGAACAGACCGGCATCCAACAACGCCGACGCGGCCTCCACCGCCCGCAACTCGTCTCCCAGCACCACCGGCACGATCGGCGACGGATGACGCGGTGCCAGACGGTCCACGTGTCGGCGCAGCCGGGCGATCAGATCGTCGCCCTCGGGGCTACGCAGAACCCCCAGCGCCGCCAGCGCGGCAGCAGTGTCGGCCGGGCTCAGAGCGGTGGTGAAAATCGATGACCGGGCTGCGTTGACCAACAGGTCGGCCACCGGACCCGAGCAGGCCACGAATCCCCCCAGCGACCCCAGGGTCTTGGACAGGGTGCCCACCCGAACCACCTCCACACCGCTGAGGTCGGTGGGGTCGGGGTGAGGTCCGAGCACGGCGTGAGCTTCGTCGAGAACGAGAAGCGCCCCGTGGCGGCGACACACATCGGCGACCTCGGCCACGTCGAGCACGTCTCCGTCCATCGAGAACACGGTGTCGCAGACGACGATCACCAGACCCGCAGCCGACCCCACCAGGGACTCGATCGCGTCTACGTCTCCGTGAGGGGCGATGGCCACCTGGGCCCGGGCCAGACGGGTGCCGTCGATGATCGAAGCGTGGTTGAGCGAGTCCGACACGATCGTCACCTCGGCCCCGCCCAGGGTGGACAGCACCCCGAGGTTGGCGGCGAAGCCGGTCGGGAACAACACGGCCCGATCCGTCCCCTTCCACTCGGCCAACGTCTCCTCCAGTTCCCGGTGGATCGGGCGGGCCCCGGTGATCAGCCTCGAGCCGCCACTCCCCGAACCCCAACGATCCAAGGCGGCGTGCGCGGCTGAGATCACCTTCGGGTGCGCGGTGAGACCTAGGTAGTCGTTCGACGCGAACGAAACCACCTCGCGGCCCTCCGCGGTGAGCACCCCCACCGGGCCGAGCCCGTCGAGATCCCGGTAGGACCGCCATCGGCCCTCGACTCGAATCGAGTTCAGCCGTTGGTCGATCAGGTCAGGCCACGTCATCGTGGTGGCCATCGGCATCTCGGGCGGCGGCATCGGGGTCGGTCACCTCGACGATGGCAGAGGCCAAGGCGTCAACGATCCGGTCGATCTCAGCGGCAGTTGTCGTGAGCGGCGGCATCAGCACGATCACGTCACCCAGGGGGCGGATCAACACCCCCTGGTCCACGCACGCCGCCGACACCCTCCGACCCCATCGCAACCCGTCGGCGGGTGGCGCCAACTCCACACCGATCATCAACCCGCACTGGCGCACCTCTCTCACGGTGGCAAGTGACGCCACCGATCGAGCCAACCGCTGAGCCAACTGGTCGGCTCGGTCGTTGACGTTGGTCAGCACATCCCACTCCTCGAACAGTTCGAGGTGCCGTAGCGCTACCGCCGCGGCCAGGGCGTTCCCGCTGTAGGAGTGCCCGTGGTAGAAGGTGCGCTCGGACAGGTCAGGCCCCAGGAACGCTCGCCATACCCGGTCCGAAGCGACCGTGGCCGACAGGGGTAGGTAGCCCCCGGTGATGCCCTTGCCCAGGACCAACAGGTCGGGTCGGGTGCCGCACTGCTCGGTGGCAAACAGGGTGCCGGTCCGTCCGAACCCGGTGGCCACCTCGTCATGGATCACCAACACGTCGTGGGCCGATGCCGCGGCGGCGACGGCTGCCACCGCTTCGGGTGGCACCAGAGCCATGCCCGCTGCGCCCTGTACCAGTGGCTCGAGAACCACCGCCGCCAGCTCCGACCCATGTTGTTCGATCGCCGACAGCGCGGCCTCCACCGCTCCCGGCTCACCCAGAGACGGCGCCCGCAACACGGGGAAGCGCAACGGATCGAACACGTCGGTGCCGAAGCCGCCGTCACCCACCGAAAGCGAACCGATCGAATCGCCGTGGTAGGCGCCGCCGAAGGCCAGGTACTTGGTGCGCCCCGAAACACCCTGGTTCGTCCAGAACTGGAACGCCACCTTCAGGGCCTGTTCCACCGCGGCGGCACCGTCGCTGGCGAACAGAAACCGAGCCCCGTCGACGGGAACCCGAGGCGCGAGTGACTCGGCCAATTCGATCACGATCCGGTTACCGTTCCCGAGCATGGTGGTGTGGGCTACCCGGTCCAGTTGGTCCCGGATCGCCTGGTCCAGCTCGGGCACCCGGTGGCCGAGGGTGGTGACCCACAGCGACGAGATGGCGTCCAGATAGCGGTTGCCGTCTACATCGATCACCTCACGCCCCTCGGCGCGGTCCACGATCACCGGCCGGTTGTCGGCGTAGCAGGCCATCTGGGTGAAGCCGTGCCACACCGAAGCCACGTCTCGTTCGATCCACGAACCGGTGTCTGCCATGGCCTCAGACGCTACCGGTACCCCCCGCCCCGGGTCTTGGTCAGGTGAGGACACGCGCCAGGATCTGATCCCAGTGGGTGAGGGCGATCAGGTGCCCGGCGTCGGGGTCGACGATCAGATCGCTGGTCGACAACGCCTCGTTCCACCACCTTCCGAACGCGGGCGGGGATGTCTGATCCCGCCCTCCGTACCAGAGGTCGACCGGGCACTGCACCATCGACCAGTCGACGTCAGGGGCCTCCACCTGCAGCTCCACCTCCCGGATCAGGCCGTCCAACCCCTGAGCGACGGCGTCGACCACCCCCCAGGCCATGGCGTCAACCGCACCGGTCACCGCTCCCAGGTCGGCTCGGCGCTTGTCGTCGGCTCCCTCGGTCACGTGCTGGCGGGCCAGGTCCAGATCGCAAGGCCACGGCGCCAACATCGGAGCCGCCATCTCTGCGGTGGCCACGGCGCCCAGCTCGGCGCCCAACTCTGCCACCATGTGGCGTCCCCCGTCGGCGTCGTCGAGGATCCCGGGAGTGGTGTAGGCGGCGAAGGGAACCAGGCCGGCCACGGCTGCCACCCGTGCGACCCTGGCGGGATGGCGGGCGGCCATGGCCACCGCGAACGGCACGCCAGCGGACCATCCCAAAGTCGCCCATCGCTCGAAACCGAGCCAGTCGGCCAAGGCGGCCACGTCGTCGGCGAACGAACCCACCGTGAAGCCCCGATGTGGTGATGACAGCCCGATGCCGGGCCGGTCCACCGCCACCAGCCTCACCCCCAAGGCGCGGGCCCGGTCGTCGTCGGGGTGACGTGACCGTCGGGAGTCAGGGGTGCCGTGGACGAAGATGACCGCCGCGCCCTCGGGGTCGCCAACGTCGTCGAAGCCCAGATCCCGCCCATCGGCGAGGGTCAAGGTGGAGGAAGCGGTCACCGCCGCAATCTACCGACCCGCTCTTGGACGGTCCGTTGACCAGGGTGTTCTCGTGACTACGGCCTGGGGCCAGGCCCCGATGCTGTCCAGCCAGCGGGCTGGTAGCGTGTGACACGTTTCTCGCGCGCCGAGGCGACCTGCCCCTAGGAGTCCCGAGTGACCATCCCGGACCACTTCACCATCGACATCGAGCTGACGAACCGCTGCAACGCGGACTGCTACTTCTGCCCTCGCGCCGCCACCCCGGACCAGGGGTTGATGACGCCGGAGACGTTCGAGGCAGCGCTGGCCCGCGCCGTCGAGTTCGAGGCGGTGGCCAAGGAACGAACCGGCAGGGACGTGTGGGTGAGCCTCTGCGGCCTGGGTGAGCCGCTCATCAACAAGCATGCCGTCGACTTCGCAAGAGCGGTGGTCGATGCCGGGCTGCTGTGCACCGTCTCCTCCAACGGTTCTCTGCTCGATGAGACGAAGGCGCGGGCGTTGATCGACGCCGGGGTCAAACGCTTCGACATAAACGTGGGCGAGAAGGACGACGAGTACGAGGCCATCTACAAGCTCCCATGGCAACGAACGCTCGACAACCTGCTCCGCTTCCGGGAGTTGGCCGAGGGCCGGAGCGCGGTGAACATCATCCTGGTCGACCACCGCAACGATCCGGCGCACATCGAGACGATGAGGAGCTTCTGGAGCGGTCACGGGTTCACCAAACTCTTTGCGTTCCCACTGATCAACCGCGGTGGCTCACTTCCGCTCGATCACATGTACTTCTCGGAGCGGTCCGAGCCGGCCGAGGCGCGGGTGATCCTGGAGGAGCGCGGAGGCGCCCCCGAGTGCGTGTGGCCGTTCACGTCTCAGTTCATCGGCTTCGACGGGCGTTACTTCCTGTGCTGCTCAGACTGGGAGAAGCGGGTGCCGTTCTCCTCGGTGTTCGACCGGAGCCTGATCGACATCTTCGGTCCCAAGCTCGACTACACCCGGAACCGGGGTCCGTTGTGCACCACTTGCAACGGTGATTCCGTCAACTACATCGCCGATCGGATCCGCGCTGTGGCCGAGGACCCGATGATGGCCTTCGTCGGACCGGAGTGGCAGGCCGACCAGCTCATCGCCGACAGAGACGAGACCCTCGGGCTGCTCGAACAGCTCTCACCGGGCGTGACCGACCGCAATCTCGGAGCAGGCCGCGTCACAATTCCGGTCCGGGCCATCTGAGCGTTCCACCGAACTCGTCACGCTCGTGTGTGAAGGGTTGTTGGCAGAGTCCGTCGACGATCATCCCTCGGCGATGATCGGGCAGGATTGTGGTGATGGATGCGGTCGTCACCCCGACAGAGATGGGCGTCATAGATGCCGAGGCGCTTGAGCCGGCCGAAGTTCTGATCGGTCGGGCGGGCACCGCGGTGGCTCGCACCGCGGTGGCGATGCTCGGCGGTTCCTACGGCCGACGGGTTGTGGTGGTGGCGGGTAAGGGCAACAACGGCAACGACGGGCGGGAAGCTGCCCGTCGACTGACAGAGCGCGGCGTCCGCTGCCAGATCTTCGATGCTGCTTCGGCGCCGGCCGTTCTGCCACCGGCAGACCTGGTGATCGACGCCGCCTACGGCACCGGGTTCACAGGAACATACGTTGCCCCCCAGCCGGCACTCACCGACACCGCGGTCTTGGCCGTCGACATCCCTTCTGGTGTCGACGGGCTGACCGGCGTCGCCGCGGGTGAGCCTCTTGCCGCCGATGTGACCGTGACCTTCGCGGCCCTCAAACCGGGGCTGCTGCTGGCCGACGGCCGGCGACTGGCCGGTCGGGTGGAGGTGGCCGATATCGGCCTGGATGTTTCATCTGCCCGCGCACGTCTCCTCGACGACGACAAGGTGAGATCTTGGCTTCCTGTCCGCCCAGCCGACACCCACAAGTGGAAGGCCGCGGTGCGCCTGGTGGCTGGTTCCCCCGGCATGACCGGTGCTGCCCGGCTCTCGGCCGCGGCCGCCATGCGGGCCGGCGCCGGATACCTGTGGGCGTCGACCCCCGGGGCGGTCACCGACCCGGGGGCACCCACCGAGTGCGTGTACACGCCGTTGCCGGTCGACGGGTGGGCCGAGACCGTGCTGTCAGATGGTCTTCACCGTTGTCATGCCCTGGCGGTAGGACCCGGCCTGGGCCGAGGTCCCGGCACCGAAGCCGAGGTTCGCCGGCTGGTGAGCCAGTGCCATCTAGCCACCGTGGTCGACGGCGACGCGCTCAGCGCCCTGGGTGCCGCGGCGGCATCGGTGGTCGCGGCTCGTGCCGAGGGCGCCGGCCCCGTGGTGCTCACCCCCCACGACGGCGAGTTCGAGTCCCTCACCGGCCACCGGCCGGGCTCCGACCGGTTCGCCGCAGCCCGGGAACTGGCCGCTCGCGTCGGGGCGGTGGTGCTGCTCAAAGGAGCGACCACCGTGGTTGCCGACCCCGGTGGGTCGGTGCTCGTGGTGACCAGCGGCGACGCCCGCTTGGCCACGGCCGGTACCGGCGATGTGCTCACCGGGATCATCGCTGCCCTCCTGGCCGGTGGGCTGGGTGGGCTGGAAGCGGCGGCCGCCGGCGCACACATGCACGGCCGGGCCGGCGCCCTAGCCTGGCCCCGGGGCCTGGTCGCATCGGACCTGGTAGCCCTCCTACCTGTCGCCTTCTCCCACCTCCAGGAACCCTGATGTCTCGTGAGACCCCCGTATCCGAGGTGATGACCCGCGAGGTCCTCACCTTCGCCCCTGACGACCAGGCATACGAGGCCATGGAGACCATGGTCGACCGAGGTATCGACGGTGCCCCGGTGGTGGCTGAGGGCGGGACCGTGGTCGGCATGCTGTCCACCGGTGATCTGATCGTCCAGAGCAGCCGCCTCCACTTTCCGACGGTGATCTCCATCCTCGGAGCCACCATCGAACTTCCCAGTGCAAAGCGGCACTTCGAGGAAGATCTACGCAAGACCCTGGGAAGCACGGTCTCCGACGTGATGCAACCGGACCCGATCACCATCGGCGCCGACGACACCGTGGAGGAAGCCGCCACCTTGCTCCACGACCACGACATCTCGCGCCTGCCGGTGGTGGGAGACAGCGGGCTGGTCGGGATCGTCGCCCGGGTCGACATCTTGCGGGCCTTGTTGGACCGCGACCGCCCCAGCCCCGAGAGCTGACCGACACGGTGCGTCCGGCCTGGGCAGACATAGATCTAGGAGCCGTCACCCACAACGTGACCGTGCTTCGCGACCTGGTGGCTCCGGCTCGGGTCTGCGCGGTGGTGAAGGCACAGGGATACGGCCACGGAGCCGTAGAGGTCGCCCGCGCCGCTCTGGCCGGGGGAGCGGACCGGCTGGCAGTGGCCCTGGCCGCAGAGGGGTCCGAGCTTCGTGACGCCGGGCTTCACGGCCCGATCATCGTGCTGAGCCAAGCCTCTCCCGACGAGCTCGACGACCTGGTCCGCCACGACCTCGACGCCACCGTCTACACCGCCGCCGGTGTCCAGGAGTTGGCCGCAGCCGCCGCATCCCGCAGCCCCAGACAGCCGATAGCCGTCCACCTCAAGGTGGACACCGGCATGCACAGGGTGGGGGCCCAGCCTGCCGAGGTCGTCGGATTGGCTCAGGCCGTGATCGCCCGACCCGAGCTGCGGTTGGCGTCGGTGTTCACCCACTGCGCCGTGGCCGATGAACCCGACAACCCCTTCACCGACGTGCAGCTCCGCCGCTACCAGGACGTGCTGGACGACCTGGCTCAGGCCGGCGTAGACGTAGCCATGCGCCACGCCGCCAACACCGCGGCCGCCATTGCCCACCCGGCCAGCCGCTACGACCTGGTGCGAATCGGAATCGGCATGTACGGCCTCCCTCCCAGTCCCGCCCTATCTGGCCGAGTCGGTCTGCGCCCCGCCATGTCGCTCAAGGCCCGGGTATCACACGTCAAGCGGGTCGCGGCCGGCGAAGGTCTCTCCTACGGCCTTCGCTATCACCCTGCCACCGACGCCAACATCGCCACCGTGCCCCTCGGTTACGCCGACGGCGTGGCCCGCCGCCTCGGATCCACGGGGGCCCAGGTCCTGATCGGCGGTCGCCGCTTCCCGGTGGCTGGAACCGTCACCATGGATCAACTGCTGGTCGACTGCGGGGACAGACCTGTGCAGGTGGGGGAGGAGGTGGTGCTCATCGGCCGTCAGGGAGACGAGGAGATCACCGCCGACGAGTGGGCCGACCGGCTCGGCACCATCAACTACGAGGTCGTTTGCGGCGTGAGCCTCCGCGTCCCCCGCTGCTACCACTGACTTCATCGGTGACGGCCGACGGACGTGCCGATCCTTTGGCGCGGTGGCAGCATGCTGTCCGGTCATTCACCCACGGAGACGAAGTGTGAGCAGGATCTTGAACCGTCATACCGCCCGTACCATCGGGCTGCTCGGGGCCGGGGCCGCGGTGGGCGCTGCCGCCATCGGCCTCTACCGGTCGACCCACCCAGCAGAAGCTTCGGGGCCGGTGTCCCCCGATCCGGGCCGTAACCGGCCGCCGCTCCCGCCGCACCTGTTCGAGATGCCCGACGGCGTGACCGAAGGCGATGTGCCCACCCCGGACGGCGGCACCATCCACTACGCCGAGAAGGGTTCCGGGCGGGCGCTGGTCTTGCTCCACGGCGTGACGCTCCGCCACGACGTCTGGTCGCCTCAGTTCCACCAGCTCGCCGACCGCTATCGGGTCATCGCCGTGGACCTGCGCGGCCACGGTCGATCACAGCCTGGTTCGCTGGGTCTGGGTCTACCCCGATTGGCCACCGACCTGGCCACCCTGCTGACCGAACTGAACCTGCGAGATTCGATCGTCGTCGGCCACTCGATGGGCGGGATGACCGTCATGAGGTTCTGCGGCGACCATCCCGACGTGCTGGCCGAACGGGTGGCCGGCTTGGCCCTGGTCGCCACCGCTGGCCACCAGGCCGTCCCGCCCTACATGGAAGGGATGGCCCGACGAGTTCTGGCCAGCGGTCGTGGCCAGATCGATCGCGGTGCAGGCCTTCCCACCCGCAAGGTGGTGGGTCGCCCCGCGGTCAGGATGGTGTTCGGCGACCGACCTCACCCGCGGGCAGTGGACATCGTCCACGAGATGACCACCTCCATGCACGACGGTCACCTGATCGACTCACTCCTCGGGATCGTCGAACACGACGCCCGTGACGCGCTGGCGGCCACCCGAACCCCATCGGTGGTGGTGGTGGGAACCAGGGACCTCCTCACCCCGGTTCCGGCCGGACGGGCCATCGCCCGTGTAATGCCGGGCTCGGAGTTCGTGGTGCTACCCCGGGCCGGGCATCAGCTCATGCAGGAACGTCCCGATGAGTTGGCCGAGCTGATCGACGCCCTCGTGGCCCGTGTCGAAGGGCAGGTTGCCTCGGTAGCCGAAGCGGTGGCCGCCGACGACCGGCCAGTGGAGGCCGATCAGGTGGAAGCGGCCGGGGGTCCGTTCTGACCGCAGCGAACCACCGGTCCTGACCAGCCTGTTCCTTCGGGGGGAGGTGGTCACTACGATCGGTTCGTGCTCGTTCGCACCGGATCCCCCGACCAGACCAAGGCACTGGCCCAAGCCTTGGCCGGGCTGTGCCGGGCAGGAGACGTGGTGGTGCTGGCCGGTGAGATGGGGGCCGGCAAGACCGCCTTCACCCAGGGGTTCGCACTGGGACTCGGGGTGTCGGACTCGGTGACCAGCCCCACTTTCACCATCGTGCGCGAGTACCCAGGGGAGCGCCTGGACCTGCACCATCTCGACGTGTACCGGCTCGACCAGATTCGTGAGGTCCTCGAGCTTGGCGTAGGCGAGATGCTCGACGAGGACGCGGTGATGGTCGTGGAATGGGGCGACGCCGTGCTTCCCGCCCTGGGTGAGCACATCTTGGAGGTGCGCATCACCTTCGGCGAAGGTGATGACGACCGGCGCCTGGAGGTGTCGGCTCGAGGTAGTCGGTGGCAGGCCCGCACCCGACTGCTGGCTGAGACCGTTCAACGCTGGTGTGACCAGGAGGGTCAGGGACAGAAATGTTGATCCTCGGATTGGAGAGCGCCACCGCCCAGGTCGGTTGTGCCATCGGCGGCCACGAAGGGGTGCTGGCCTCGTCGCATTCGGCCCGGGGCAAGCGCCATGCCGAGAACCTGACCCCGGCCATCGACTTCGTGTGCCGCCAGGCCCGCGTCGAGCTACAGGAGATCTCCTGTGTGGCTGTCGACAACGGACCCGGACTGTTCACCGGACTTCGGGTGGGGGTGGCCTCGGGCAAGGCCATCGCCCAAGCCCTGCGGGTCCCGATGATCGCGGTGTCGAGCCTGGACCTGTTGGCCTTTCCGTTGCGATACACCGACCGGCGCATCGCGGCGGTGATCGATGCCCGCCGTGGCGAGGTGTTCTGGGCCTTCTACCGCCAGGTCCCCGGCGGGGTTCAGCGGCTAGGCGAACCGACGGTGGGTTCACCCGATGAGCTGGCCGCCGAACTGCTGGCCCAACCGGGGGAGACCTTGCTGGCCGGAGACGGGGCCATCCGTTACGCCGACCGATTCATCGATCGAGCCGACATAGAAGTGGCCGGCGGAGACCACGCCTACCCGTCGGCGCGTTCGCTGGTACAGCTCGCCCATGCCCGGGCCTTGCGCGAAGACTGGGTCCGGCCCCAGGAGATTGAGCTGAACTACCTGCGCAAGCCCGATGCCGAGATCAACTGGACTACCCGGGAGGGGGCGTGACCCCAGCGGCGGCCGGTGTAGCTGGGGACAGGGTCGAGGGTCATCCCGGCTCGGTGGAGGTGACCGTCTCGCCCATGCGGCGTCGGCACCTGCGAGCAGTGCTCGAGATCGAACGCCTCGTGTACCCGCGCCCGTGGTCGTCGCGCCTGTTCGAGGACGAACTGGATCGGTCGGGGCGCACCTACCTGGTGGCCCGGGTCGGCGCCACGGTGGTTGGCTATGCCGGGTTGTTGATGATCGCCGATGACGGGCATGTGGCCACGGTGGCCGTCCACCCCGACTGGCAGGGCCAGGGTCTTGCCACCCGGCTACTGGTGGAGCTCGTCCACCAAGCCCTGGAGATGGGTGCCAACCAGCTCACCTTGGAGGTGCGGGTGTCGAACCTGGCGGCGCAGTCGGTTTACCGACGCTTCGGGTTCGCTCCGGCCGGGGCCCGCAAGGCGTACTACGCCGACAACGGAGAGGACGCCCTGGTCATGTGGGCACACGAGGTTTCGGGTCCCGACTACGCCGGGCGACTGAGCGAGCTGGCAGCGTCGTTCGACCCGCCCACCGTCAGGCAGGGGTTTGCCGAGCCGGTCCCGGTACCGTCAGGGCATCCCTCCCGAGGTTCGTGCTGACATGATCCATCTCGCTTCCGACCCCGACTCGACCGTCGACGCGTCCACCACGATCCTGGGCATCGAGACCTCGTGTGACGAGACCGCGGCCTCGGTGGTGGTCGGCGGGCACATCGTCCGCTCGTCGGTGGTGTCCAGTCAGGTCGACATCCACGCCCGTTTCGGTGGTGTGGTGCCCGAGATCGCCAGTCGGGCCCACGTCGACCTGTTGACCCCGGTCATCGCCGAAGCCTTGGTAGAAGCTGGCGTCGATGGCCCGGGCCTCGATGCGGTGGCGGCCACAGTCGGTCCCGGCCTGGTCGGTTCGCTCCTGGTCGGGGTCAGTACCGCCAAGGCCTTGGCCCTGGTGTGGGATGTGCCGTTCGTGGCCGTCAACCACCTCGAGGCTCACCTGTACGCCGCTTTGGTGGAGGACCCGAGCCTGGAGCTGCCGGTGGTGGTGCTGTTGGTGTCGGGTGGTCACACGATGCTGGTGGCCATGGAGGGCCACGGTCGTTACCGGCTGCTCGGTTCCACCCTCGACGATGCCGCCGGCGAGGCCTTCGACAAGGTGGCTCGATACCTCGGGCTCGGCTATCCCGGGGGTCCGGCCATCGACCGCATCGCCATGGACGGCGACCCTCACGCCATCGCCTTCCCTCGGGCCATGATGGCCGATGGTCTCGACTTCTCCTTCTCAGGCTTGAAGACCGCGGTCATCAACCACGTTCGTAAGCACCCCGATGCCGCCACCGCCGATGTGGCGGCCAGCTTCCAAGAAGCGGTGGTCGACGTGCTGGTGGTCAAGGCCCGGCGGGCCGCGGCCCAGATCGGCGCCAAGGGTCTGGTGTTGGGCGGTGGGGTGGCGGCCAACTCACTGCTGCGGGAACGGTTCCTGTCGGCGTGTGTTGAAGACGGGGTCCACGGCTTCTTGCCCAGCCGAGCCATGTGCACCGACAACGCCGCCATGGTGGCTGCTGCCGCGTGGTGGCGACTCGGATCGGATGGTCCCAGCGGTCTCGACCACGGAGCCGACCCCAACCTCAAGCTGCCGTTGCTCACCTAGCCTGACGTCATGCGCTACGGCATCAACGGGTCTGGCCGGATGATCACCCACGGGGTGGCCGGATTGCTCGACGACATGAAGACCGCCGAGGCGACGGGCTTCTCCAGCTATTGGGTAGCCCAGGTTGGTTTGATCGACGCCCTAACCGCGATGGCCGCCCACGGTGATACCGGTTCCGCCATGGAGCTGGGAACCGCCGTCATCTCCACATGGGAACGCCACCCCCACACCCTGGCGGCGCAGGCCCTCACCACCCAGTCGCTGGTGGGCGAGCGACTGATCGTGGGCATCGGGGTCAATCATCAGCCCCACGTTGAAGCCAGTCTGCGCATGGAATGGGACAAGCCGGTCCGTCACATGATCGATTACCTCGCCATCCTCAACGACCTGTTGGCCACGGGAACGGCGTCGTTCCAAGGAGAGGCCTGGTCGTTCGACGGGACCGCGGCAAAGCCATCGGCGGGAGTGCCCAAGGTGATGATCGCCGCGCTCGGTCCCCAGATGCTGAAGGTGGCCGGTCGACGCACTGACGGCACCATCTTGTGGTGCGTGGGCCCCAAGACCATCGCCACCCACATCGCCCCGCTCGTCAACGATGCTGCCGCGGCCGCTGATCGCCCGGCTCCATCCGTCGTGTGCTCGATTCCGGTTTGGGTAACCGATGACCCAGCCCCGGCCCGTGAGTTCCTGGCCATGATCCTGGCGAACTACGCCACCCTGCCCAGCTACCGGGCGATGATGGACGTCGAGGGTGTGGAAGGCCTGGGCGACCTGTCGATCGTGGGCAACGAGGAGTTCGTGCGCGATGCCCTTGGAGATTTCGCCGCCTGTGGAGCCACCGACTTCACCGCCGTGCCAATGGGTGGCAATCCTGACGAGGAGGCCCGCACCCTCGCAGTACTGACCGAGGCCATGACCTCTCTCGAGCCCTAGGGCCCTAGCGGGTAGGTCCAGCCGTCATCGCTGTCCGGTCCTCGCCCACAACTGGATCACGTCGGGGCAGGACGTTGGTGTCCAGTCATGGCTGGGCTGACGCCCGGTCGTGGATCACTTGGAACTGGGTCGGGTGTTGGGGTGCCGGCTGGTGAGCCTTGCGGGTGAGGGCCCGCCAGGTCCCGATGCGCTCGAGGGCTTGCCCACCGTCGAGACCTTGGTCGACCAGCAGGCAGCCCACCACCGTGGCGGTCCGTCCGATCCCACCCCAGCAGTGCACGTAGACCACGCCCCGCTCGGTGGCCTCGACGATGGTGGAAACGATGGTGTCGTAGTCACCTCCGGTTCCGATGCCCATGTCAGGAAGGGGATGGTTGACCCACGACGCCTCGACATCGTGACGTTCGGCGGATGGAGCGATCAGGTGCTCGTAAGGAGGCGAGCGGAGGCGAGCCGACCCATAAGTACGGCATGGTTAAACCGAGGCGAAGCCTCGGTCTGGTCAACCTGGTAGCGACGACGATCGGACCTATCCGCTCGGGTCCTAAGGGAGCAGATGGCGATCGGTGGTGGAACAAGACGTGAGATCCACGAACGTTCGCACCCCATTGGCGATCAGCAGGTCGACGCGGTGGGCGGCTTGGTCGGGGTCGAGCGCCCCGGGATATTCGCCGGCCAGGATCGAACCCGGCTCCACCCAGTAGCCGTGCACGGAGTCATCGTGAACCCAGATGTGAGCTTGGGCCTCGGTGTCGGTCACGAGCCTCCTCCTCCGGCTCGGAACAGATCTGCGGCGATCGCGGCGATGCGGTCACCTTCGCTCAACAGATCCCGCCACCGCGGCGGGATGCCGGAACAACCGAAACGAGCGCCGGCCAACTGCCCGGCGATGGCGGCGGTGGTGTCGGCGTCGTCGCCCAGGTTGGCGGCACGCAGCACCGCGGCGGCGAAGTCGTCGGCCCCGGCCACTGCCCACAGCGCCGCTTCCATGGCATCGACCACGTACCCGGTGCCCCGGATGGCGGGTGGTTGCTTGGTGCGCCACGACCCGCGGACGACTTCCTCGACAGCGGGATGCAGTTCGCCGTAGTGCCAGAAACCGGGGTCGAGCACATCGTCGAACGGCGTGCCCGCAATGGTGGCGGCGATCATCGCTCCGTAGGCCCGGCAGGCATCTACCGGGCGAGCGGCGGCATGGGTGGTGGTGCTGGACCGGCCGGAACGTTCGGCAGCCTCGGCCACATCGGTCCACCAACGAATCGGTACCGGGGCCAGTCGCATGAGCGACCCGTTGGCGGCGTCCTCAGGGTTGGTGTCGGCGTCGATCACGGAGCCGTAACTCTCGAAGCGGCTTAGGGCCCGGGTGGTCGTGCCGCCGATGTCGAAGCAGATGCCGGTGGAGGACCAGTAGCCGTTGCGCCACCATTCGACGTAGCGGCTGAGCTGATCGGCGGGATCGAGGTCACCGGCGTGCAGGATCGACTCGGCCAGGCACATGGCCATCGACGTGTCGTCGGTGAACTGCCCGGGCTTCAGCCGGAACGGTCCGCCTCCCACCATGTCGGTGATCGGGGTGAAGGTGCCCGGAGGCTTGAACTCGAGAGTGGTGCCGACGGCGTCCCCAACCGCCAGCCCGACCAGGGCCCCGACGGCCCGATCCTCGGCCGTTCCGGCCAGCGCGTCTTTGCTCATCTAGGTGCTCCCCCCGGTTCGAGTCGTTCGCGGCGGGCTCAGCCGCACCCGCAACCGCCACCGCAACAACTTCCGCCCGATGGGGCGGGAGAAGGCGCCGCCGACGACGCTGGGTTTGCCTTGCCCGACACTGCGAACACCGACATGAGCCGTTTCACGTCGGAGTGACCTTCGGGACAGCTCACGTCGTCGGCGACGGCCATGGCGGTCCGTTTCTCGAACACCCGGTCACAGACCAGGCATCGGTAGTCGTAGGTGGGAATGGCCCAACACTAGGTCCGCTCGAACCCGGGCGGCCCGAGGTCAGGTGCGGGGGAGGACGTAGGTTCCCTGGGCGACGGCGGTCGGACGGTGTTGCTGGTCGTCCATCCATATGTCGACGGACCCGACCACCGAGCGGCGGGTGGCGGTGTTGAGCTGGGCTCGGGCCCAGATCCGTTCGCCTTGGGCCGGCCGCAGGAAGCGAATGGACAGCTCCGAGGTGAGAGCCATCGGCTCGATGCGGCCGATGGCCACGAATGTCAGGTACCACAGGGCGGCATCGGCCATGGCGAACTGCGTGGGTCCCGATACGAAGCCCCCGGGACGGATCGAGAAGTCTGAGATCGGGTTGGATGCCACCGCGAAGTCGGGTCCCAGCTCGGCACACGATGCCCCCGCGCCGGGAAAGAACTCGGCCAACATCTCGTTCACTGCCTGAGCGTTCAGTTCCATGACGGCCGAGCCGAGATCGATCGGAAAGGTGCGCACCGCGGTGGGATCGATGTTGACCTCATGCTCGGCAAACTACCGGTCAGATCCTCACGTGACCGTCAGCTGGCCGCCGGGGTCGACGCTGACCCCTCAGCGGAGGGCCCGGTGGTCGAGTCGAGAACTAGATCGAGGCGGGCCAGGGTGTTGGACAGGCCCCGCCCGCCGGGCATGGCGACGGCGGCCAGGTGGGCGGTAGTGAGGCCAAGCAGAAGCCAGCCCGAGCCGGGGATTACCCCAGCCCCGAGCACCGCCAGAGCCCCGACCCCGGTGCTCAGCTTTATCAGGCGAGCGGGCAGGGCCCAGGTCCGGCGGTGGGTTTGGGTGCGGACCTGGACCACCCGCTCACCGATCGTCGTCCCCCAGCCGACTACCGAGATGGTCTGGACGGCGAGCGGGAGGCCCCACTGGATGAGGGCTTGGCGCTGGGCGATGAGGGGCGAGGTCTCGGTGATTCCCAGGAACTGCCAGGCGCGCCACAGGACGACGGTGAGCGAGCCCAGCAGGGCGACGACCAGCAGGTCACTGACCAGAGCGACCACCCGTCGCCCCCTAGTCAGGCGCGGTGTGACCCGGGGAAGGGGGGCAGGCCTGCGGCCGGCGACCATTGCGGCGAGGACGGAACCCACCACCGCACCGGTGGGGTTGGAGATCAGGTCGCTGATGTCGAAGTAGCGGTAGGCGCAGTCGTAGATGCCCCACAGGCCGGTGTGCTGGGTCACCTCGATGGCCAACGACATCGCCAACCCCACCAATGCGGCGGTGAACACGCCTCGGCGCGCCCGTACCCGCAGAAGGACTCCGAGTGGGACGAACAGGGCCACGTTGAGGGCGATCTGCATCACCATCGGGTTGCGGGCCAGGTCCAACAGTGTGTGGTGGGGGTGGGCGCGGATGATGTCGAGGACCTGGCTAGGACGGGTGATGGCCTCACGGCACTCGAAGTCATCGCTCGCCGGCAACGGCAGCAGCGTGTAGGTCCACAGCGACAACCCGTAGACCGCTGACACCAATAGGTTGGCCAGGTCACGGCGGGTGAGCTGGCCCCGCCTCCGGTAGGTCACCGCCGCCATCGGCACGAACGCCAGCACGGCGATGATCACCCCGCCGACGATGGCGACGACGCCGGCGAAAGCCTGAGTGGACATCGCTGGGACGGTACGCCACCGGGCATCGCCCACAACACGCGGTCAGCACCCAGGGCAGGGCCGCCAGGGACCCGTTAGCACTCTCTTGGGTCGACTGCTTGCGACTGGTGGATTCGGGCCGTATCGTTAGCACTCGACAAAGAGGAGTGCTAACGCCCGCGAACCGTCGCGGCTGGCACGGAACCACACCCGCCACTGGAGGCGCAATGTCCCTGAAGCCGCTCGAAGACCGCATCGTCGTCAAGCCCGGCGATGCCGAAGAGACCACCGCCAGCGGCCTGGTCATCCCCGACACCGCCAAGGAGAAGCCCCAGCAGGGCGAGGTGCTCGCTGTGGGTGAAGGCCGTTGGGACGAGGACGGCGAGAACCGCATCCCCATGGACATCAAGGTCGGTGACACCGTCGTCTACTCCAAGTACGGCGGCACCGAGATCACCGTCGACGGCCAGGACGTGCTGATCCTGAACGCCCGCGACGTCCTCGCCATCGTCGAGAAGTGAGCTGAGGAAACCACATGTCCAAGATTCTGAAGTTTGACGAAGAGGCCCGTCGCGGCCTCGAGGCCGGTGTCAACAAGCTGGCCGACGCCGTCAAGGTGACCCTCGGCCCGCGTGGCCGCAACGTGGTGCTGGAGAAGAAGTTCGGCGCCCCCACCATCACCAACGACGGTGTTTCGATCGCCCGTGAGATCGAGCTCGAGGACCCCTACGAGAACATGGGTGCCCAGCTCGTCAAAGAGGTCGCCACCAAGACCAACGACGTCGCCGGTGACGGCACCACCACCGCCACCGTGCTGGCCCAGGCCCTGGTCCGCGAGGGTCTGCGCAACGTGACCGCCGGCGCCAACCCCATGGCCCTCAAGCGGGGCATCGATACCGCCGTCGCGGCGGCTGTCGCGTCTATCGCCGAGCAGGCCAAGGAGATCGACGACCGCAGCGAGATCGCTCAGGTCGCCACCATCTCGGCCAACAACGACAAGGCCATCGGTGAGGTTCTCGCCGACGCCATCGACAAGGTCGGCAAGGACGGTGTGGTCACCGTCGAAGAGTCCAACACCTTCGGCATCGACCTCGAGTTCACCGAGGGCATGCAGTTCGACAAGGGCTACCTGTCGCCGTACTTCGTCACCGATCCCGAGCGCCAGGAAGCCGTCCTCGAGGACGCCCTGGTTCTGTTCACCGAGAGCAAGATCGGCTCGGTCCAGGACTTGGTCCCGGTGCTCGAGAAGGTCATGCAGACCGGCAAGCCGCTGTTGATCGTGGCCGAGGACATCGAGGGCGAGGCTCTTGCCACCCTGGTTGTGAACAAGATCCGTGGCACCTTCAACTCGGTGGCCGTCAAGGCTCCCGGCTTCGGCGAGCGCCGCAAGGCGATGCTCGGCGACATGGCCATCCTCACCGGAGGCCAGGTGATCTCCGAGACCGTCGGTCTCAAGCTCGAGAACACCACGCTCGACCTCCTGGGCACCGCCCGCAAGGTCGTGATCACCAAGGACAACACCACCATCGTCGAGGGCGGCGGCTCCGCCGACGACGTTAACGGTCGCGTGGCTCAGATCAAGCGTGAGATCGACGAGACCGACTCGGACTGGGACCGCGAGAAGCTCCAGGAGCGTCTGGCCAAGCTGGCCGGCGGCGTTGCCGTCGTCCAGGTCGGTGCGGCCACCGAGGTGGAGCTCAAGGAGAAGAAGCACCGCATCGAAGATGCTCTGTCGGCCACCCGGGCCGCCATCGAAGAAGGCATCGTGGCCGGTGGTGGCACCACCCTGGTCCGGGCCCGCGCCGCGGTGGCCAAGGCCCTCGAGTCCCTTTCGGGTGACGAAGCCACCGGTGCCCGCTCGGTGCACAAGGCGCTCGACGCTCCGGCTCGCATGATCGCCGACAACGCCGGCCTCGAAGGCGCCGTCGTGGTCCAACAGATCGAGCGTGAGACCGGCAGCATCGGCCTCAACGCCGCCACCGGCGAGTTCGAGGACCTGGTCAAGGCCGGCGTTATCGACCCCGCCAAGGTGACCCGGGCCGCGTTGCAGAACGCGGCATCGATCGCCAGCCTGCTGCTCACCACCGAAGCCATCGTGGCTGACAAGCCCGAGGACGAGCCCGCTGGTGGCGGCATGCCCGGTGGCATGGGCGGCATGGGTGGCATGGGCGGAATGATGTGACCCAGCCCCTCGCGGGGGCCTAGCGCCCTGGCGGACAGGTCACGTCTCGTCGCAGACGACGGGACAGCCCGCCTGTTGTGCCGGTATGGAAATCGAAGGAGCCCGGGCCCTCGGCCCGGGCTCCTTCTCGTTGTGGTGGACGGGCTCGGCTACCCCCGTCGGCAACACCCGGCCGGGGGCGGGGTGGGGTCTTCAGTCGGCGTTGGCGGCTTCGGCCGCGGCCAGTCGGTGGAGGCGGTCGGGGGCGGCGAACACCGGCTTGACCGGCACGTCGGGGTCGCTCCAGGCCGGGTGCCCGGGACTGGGGAACTTGGCCTCCAGGTAGGACAACACGACATCGATGTACTCGTCGGTGATCTGGGAGCGGATGTCGAGCCCAGTGCCTGCGGTCGAGTCGATGCCAGTGGTCGTGTCGGCACCGGTGACGGGGTCGGTGTCGGTGACGGGGTCGGTGTCGACAGCCGTGGCCGTGGATACGTCGGTGTCTGCTGCTGCGGCCAACACTAGGTACACCAGGGTGACGATCACCTCCGAGGATCGGTCCCGGATGTCTTCGGGGATGCCGGGGGCCCGGAGCTCCAACAGCATCCGGACATGGCCTTCGAGACCTTGGCGGAGCCGGGCCCCGGCTCGTGATCGTCCACCGGGCACCATGGCCGACACCAACAGGGCCGGCATGGCCCGTTGGGTGCGGGTCTCCTCGGCCAGGCGGTTCAACACTCTTCGCACGAAGTCGCCGATGCGTTCCGACGGCGAGATCTGCGCCAGCATCCCGCTGTAGAGGTTCATGAGGTGGTCGAGGTAGCGGTCGGTGAGGGCTTCGGCCAGGGCGGCCTTGTCTGGGAACCAGCGGTACAACGTTCCCACCGGGACCCCGGCTCGCGATGCCACCAGGTTGGTGGTGGCGGCGTCGTAGCCGACCTCTTCGAACACCTCCTCGGCCACGTCCAGCAGGTGCTCGACCCGGGCCGCGGACCGGGCCTGACGGGGCATGTTTCTCAGATGGGGGTTGCTCTCGTCGGACACGGTTCTCCCAGAGCTGGTTCGCCGGTGCCGCCACGGTACCGGAGTCACCGACGGTGACGTGGCCGGCATCGCGGCCCGGGGTCGAGGGGCGGAGACCTCGGTAGGCTGCGCCGATGACCGAGGGCCGGGGTGGTCCCCAACACATCCCTCGCCCTCCGCTGGTGGAGGCGGGCCGACCCGCCCCCTGGGCCGAGCAGCCGCCGGTATCGCTGACCCCTAACGACGTGCGCCGCGCCTTCAGTGCCCTCGGCCCGGCTCACCGTTCCGAACGTGAGAACCAGGTTGGGCGGGGGTCTGCCGTGTTGGCCGCCCTCTACGACGACCGTGACGGGCTCAACGTGATCCTGACTCGTCGATCACCGTCGCTGCGGGTCCACAGCGGTGAGGTCAGCTTCCCCGGCGGTCGACGTGAGCCCGACGAAGGCCTGGTGGACACCGCGCTGCGCGAAGCCCGCGAAGAGATTGGCTTGGACCCGGATGGCGTCGAGGTGGTGGGTGAGCTCGACCACCTCACCACCATCACCAGCGGGTCCTTCATCGTCCCCTACGTCGGGCTTCTGGCGCCGGGCCGGCCCGAGGTGACGCCGAACCCGGCCGAAGTGGAGGCCGTGCTGCACGTGCCCCTGTCCGAGCTGCTCCTCCCCGAGATCTACCGGGAGGAGCGCTGGCACATCTTCGGCACGGTCAGGCCCATCTTCTTCTTCGAGCTGATGGGAGACACCGTCTGGGGGGCGACCGCCGCCATGTTGCGCCAGCTACTCGGCCTGCTCACCGGGACCCTCACCCGTGGCGACCTCGACCACGACTGAACGTTGCCTCGAGGTTGGGAGACGACCGATTCGGCGGGCGTGGTCGTTTCGGTCGGGTCAGCTGCCTAGCGTTGTCGTCGTGAAGCGTTGGGTGAACGGCTCTCTGGTCCGCTGATGGGCGTCGCTGACCACGCCGGAAGGTTGCTGGTGGCCACGCCGCTGATCGGCGACCCCCACTTCGAGCGCAGCGTGGTTCTTCTGCTGTCCCACGGGGACGAGGGAGCATTCGGGCTGATCCTCAATCGCCCATCGGACACCGCCGTCGACGAAGTGGTCGATGGCTGGGATGGCCATCTGTCTCCGCCCGACCGGCTGTTCATAGGAGGACCGGTCGGCACCGACGCCGTCATAGGCATTGGGCGCCGAGCTGAGAACCCAGCCGGCGACCTAGAGGGGTTCTCGCCGCTGGTGGACGGCCTGGGCTCGGTCGACCTGGGCCGGCCCCCTCGGGGCGATGCCGTGCCGTACGAGCGGCTGAGGCTGTTCGCGGGCTCATCAGGCTGGGCCCCGGGTCAGCTGGAGGACGAGATGCGCGAAGGGGCGTGGTGGCTGGTGACGGCGCGGCCCGAGGATGCCCTGACCGACGACCCCGAAGGGCTGTGGCGCCGAGTGGTGCGACGCCAGCCCGGAACCACCGGCTGGTTCGCCAACTGCCCGTTGAACCCGTCGGCCAACTGACTTCACCTCGGCCTCGGCCTCGTCTGGGTGCCAGTCGCTGTCCCCATTGGCCGCGGTGACCGACATCGCCGCTCGCAACCGTTGGAGCGGTACCATTTGGCCATGGCGACCTTGTCCTTCGAAGGTGAAACGCACGGCGAGCTCGTGGTGAAGGTTCGCCGCTGGCTGGCGTCTCTGGAAGGTGAGGAGGAGGGCAACCTCACCACCCACGAGGTGGTCGACCAGAGTGCCGAGCTGACCAAGGAGGCCTTGCGGATCATCGCGTCCGCGGCACCGGAACCGGTGGCCCAGAGCGAGCTGGTCAAAGCGCTCACCAGCGCCGGCTACAAAGCCACCGATACCACCAAGCAAGCGTTGCACGATGGGCTCGACTCCCTGGAAGAGGTGAGCGGGGGTGCGGTGGTGAAGCTGGCCAAGGACGCGTCCAAGTCGGTGATCTACCAGATGAACACCGCGGTGGCCCGCCAGGTCCTCAAGTCCATTCGGCGCTGACGGCGGCGTCGGCCGCGCCGCACCTCGATGCCCACTGCGGTCTTCGTCCAACCCCATCCCGACGACGAAGCCATCTTCACCGGTGGTGCCATGCGCCGCGCCGCCGATGCCGGTTGGCGGGTGATACTGGTCCTGGGGACGGCAGGGGAGGAGGGGACCATGCCCGACTGGGTCACGGTGGACGCCGCCGATCACCGGCGGATGGAGACCGCCCAGGCCGCGGCGGTGCTCGGTGCCCACGAGATCCACTACCTCGGCTTCCGTGACTCGGGCATGGCCGGTTCGTCTACCAATAGCCGCCGGGGAACCTTGTCCGCGTCCGTCGCCGAGGCCACCGGGGTGTTGGAGAGGTTGTTGGTCCGATGTGGCGCCGACGCCGTGGTCGGTCAGGACCCCAATGGGATCTACGGTCACCCCGACCACACGGCGGTTCACCAGATCGTGGTTGCGGCTGCCGCCACCGCCGGCGTTGCCGAGACCCTGGAGGCCACCATCGACCGTCGTTGGCTCGGAGAGCTCCGCTCCGAACGGATCGCGGCGGGACGGCTGGCGCCCGAGGCGTGGTGTGGGGCCGAACTGGCTGCCCTGGGCGTCGCCCCGACCACGGGGGGATGGCACGCCGGGATCGGTGACGAGCCCACGTCGCTGATCCGGCTGGACCTGGACCCCACCCGGGAATGGGCGGCCAAGCAGGCGGCGTTGGCCGCCCACGCCAGTCAGGTCCCCGATGCCGCCGACTTCATGGGTATCCCGCCGGGGATCTTTCACCACGTGCTGGCCCACGAGTGGTTCCTGCGCCGGAGCGCGACCACCGCCGGGGCGCTCGAACGCACCTTGGGCCTGTTGCCGGTATGACCAACCGATACGTCGGAACCTCAGGGTCCTAGCGGGTAGGTCTAGTCGTTGTCGCGGCGAGGGTGATCAGACCGAGGCTTCGCCTCGGTGTAACCATGCCGTACTTGTGGGTCGGCTCACCTACCGGCTCGCCTCCTTAGGTGGGATCGACGGCTTCGCCCCGGGTGAAATAGGTCCACGGCCTGGGACCTTTGGCGTAGCGCTGCTGCACGCTCTCGATCTGGAAGCCAGCGGCTTCCACCAGGGCGACGGGGTCACGGGTCAGGTGGCAACCGTCGGCCACCCGCTTCTGCATCGGTTCCAGGCGGTGCTGCCATCGGGCCACATCGACGTCAGGGGCCAGGCCGTGCTCGAGGAAGTGGAAGCGACCGCCGGGGCGCAACACCCTCCGAACTTCGGCCAGCGCCCTCTCCACGTCGGGGATGGTGCACAGCGTGAAGGTGGACAGGGCGCCGTCGCACGAGTCGTCCTCCAGCGGAAGGGCTTCGCCGTGGAGGCCGACGTGTTCCACGTGGACGTGGGAGTCGGCGATGCGTGCCGCGGCCAGTTTGCGGCCTAGGGACGCGGGCTCGACGGCCCATACCCTCGTCACCGCGGCGGGATAGGCAGGCATGTTCAGACCGGACCCGAAACCGATCTCGACCACGGTTCCCGACAGGCCCGCCGTTACCTCCCGTCGCCAACGGTCATAGCCGGCCGATCCGCACGCCCGGTCGACGAGGCGAGGTAGAAGCTGTTGTCGATAGAAGCTCACGTCTTCACCGTCTTGGCGGCCAGCTCGTCGAATGACTCGGTGATCGAGCGTGACAGCAGGGCGGGATCGCGCAGGGCGTCGGCGAAGGCCAAGATCCCCAGCAGCATGCGGTCGCCGTAGCTCCACACCATGACGTTGCAGCCCACGCCGTTGCTGGGCGGCCCGTCGACGTGGAGGTCCTCCACCACCCGGCCGAAGAGGGTCCAGGGGCGGTCGGGACCCTTGATGTTGGAGATCAAGATATTGGCGTCGACCCGGCCCGGTTTGGCCTTCAGTCGTCCGACCAGGGCGCGGGCGCCGGGCTCAGCCACCAGCGGTGGTACCACGTCGAGCCAGGCCGGCATCAGGTCCGTGCCCAGGATCGACAACTGCTCTTTGGCTTCACGGGTCACGGCGCTGATCTTGGACAGCCGCTCCCAGGGGTCCTCGACGTCGGTGGCCAGCGAGGTGGTGAAGCTCCAGAACCGGTTGCCGTGCTGGCGAACCGGGGCATCGATGGGCTCGTCAGACACCGGCACGCTGGTCAACAACGGCAGGGTCGGAACGCCACCGTGTGCTTGCAGGTATCGGCGGGAGGCGCCAGCCATCACAGCCAGGACCACATCGTTGAGAGTCACCCCGGCGTCGGCCTTGATCTGTTTCAGCCCGGCCAGGGGAAGTTCGGCTCGGACGTAGGCGCGGGGCGCGGAGAAGGCATCGTTCAGGACACACCTCGGGGCCTCCCCGCTGAAGCCGGGCGTGGCGACCTCAGCCTGGGCCCGACGGGCCTTGACGGCGCGGGTGCGGGTCCGGGTGGTGGCGGCTAGGCGAGGCAGGCGGGCCAAGGCACGGGCGTGGTCGGCCAACGCACCACCGATCAGCCGGGCCCGGCCGGGCAGAGGCAGCGGGGCGAAGGGTTTCGCCCCCGGGATCGGGTCTCGGACCTCGTCGGAGAAGACCCGGGAGAAGGTGGTGAAAGCGGCGACGCCGTCGGCCAGACAGTGCTGGTACTTGAGGATCACCGCCTGGCGTCCACCCCCGAGCCCATCGACAAGGGTCGCCTGCCACAGCGGATGACGCTGGTCGAGGTGGCGTTCGGCGATACGGGCGAACAACGCTTCCACCTCGGCGGGCCCACCGGGCGCAGCGACCCGTTCGTGGCGGAGGTGGAAGGCGAGATCGAAGTCGGGATCGTCGACCATCACCGGGTGGTGGAGCCGCAACGGCACCCGCACCATCCTCCATCGGAACGACGGAAGCTGATCCAGGCGAGCCTCCAGATGGGAGCCGAGATCATCGAGGGTCACGGGAGGTCCGTCGGTGGGAGCCAGAACCCCGACGGCCATGGTGTTCATGGGTTGGCCGGGTAGGTCCATGTACAAGAACCCGGCATCTTCTCCAGATAGCCGCCTCACCTCAGGCCTCCCCGGCGGCTGAGGTAGACGGGCCGTCCGTAGGCGCGGTGAGTGCTTCTTCCAGGTCGGTGAGCGAGGCATCGATCCGCTCGGCCAGTTCCTGGGGGTCGGCCACCGCGGCGGGGTTCACCACCAAGGCGAAGTGCACGGTTGGACCGTAACCGGTGACGGTGATGTTCAGCCCGGCCCCGTCGGCTACCGGGCCCGACATGGCGAAGCGCTCCACCGGGCGTGTACCGAGCGACCAGTTCGCCTCGGTGACCCGGACGTTGGAGACCAAGACGTTGAAGTCCGGCTGGGCGGTGCCGGTGCGTTGGCGACCGGCCATCCACGCCGAGGCCCGCGACGCCACCACCGGGGGGATGCGGTCGAGCCAGGCCGGCAGGGTGTGGCGGCCCTGGATCTCGAGCTGCTCTTTGGCTTCCCGGTTGGCCTCGGCCACGCCGTGCAGGCGGGCGATGGGGTCGGCCTCGTCGGTGGCGAGGAACGAGAAGTAGTTGGCGAACACGTTGCCGGTGATGCGGGGCGGCGCCCCGGGGGCATCGTTGGCCACCGGCACGTTGACCACCAGCGGCCCATCGGGCAGGGCGTCGTGGGCCAACAGGTGATCCCGCAATGCCCCGGCCACCACGGCCAACACCACATCGCTCAGGGTGGTTCCCGCCGCCTTGCGGACGTCTTGGAGCCGGGTCAGGCCCACCTCGACCAGGCCGAAGGCGCGCCGGTTGTCGGCGGAGTTGTTCAACACGGTGCGGGGGGCGTCGCCCATCGACCGGGGCACGGCGACCGCCGCGGTGGCCCGTCGTTCGTCGACGGCCTTGAACCGACGCAAGGTCTCGGCCAGGAGCGACGGCACATCACGCCAGGCCCGAGCCTGGTGGCCGAGGGCCCCCTTGACCAGTTGGGACGGGCGAGGCAGGCGCCCAACGTCCCCGTCGTGCTCGGTGCCCCGAGGTGATCGGTCGGGTTCGGTGGTGGGCCGGGGTGGTCCGAGCAGCCGGGACAGGGTGGTCACCAGACCGGCGCCGTCGGCCAGGGTGTGGTGCCAGCGCCAGACCAGGGCTTGGCGGCCGTCGGCCAATCCGTCCACCAGGACCACCTGCCACAGCGGGTGGCGTTGATCGATCAACCCGGGAAGCTGGGTGGCGACGAAGTGGCGTAGTTCATCGTCACCGCCAGGCTGGGCGAGGGTGGCGTGGCGGACGTGGTATCCGAGGTCGAAGTCGGGGTCGTCCACCCAACGAGGGGTGTCGAGGCCTCCGGGGACGGGGGCCAGCCGCCGTCGAAGAGACGGGACCCGGGGTAGGCGACCGGCGAGGTGGTCCCGAAGTTCGTGGACGGTGAGCGGTGGGCGGCCGTCGGTGGCGGGTCCCAGCACCGTCAGGTCGACGCAGGTGGACGTGTTGGTCGGGCTCTCGATGTAGAGGAAACCGGCGTCGCTGCCGGCCAGTCGAAGGGCCATGGATGAGTCCGTCCTAGGGGCTTGTCCCGTCTGGCAACGGTGAA
>WBZX01000555.1_pt1 | contig 33131 bp, 25 predicted proteins | sample 5204211 | NCBI WGS metagenome assembly WBZX01 (sample SAMN12344362, study PRJNA552823) | activated sludge metagenome | biome: Activated sludge suspended growth; feature: Nitrification reactor; material: Wastewater; isolation source: activated sludge from nitrification reactor of wastewater...
GAATTGAAAACCGGAAAGCGGGTTTTACTTGACGGAAATATCTTGGAAAATTGCTGGGCTGATCTTCCTATCGGACAGAGCGGATATGCGATACTTCTGACCGTTCGGACAGAGGGAGGCAATGCCCCACAAGCTGACGTGAGCGATGTCATGATCAGCAATAATATCATCCGGCATGCAGGGGCTGGCATTACGCTCTCAGGATTGGATGGCGCACAAAGCAACCGCTCTGCAAGGATCATGATCAGCAACAACCTGTTTGATGACATCAACGGCCCTGCCTACGGTGACCTCAATGTCGCCGGGCCTAATGACGGCACCTTCATCAAGATTGGTAATCCACTCAGTACGAACATAGATCACAATTCTGTTTTTCAGACCGGGCCGATAACATGGGCATACCAGGTATCAGATACATTTGTCTATACCAATAACCTGACGCACAGCTTTGTCTCCGATGGAGGATATCAGGGAATCTACGGGCCTGGTCAGTCACAGGGTAATAACACATTTGCGCAGTATTTTCCTAATGCCACTGATGCCAATAGGCAGTTTGACCGGAATGTGCTGATAGGTGGCAATGCTTCAAGATATTCCAATTTTAATACCATCAGTCATAATTACTTTCCCGCAGATCTTGATGCAACCGGCTTTATCAATTATGATAACGGGTTGGTAGATTATCACGGATATACATTATCTCCTGCAAGTCCTTTCGCCCAGTCGGGCACTGATGGTGAGGATATTGGTGTTGATTTCAGCAGGCTTGATTCAGCATTGGTCTCAGGTAGAGACTGTGAGGAAATAAGTACTTCGACAGAAAGGACACCTGATATAAGTACTGATGGTCTATTATTCCCTAACCCTGCAAATCAATTTATCCGGCTATCTCTACAGAAAGGAAAGTATGATCATTTTAGCGTATTCAATGTTCATGCAATACCCATTATATCTGGCACTATCATGGAAGAGACATTGATCATTCCATTGTGTGGAATTTTGCCTGGAATCTATGTGATCCGGCTATACAGGAATGGAATCAGTGAATCACATGTCTTTTTGGTGCAGTGATCAGGCTAGCTTACCTGCCGGAGATGACTATGCCTTAACTTGCTAAAAATAATACTCGTAACATTTTACTCCGATATCGTTTTTTCAGAAGCTTTTTCGTGCTTTAGGAATAGGGTAGCGCCAAAGACGAAATTCAATTGATAGAACATGAAATCCTGGCTCGCTTTATCAGATTCAGATGCAGTAGTGCGGATATCAGGCATGTTGATATATCCGGTCTTAAATTCGGACTGCAAAAAGAAATGCTTGAAAAACGTAACATTGATCCCGGCCATCCCGCTGATGCCAAAGCCTGACAAATGAAATTCGTCATACCGGTCCATGCTCAGGAGGGTAGTGTTGGTTTTTGGCACGAGGATTCCTGCTCCAATCCCTGCGACAAGGTTTATTTTGACAGTTTGAAGGTCAAAGAGTTGGTCAAAGCGACGCAGGTCTGTATTGACATAGTTGAGGCCATCAGTATGCTCAAATTTCAAGAAGTCGTCTGCGACAATAATTTCATCATTCATATAGGTCCCGTCATAATCTGTGCCTGAGTCGGAGATATGCCCGGAAATGTTCACTACCTGGTCCCCGGTCATGACATATTTCATATGGTCCGTACCCAATGTAATCGCATAATGTGGACTGAAAAAATACCCGATACGGAAATTGTATTGCGGTATGGTGGCAACGGATGGATTGAAATAGTTGCCTAATGAAAAGGCCTTAGGCTTGTCAAGCGCAACTACGTGATCAAGTGTAAATTGGTAGGTGTTGCCTTCAAAAGTGATATTGGACTTGCTGTAGGCATCCCAGTTCCATCCCCAGTAGAAGAACAAATGACCGGTCTTGTCTATGGGCGTGAGCTTCATCCCTTCCTGCGAAAATCCACTGACTGTCCACAACAGATAGAAGGAAAGGGGAAGGTTATATTTCATATGTTTCATACAGTTAAACCTTTTGTACTGCACCCTCAAGCCATCGCAGGTATACGATGTCGCTATTTGTATGCTGCATCAAGAATCCCGCAAAATTACATTATAATATAGCATAGCGTTGAGCCAAAACTTGGGACAATATCATCTTGTTTAAACCTGATTTTGAACGGAAGGTGTGAAGGGGATATTTCCTTTAGTGTGGAATTCGACGCCTTAGGAGCCCGTAGACAAAGGTGCCTGTCATAGCTGCGATCAGGTATACGATAAATACAGTGTGGCCTGCACCAAGCAGAATAAACATTGGAGCCGGACAGGCGCCTGCTATAGCCCAACCACAGCCGAATATGAAACCACCGATTATATACCTAGGATAGGTATTGGATTTGTCCTTGATGACGATCTCCTGGCCTTCCTGGTTCTTGATGTGCCTCCGCTTGATGATTTGGACGATGATGATCCCGGAGATAATGGCTGAACCGATGATGCCATACATATGGAAACTCTGGAACCTGAACATCTCATAGATCCTGAACCAGGAGGCTGCTTCGCTTTTATACAGGATAAACCCCAACAGGATACCCACCAGTATATATCTTGACATTCTCATAAAATGTGGATTTATGTGATTTTAAAACAGGAACGGAATGATAAAATAGGTTACCACGAGGCCACCCATAAAAAAGCCAATCACTGCTACCAGGGAAGGCAACTGTAATGCTGACAAACCACTGATGGCATGACCGGAAGTACAACCACCGGCATAGCGTGCGCCAAAGCCAACTAAAAATCCACCACCGGCTATCATCAGCAAGCCTTGCCATGTGAGGAGTGCCTTCCATGCCAAAAACTCAGGCACAAGTGGTACTGCCCCCTGAGCTACCTTAATGTTGATCTGGTTGAGTGATGCAACCGTAGCGTCGCTGATGTGAGCGATGTCGCCCTGAGGGCCGATGAAGTAGTGAGAAGCCAGATAACCCCCAAATACAGCCCCAAGGGCCACCAGCAGGTTCCATTCCCCTGCACGCCAGTCAATCTTAAAGAATTCATTCATGCTGTCGGCGCCATCCGCAGCACACATCAGGCGGAAATTTTCGGAGATCCCAAATTCATGCCCAAAGTACAGCAAGACAAACATTACCAAAGCCAGTAAAGGGCCTGCTACATACCACGGCCATGGCTGGGCCACAAAATCCCGCACGTAAGTGAAATATACTTCTATCATGGTGTTTGATTTATAATGCAAAGTTGCTGTTGTTGTGTGATTAAAATAATGATCTGCAACCTGTGATCAACTGATTAAAATCATGCCATTACTCATCAGATTGGTCAGTTACTCAATACCATTTCCGGCAGGCATAGGGCGCCGGTATTTTTGACCCATTCAATTTACACAAACAACTTAAATCACTTATCATGAAGTTCATTAAAGGTATTTTTTTCGCGGCTTACGTGCTTATAAGCCTTTCATCCTGTTCAAAGGACGACAATGCAGCTATCATTGGAACATGGGAAGGCCATTGGGGCTTTGATTTCGATGAACCCAGCTATTTTGAAAAATGGGAAATAAAGAAGGGTGGTGACCTGGCCGCGTATAATTCAAATGGTGGCACACTGGGCACCGGGGGTTGGAAAGTTGATGGCTTCAATTTTACTGCCCATTATACTACCACGTCCAGTCACAAGACCTACAAGTTTACCGGACTATACTCTGATGTAGCAGGGGAGATCACCGGTAACTGGGGTGAGGCTCCAAGTTCTGCAGATGGAGGCACTTTCCTGATGCACAAGCAATAATATCCCATTGACTTAGCATTGGCCTCAGGTATTGCCGATGCAGGTGTGGAATGGGATATCGGGTCCTGATGACTGCAGGATGCGCTATTGATACCAGTCTTTATGCATCTATCGGTAATTCAAATAACAATGGGAGGGGCTATTATTTGTATAATTAATCTTATGCCAATCTATGGATCGCATGATAGTCGAGTAATTCAACTTCGGGCGAGAGATAATTGTCTTTGACAGGCTCCTCCCTCATCAGGTCAGTGCTCAGGTATTTCTTATTACTGTCACAGAAGACGGTGACCACATTGCATGTTTCAAAGCCAAGTCTGTTTTGCAGTTTTATAGCTCCAATAATATTGGCGCCGGACGAAATCCCTACAGCCAGGCCAAGTTGCCTGGCTAGTTTCTGGGCCATGATGATGGAGTCTCCATCAGAAACCTGGATCACTTCATCCAGTACCTTGAGGTTGACTATGGCAGGAATAAACTCATCTGAGATACCTTGAATGCGATGGCTGCCAATCTTGTACCCTGTAGTGAGGGTAGGCGATTCTGCTGGTTCGAGTGGATGAATAAAGATAGATGGATTCCTTGAGCGCAGGTATTTGCCAGTGCCCATGATCGTTCCACCTGTCCCTATACCCGCTACAAATGCATCAGGAGTGATGTCCACCGATTGCATCTGCATCCAGATTTCCCGTGCTGTTGTTTTTTCATGGGCCTCTGAGTTGTAAAGGTTTTCAAACTGCCTGGGCAGGAAGACAGATTTGTTTTCACCAGCCATTTTCTGGCTGAGGGCAATACTTCCCAGGAAGCCACCTTCCTCCCTGCTGATTAATATCACTTCCGCTCCAAGGCTCCTGATGATATTTATTCGTTCCTGGCTGAGCCATTCTGGCATGATGATCTTGACATCATGTCCGAGTGCGCGACCAATGGCGCTAAAGGAGATGCCTGTATTACCACTGGTGGCTTCAATAATAGTGGCTTCCGGATTGATCTTGCCATCACAATATGCTTGTTGAAGGATATACAAGGCCATCCGGTCTTTGATGCTGCCGGTCAGGTTATAGTGTTCGCATTTGACATAGATTTTCCTTACATCCCCTCTGAACCGATAGGCTATTTCCAGCATTGGCGTATTGCCAACGAGTTGCCAGAGATGCTGAAACTTGTTTGACATAGGTGTTCCGGGGTCAGTCGGAATGATGGAGTCATATGTAGGGCAATATTCCATGAGCAAGGGTTTACCTGATTATCAGACCAAAGAATTACCTCCTGAAGTCCGCAATGCATAATTATAAAATGGATCAGGTATGTACGATGATCGTAATCATAAGGTTGGCTGATTTAAGTGTCTGCGTATACCACTTGATAAAGTAATGCCTTATTCAAGGTTGGTCAGCAGTCACGCATGGTGTTTTGCCAGCTTGATTTTTATTATGAGGAATATGACATAGGCATAGTGAAACCAGACCGCCGATAAAAGGACAATCAGGGTGTATACCATCCAGAGCGGTGCGTCAGTATCACCAAGGCCGCGCCTGGCTTCAGTAGCTATTGGAACCGGTCGGGCCCAGTTGATTGTGCCCCAGGATTCAACATTTCCATAGAGGTCATTATCTTCTATTCTGGCAGCAATGGTGAGCACTCCGAGTGAATCACCGGGCATATCCACAGGAAAAGGGAAGATCAGTTTGCCCTCAGCACTGGTGGCTTCCTTGGCGATATTGAGATAGCTGAAAGTTCCTTTTACGAAAATTCCGATTTCAGTTGCTGCGATAGGTATTGAGGCATCACCACTCCCTGGTTCAAAGGCATCGACTGCTATAAATTTGGATGAATCCTCCTGGAAGAAGGATACCTTGAGATTGGCAACTTTCACCTGTATGTCCTTTGACGCACTTTCGGAGGTGGCATTGCCATCATACTCCACAGTAAAGGTTAGTAAGCCAGTCGAATCGGGAGAAACTTTGGTGTCTCCATCCATGCTAAATACCGCCTCTCCCTTTTCATCAGTGACTATAGTCTTGAGGAGAACCCTGGCCGTATCCTTTAAGGCATAGAAGTGAATTTCAGCATTCGCAAACGGCTCATAGCGCTCAGCCTTGAGCAATAACTTTGCCGTTATACTTTCCAGGTTGTTCTGATCCTTATAGTATCCAGCCTGAAGTTTCGTACTGGCCAGTTCAGCATCCTGTGCCTTCATTCCAGAAGAAGCTATCGAGGCTATCGTTAAGATCAGGAGTATATGTTTATAGCTGCTGTTCATAATGGATGGGTTAAGGATTAGTGTGCGAACTTTTGACGTTCCTTCAGTTTGAATGCCTTGACTTCACGCTTGATGATTCTGTTGGCTACAATCTCACGCAAAGTGCCATAGCTTCTGTCTTCTGTGACTTTTACCACATTGACAATCGGGAGGAATTTTGAAAACAGGAAGAAGAGCAGGCAGAACATAGCTATACCTGCAAAGGTTAACATCCATTCGACTGGTGTTACTTTATAATGAATATATTCGGGCCGCATATCCTGGAGTGGCAGTAAAGGTGTTTCCAGTGTGGGGATGATGATCAGGTATCTTTTGACCCACAAGGCCAGTACAGCGATGACAGAGACAGCCGTGATACTGTTGATGGTCCTGAACCTTGGAAAGAGTATCACGGCGATAGGTAATACTACACCAAGGATGGCTGCAAAGAAAAACCACCACCAGTATTCATTGGTATCAAACAGTTTATACAGTACTTCCATTTCCCACGTTTCGGAGCCATACCAGCTGGTCAGGTATTCGCTGAAGGTGAAGTAGGCATATAATGCACCGAGAATCATCAGGATGATCCCCAGGTAGTTGAAATGTATCTTAGTAATATAGGACTCGAGGTGATACACTTTCCTGAATACCCACATCGCCATAATCAGCACACCGGTACCAGAGAAAACAGCTGCTATCACAAAATAGGGAGCGAAGATGGTGCTGTGCCAACCCGGACGTAATGTCATCCCAAATATCCATGCCAGCACCGAGTGCACGAGGATCGCAAGTGGAATGATAATGGCCGACATGATCGTCAGGGCACGATCCAGGTACTGGTTTTGTGCGGCATTCCCATTGAAATCAACAGACAGGAACTTGTAGAGCCTGGTTCTCCATTTACTCTTGAATGGGTAGGTCCTTAAGGCTGCAAGATCTCTGATAGATGCCAGGTACAGGAAGATAATGCTGCCGGTGAGATAAGTTGATATCGCAAGTACGTCCCAGACTATAGGAGATTGAATCCTGCCATATAGGGCCAGATGATGCAGTCTGTCCAGGCGGCCCATGCAAAGTAATATATATGACGGGCCAATCATTGTTGAGATCACCGTTATCATTTCGGCGATCCGGATGATGGGAGCACGCCAGGGGACACGAAGCAGATGCAATATGCCTGAGATGAGGGCGCCTGCATAGCTGATCCCAATAAAGAAGATGAAGTTGGCAATATAGATACCCCACACGACATTGTCGCGCATACCTGTCACGATGTGGCCATCAATGACTTGTATGGCGAGCGCATATATACCCCCAAAGATGGCCAAGAGAAGAACAGCAAGCCCTATCATTCCCGGCTTCGTAATCCTCACCATCTGCGCAGTAAAGAATTCCAGTGACCTGGCGGATTTTGGATCGAGTTTCATATGCTATGAGTGCTTTTTAACAACTGAATTCTTATAAAATTCTACCTGTTCCGGGGTGAGATCATTGAATCCTTTCTCATAGTCAAACAGGCGATCTACCGGAGGCAGGTAATAAACATTTGGTTCGGTGCCCAACTCAGCCATAAAGTGATAGCCGGCCCGGTCATGCACGAGTTCGCTAAACCGGAATGATTCTGATCCGTTGCTGACGATGTCTTCGTTCTTGTCACCAAAGAAAATCACGCCATTGGGACAACCCGTTACACAACCAGGCAACTTGCCTTGCCTGGCCATATCCGGACAGAAGTCGCATTTTCCTACAGTGCCCACGCGGCTTGGAACACTGGTTTCCGGAGAGTAGGGCTGACTGCACGATTCAGCTGTCTTAGGTGATTCCTTCCACTGGAAGACGCGGGATGAGTATGGGCAGGCTGTCATGCAAAATTTGCATCCTATGCACCTGTCGGTATCCACAAGGACAATACCATCAGTGCGCTTGTAGGTGGCACCTACCGGGCATACCTTTACACAAGGAGGTTGATTACAATGGAAGCATGGCTTTGGAAACCAGTAGGGTGCAGTATCTTCACTATCCTGCATGAGAAAGACTTTTATCCATTCATCTTCGGCAGGCTGATTGTGCATCTTCTGGCACTGGGCTACACATTGCCGGGCATTCTTGCATCTGGCAAGGTCAATCACCATCACAAACTTCTTTCCCGGAATCCCTTCCCTTGCCTCGTCCGGTGAAACAGGCTGAGGACCCATTGCCGATTTGGCAACCTGGACTAGTTTTCCATCCGGGGTCAAAACAGATACTTTCTCTTCCTCTTCTTCAGGGGTTTTGCAGGCTTCTGCAAGTAATCCACCTACGCCCAGCATACCGATAGCGGCGGGAACTGTCCTCGAGAAGAAAGCTCTCCTGGATTGGTCGTTTTTTTGTTCTTCCATTGTCCAAAGAAGTTTTGTTGATGTTAAGAAATCAATACAATGAAGATCAGTACCCTCAACCAGGCCGGAGCACAGAAGCAACCTGGACCATATTGAGGAAGAGACAGCTAAGGGGAATTAACTTGAACTTCAATCGACGTTTGATTGAATGGCGGTTATACTGTTGCAGGAAAAGCCGGTTGTGTAAAATTTTATTTCTCAGAAACAGCTGATTGCCGAATGAAAATTAGCAAGATTGCTGACCTGCAATTATGATAATGGTCAGCGGATAGGATGATCCTGGTCACTATCGCTAATATTTGATAAAATGAAAAGAGTGAAGACGAAAGACGAGAGACGAAAGACGAAAGACGAAAGACGAAAGACGTGAGATAAGATAATGATTAATCAAGTGAAACTTGATTAATATATTTAAATAGTAACTGAAGCCTGCACACTGCAAACTGAGGACTGCAAACGTTAATGGTTTTTCGCTTCACTTGGGAAAGATAATCATAAGCAAAGATCAAATCAGGCAACTTACATTAAGCCAGGTATTCAGGCCATTACCTTAGCAGTAGTGTTCATTACTTTGGATAGCATTTACAAACATCTGGACGAGCACATCCGTATCAATGTCCTCAAGCTTTTGGATATATATGCAGCCTTTTCCTTCCTTGTATTTTCCAAATCTGGCGAGCAATTCAGCACGCTGATCGAATGAAGAACCCAGGTAGAGTGTTATTGCATTGACCCTCGGAGACAAACCTGCCAGGGGTGCATCCCCTTCACGCCCACTTTCATACACATAATGATAGCTCCCGAATCCTATGATGGCAGGTCCCCACATCTTTGGTTGGATCCCTGTCTTCAAAGTAACCATTTCGACAATAGCCCTGCAATCCTGCTGCTTTTTGAGATCAGTGATAGTAGCCAGATAATCAGCCACACTGTTTTCTGTCTCCGTGGTTTTATTTGGTTTCGCCATACGACACCGGATTAATTGAGCATACGCTCACGGATATACCTGACCGGCGAACTGCCATAGCTCAAGAATGCCTCGTGGAATTCCTTCAGGTTATACTTGTCACCCATCTTGGTTTTATAATCATCACGAAGCGCCTGGATGGCTGTTGATCCGGCGTAGTATGAACAAAGTTGCACTTGAGAAACAGTAGCTCTGTGATATTTCTCTTCTGCCTGTGCGTTAGTCTGGAAGCACTCATCGACCATCAGGTGAATAAGATCTTCTTTGGGCTTGTTAAGGACCTGGAGGTCATAATCAATGATCACATTGGCCAGCTCCCGTAGTTTTAGCTTGTCATGGACCAGTTCCATTTCAGGAGAATTGCCTCCCCAGCCATTTTCGAGCATCATGGCTTCTGCATAGACCGCCCAGCCTTCGATCATAGCCCCGTTCTGGAATACTGCACGTACTACATCCGGTGATTTCTTGTTGTTATAGATCCCTTGTACACAATGTCCCGGCACTGCCTCATGGATGGACAGCAATTGTGAAGCATAGTTGTTGTACTCCTTCAATACACTCTCTGCTTTTTCAGGAGTATAGAGGGTGAGGTCGTCTATATTGTAGTAGGTCGTTCCGCTCTTTTGATAGGGAGGGGTAAACTCCGCACTCGCAACACTGAAGCCTCTTGCATAAGCAGGCATTATCCTGACTTTGATCGGTGGAGAGGCAGTATCAAAGTCAAAGAGATCTTTCTCAATAATAAACTTCTTTAGCTGATAGACCTGATGGGTCAGCGAATCGAAAAAATGTTCAGGGCTTGCATGTTGCAATTGAATTTTATCCAATATCATTTGCACCAGTTTCAGGCTATCTGCTGGTTGCATCTGCTTGCCATAATATTTGGTCCAGAGTGACTTTGCAATCCCGGCCATCCTGGTGTGGAATTTCTGCTTGTCAGCCACAGCACTTTCATAGACCTGTTCAGGAGTAAAGTTGGTAGCAAGGTCATATCTGAACTTTTCAGTGAACATTTCCTTGCCTATTCGGAAGTCGCGGAATACATAGTTTTTATCTGCAACGATTGCTTTCAGCCCGTCAACATACCCATTGATCGCGGTTGTCGCTTTGGTGATATTTTCCTGGAGTGTGGTCTTATCAGCATCACTCAGATGAGATGCCTTGATGGAATCCATTAGTGCTGCACCAAAGACAGAAGCACCGCCCTGGTTTTGGAGTATAGCAAGTTCTACATGTTCTTTTGATGGCTTATTGAGCGCAGCAAGGGCCGCTTTGTAATACATATCAGAAGCCTGGAGGTGTTTGGAAAGTGTAAGTAGCCTTTCATCGAGCGGGGCATAAGGCTGGTTGATGATGTAATCGCACTCACCTGCTATGTTGTAGATCGATGCATCCCATTCCTGCTGCTTAAAGACCGTGATATACCAGATGTCACTTTCCAGCTGGTTCTTGATGATGCTCAGGCTGATCTTATTGTTGTCATTTAGTCCATTCAGGTCAAAGGCATTGAGGGTATCAAGCCATTGTTTTGAGAAGGACACATTTGAAGCAAAAGCGTTACTATCCGGTGGGATGAGAAGGTCATAGTACTTTCCATACCCTGCGTAGATGGAACCTGTAGGATGTTGCTTCCAGTAGGCATCAAGAAAACGATCTTCAAAGGCCGCAAATGCTTTGTCGGGTGATTCAGTAGTGCCAGTGTCTTTGGTGCCACAACCAATAGCAAGTGCTAGAAGGATAATCGCGGGGAAAAAGTGAAATTGTTTCATCAGGATAGAGAGATCAGGTGAGCATGCCAGCCTGACAGGGGAGCCTCTTTCATTCGTACCCGTCCCGCAAAGCTGCGGGCCAAAGTTACATTATTGACAGGTAATATTTAACAACCCATGGCTTCTATACTAAAGGCAAACTGCTGGATGACGGTCATTCCATTGGCCAGTACTGCAGGCTTCCACAAAGGCATCTTTGTAATAGCCTTCAGTAACAATTTGTCTGTTTTCTGATCCCCGGATGTACTAATCACCCTGGCATCAACTGGTCTGCCATCAGTATTGATATTAAAATGGATAAGTGTATTCTGAATAGGATTGCCTTCATAGCCGCCTATCTTGTCAATCGCATTCTCTTTTAAATATTTCATGAGTTCGTCATCTCCTCCCGGGTATTGCGCTTCTGTCTCCGGGACCACCGTTGTGATATAATGCAGGTTATGTAATTCTACATCTCCTGTGACTGCATTATTGCGGCGGTAATGCACATCGATGATGATATCGGTGCCAAGGTCCGCACATTTAAGGAGTTCCCTTTGAGCTTCGTGCAAACTATCATTTAGCCCCGCGACGTTTAACTTTTCGCCGTTACAGGTGGCCCCGATCTCAGTAAGGACATAGTCTGTTATCCAGGAGCCTGGATAACCCGGATTGATATCAGTCATGGTTTGTGCCATCAGGAGTTGCTGGTTGGTCACAGGATGACGATAATTGCCATGGATTTCATAGGAGAGATTTTGCGCTGTACTGTTGATGCACTGGAGCAATATGAATATGGAAAAGGCTGTCTTTATCATGTAAATTTTTTTTGGAATATAGTTTGAATGGCAATGTCATGTCGTTTAATGTTATACCTGTTGAGTTCAATAGGAAAAGAAATCAATCAGCTTGAAAGTCTTCAGGAATGGCCATATCCAGGTCATCTAATACTCGCTTCATCGGATTTCTACTTAATCCTGCCTGGCTTAAGTACACATAATCCTGACTGATCATATCCTCCCATGAAAATCCCGGGGACAGATTTGCTCCTCTCTGTGCAGTATAAATCGCTAATGCATCCTCATATTCACCCTGGAATAAATAGGCATGAGCCAGGTTGCCGGCTATATACAATGATTCAGGATGTAATACCAATTGTTTCATGCCTGAAAGGTAGACAACTGCAGCAATACTAACGTGTTACAAAGCTGTTAAATCGGGCTGATTGGCCTTAAAGTGGAAATGAAGGCACTGCCTTTTTTGATGAATCAATAGATTGAAGAGTGGTCCTATCTGACAAACTCCCCAAAATGCCAAAGGATACCTGAAGGATCATGTACAAAACACTCCCGTCCCCAATCCATCTCCCTGATGGGAACAATTCTTACACCCTCATACTTTGTAGGCAGATTCAACGATAACAGTTCATCCCAGAAGCGAGTTACATCATCAACTTCCATAAAGATCATTGTATTGTCTATCCAGTCCTTGACGTATGCATCTTGCAGATAGAAGGCATTACTCCCGGATTTGAACACCGAAAATTGTGGGGAAAGCACGGTCTCTTTAAAACCCAGGTCACGGTAAAAACACCGTGAGATCTCAAAATTTTTAGCACCGATGAAAGGTCGTATAGATTTGGCGTGGAGAGTCATTGGATGATGTTGTGCATTAACAAACGATACAGACGCCTGTATATCCTGCTGGTGTCAGGGCCCACATTTCTTCTTTCACTTCGTCACGGATATTCAAGCCATTGATAAAGGCATGCAGGTCTTCCTTGCTGAGCTGTTCCTTGCCGCGGGTCAGATCTTTCAATAGTTCATATGGATTGGCTACACCTTCTCTGCGCAAGATCGTCTGTATAGCTTCTGCAAGCACAGACCAATTGGCCTCAAGATCTTTAGCAAGCTTGATCTCATTGGCTGCGATTTTACGCATGCCTTTGCCGATAGCGTGGAGGGACAGGAAGCTATGCGCCACTGGCACCCCGATGTTCCTTAGCACTGTACTATCAGTCAGGTCACGTTGCAATCTGCTCACAGGTAATTTGTCAGCAAGGTGTCCGAATATCGCATTGGCATATCCCAGGTTGCCCTCCGCATTTTCAAAATCTATTGGGTTCACTTTGTGAGGCATGGCCGATGAACCTACCTCATTAGGATTGGCTTTCTGGGTAAGGTAATTCATGGAGATGTATGTCCAGATATCACGGCACAGGTCAATCAGGATGGTATTGATCCGCATGCTGGCATGACATAGCGCAGCAATCTGGTCATAATGTTCGATCTGGGTAGTATAATGGTAGCGTTCAATTCCCAGGTATTTCTTTGTAAAATTATCCGCCCATTCCAGCCAGTCAGTATCTGGGAAAGCCGCGACGTGCGCATTGAAATTGCCGGTGGCACCACCAAATTTCACCTTGAGATTGACAGATTCGAGTTGCGCTATCTGGGTATCAAGTCTCTCAACAAAGACCATCAATTCCTTTCCAAGCATGGTCGGTGATGCCGGCTGCCCATGCGTATGTGCGAGCATCGGCAGATACTGCGTCTTGACCGCAAATTCCATGATGTCCTGTCTCACAGATTTCATGGCAGGAATCAGTTGAACCTGATAGGCTTCACGAATCATGAGCGGAAATGCACTGTTGTTGACATCCTGTGAGGTCAGCCCGAAATGCACCCACTCCTTATATTTAGTCAACCCAAGATTGTCGAGTTTCTCTTTGATAAAATACTCTATGGCCTTGACATCATGATTGATCTTAGCCTCAGACTTTTTGATGGCCTCCGCATCTGCATCTGAAAATGAAGTGACGATTGCCCGCAGGCTTTGCTTCTGACCTTCATTTAATGATCCACCTGGTATGATTCCGGTCTCCACCAGTGCAATCAGATACTCGACCTCCACATGGCACCTGTACCGCATGAGCGCTGCTTCTGAAAAATATTGAGCCAGAGCTGCCGTCTTTTCAGCATAGCGGCCATCGATGGGTGATATTGCGTGTAACATTTGTTTGTCAGTAGACTATGTAAGTGGCAAAAATACGGATTTCGTTCGATGCAACGGATTTTAGCGAGGAGCAGGGAGCAGGGAGCAAGGGGACTGTCAGGAAACAGATCATACTATTATTCAATACCCAATACCCAATATTTCGACTCCGCTCACCACAAGTAGCCAACAAGGAAGTAAAAGTGGAAAGTTGGTTTATAAAGTTGTTTTGGAGGATTCACACTGGTAGCTGTCGGCTGATAGCTCTTACTCCTAACTCCTTGCTCCTTGCCCCATGCTCCTTGCCAAATCATCCTTCCTCCTTATCAAACACCTCCGGATCAAGCTGGCTGAAGACTTCGTTTTCAGCAATCTCCTTCGAATAAGGAATGGTAATAGTCGTGGTAGTACCCACTCCTATCTCACTGTGTATAGATATTTCACCCTTGAGGAAGTTGACACGTGCCGCAACATTACCAGTGCCCATCCCTTTCCTGACATCATTTGGGTCATATCCCTTTCCATCATCTTCTACCATGATCTCCAGGTCTTCTTCATTGCGGATGAGTTGGATCAGGATCTCCCTGGATTGTGCATGCTTGAGGCAGTTGTAGAGTAATTCCTGGACAATACGATAGATATTGAGCGTAACTCCTACTGCCAGGTCGTTGAGTGGCCCATAATGTATAAATTCAATATGGGGCGTTTCTTCTGACTCAATGTGATTGACCAGGTCCTTGATGGCAGGTACGATACCCATCTTGAGGAGTGCGCCCGGTTGCATGTTATTGGAGATCGTCCTTACCTCATTGCAAGCTTCATCCAGCAGGGTATAAGCCTTATTGTATTCCTTCTGATAGGTGATTTCCGGATGCTTAGCCTGTATCGCGTCAAAGTGTAACTTGACGGTAGACAATAATCCACCAAGGCTGTCATGCAGATCTCTGGCTATGCGCTCCCGTTCCACTTCCTGTCCTTGCAGCATCGAACTGATGGATTCAATCTTGCGGTTACTTTCGAGTTCATTGATTTTTCGCCGGTTGATTTCCTCATTCTGGTTGGCAATGATCTGGTTGGAGTTGAGGCGTTGTTGATAACCCCTGATGATGAGATAGGTGACGATGAGCATGATGACTGCACCCACTAGCAGTGCGTAGGTCACCACTTTCTGTAGACTTGAAGTCAGCACCGATATCTTGCGGTCACGGGCCATCTGCTGCAACTCAGTCTCACGCTCGATATCTTTCTCTTTCAGAAATTTTTGCTGGATACTGGCGGACTTGGAGACATCATTGAGACTGTCATTGAAATGATTGTAAGTTTTCAGCACCGCCAATGCAGCCGGATAATCATTCATCAGCTCATAGCACTCTGCCTGCTGGCGGTAGAGCTCCCTCCTGACAAAGACATCATTGCCTGACAGCCGGAGCCCCTGCACGAAATAGTACATGGCCAGCTTATATTTCTTGGCGTGCATATTATACATCCCCACGTGGAGATGGATGTTGGGGAGAAAGGACTGGTACCGCACGCTGTCAAATTTGGTCAGGGCGATGTTGAGCGAATCAGGCAGATCTTTAAATAATGGTTTCCGTCCGGTGAGCGAAGTGATTGTTAATTTATTGATGGTGGATAACAGCGTATCCTGGATCATCAGGTTTAGCTTGCTGGCGCGGTCAAAGTATTTAGAGGCCTGGTCAAACTGCTTACGTGCGATATAGATCTCACCGATCTGTTGGAGCATGCGCGCAGAAAGCAAAGTATCCAGCTGCCGCTCTGCATACGATTCCACCCTTTCAAACATCGTGATGGCCTCCTGGTAGTATTCACTACCACAATACAACCTCCCCAGATCCGTGATGGTCTGATACATTCGGACGGTATCTCCTGCTCGGCCAAATAGCTTCTGAGCCTCTATATAATTCTTGATTGCCCGGTCGAGGTTTTCAATTTCTGCAAGGTCCCTTTCTGCAATAATCCTATACGCTTCTCCCGCTTCAGTGAATTTATTGTGTTGCTCTAGCTGGGCAATCAACCGGTATAGTTCAGCATTGGACATATTTTCACTCACCTGTGCACTGGCAGCGGCAGGCGAGATGGCCAGGAATCCGATGAGTAATACACCGAAGATCCAAAAGGGTAGCGCATGGGCAAAAGAGTCCTTCATATCCTTAGGTTGTGGGATGGATATCCTAAAATGTTCGCATGAAGGGGTAAGCAGAAATATCAATTTCAGGATGCGCTCGGTGTGTGGTCTTAAATCAGGTGTTATAGTCTACTAAAACGATAATATGCATCAGTCGTGTATGTACTGTCAGGTATTAGGGTTTGGTGGTAAGCTGGCTCTCAATGGCGACCCTCACCAGTCCGGCGGTATTTCTTACGCCGAGTTTGGTCAGCAGGCTCCTCCGATGGGATTCAACTGTCTTGAGGCTGATAAACAGGGTATCGGCAATCTCCTGGGTGGTATGTTCCTTGACGATGAGATCCAGGACATCTTTTTCACGCCTTGAGATTTTTGGGGCCAGCAGGGTAGATTTTTTTCCACCTGATTTCTGGCTGACAAGGCTCTTCATGATGGTCTCCTTGACCTCTTCACTAAAATAGGACTGCCCGTTATAGACAGTTTCGATGGCCGTCAGCAATTCTTTCTTGCCAGTATTTTTAAGGATATACCCTTGGGCGCCATGCTTGAGGATCTCGGTGACAAAGCTTTCCTCATTGTGCATAGACAGGGCAAGCACTTTGACACTGGGATATTCCTTACTTAGTTTCTGGCACACTTCGATACCATTCATCCCCGGCAGGTTGATATCCAGGAGGATCACATCAGCAGGGATATCCTCCAGTTTTTCAAATACCTCAGGTCCGGTATAACACTTGGAAACCACCTGTATATTATCCATTCCATCCAGGATGGATTCAATACCCTCGACAAACATATTGTGGTCATCGGCAATCATCACACGAATCATATACTACTATCTAAAAGGCTAAAACTCATTAAAAGTACAAACTAAACAAGATTAAAGCTGCCTGCGTTCATTATTGACTACGATCTCCATGGGGTCGCCACTCAACAGGGATGTTTCACAATGGTCTCCCGCTACAGCAATGTCAATGATCCGCTTGCGGTAGTGGATCTTAAATTTGAATCCATCCCAGCCAGCAGGAAGGACAGGAGCCAGCTGCAACAAGCCATCCTTGACCTGCATACCTGCAAATCCCCTGACGACAGACATCCAGGAACCAGCCATACTGGTGATGTGCAGCCCGTCCTCAGTGTCATTGTTATAATCGTCAAGGTCCAACCTCGATGTGCGCAGATACATTTCGTTTGCTTTTTCAGGTTTGTCAAGTCGTGAGGCCAGGATGGCATGCACACAGGGCGAGAGTGATGATTCGTGCACGGTCATCGGTTCGTAAAAGTCAAAATGTCTTCGGTGGGTATCCTCATCAAAATGGTCTTCAAAGAAATACATGCCCTGCAATACATCTGCCTGCTTGATAAAGCAAGACCTGAGGATCCTGTCCCAAGACCATTTCTGGTTGATCGGCCGATCGGAAGCAGGCAGGTCATTGGCATGCATCAGCTCTTTGTCAAGGAACCCATCCTGCTGGAGGTATACCTGGCGCTTTTCATCCCATGGGAAATACATGTTGTCAATCCGCTGACGCCAATCAGTGGTTTCGACATCATTGAAACTGGTAGCCTGCTTTATCCTGGTCCAGTGGTCCGGTTGCTGTGCGCGGACCCAGTCTATTTGTTCAAGTGCATACTGCATGCACCACCTGGCCAGGTAGTTGGTGTACCAGTTGTTGTTGACATTGTTTTCATATTCATTCGGACCTGTGACCCCAAGCATGACCCATGCCTGCTTGTCTTCTGAATAGTTGACCCGCTGCGACCAGAATCGTGCTATACCAATCATTACCTCCAGCCCTCCTTCTATGAGGTATGATGCATCGCCGGTATATTTGATGTAGTCATAGATCGCATACACCATGGCACCGTTGCGGTGTATTTCTTCAAAGGTGATCTCCCATTCATTGTGGCACTCTTCACCATTGATCGTGACCATAGGGTAGAGCGCTGCGCCGTCTTTAAATCCAAGTTTGGCTGCATTTTCAATAGCTTTCTGCAGGTGAAGGTAACGGTATACCAGAAGGTTGCGCGCTATGTGCGAATCAGCAGTGCCAAGGTAGAATGGAATGCAATAGGCTTCCGTATCCCAATAGGTGCTGCCGCCATATTTCTCTCCGGTAAATCCCTTCGGCCCGATATTGAGCCTTGCATCAGCACCGGTATAGGTCTGCCATAAATGAAAGATATTGAACCGGATGCCTTGCTGTGCCTGTACATTGCCATCGATGACGATATCCGCTCCGTCCCAGATATTCCGCCATGCTTCGATATGGTTACGCTTCATCGTCGGATAGCCGATCACCTCATTTTCAGCCAGTTTCTTCCTGCCTTCTTCAGGCTGGTGGTCTGGATGGACATAGAGGCTGCTCAGGTTGATCACAGTTTTGTGCAGGATCAACTCTTCACCTGATTTTAGGTCCACTTTGTAGAGACGGTTGACTTTCATAGGAGCGACAGAGGAACCGGACTCACTGACTTTATGGCCGTTGACTTCAACACTCGTATGCATGAAGGAACTCACAGTAAACGAGGTCTTCTTGGTGATGGCAGATACCATAGACAATTGATCGTCCTGTTCTTCTGCTACCCTGACCCAAAACTGGTCGCCGTAGTTGGAGTCCTTGTTGTGCACATCAAAATCGAGGTAAGGCTCCATGGTGATCTTTCCATTGTACCCCTCAGACTTGATACTGATCCGGATAGCCGCAGCATCAGGATCTGCCATGCTGCAGAAGCGCTCAAACTGGAAGGATAATAAGCCTCCTGAAGGTGGATTGGTGGTAAAACTCCTGGTCAGGATCCCTTGTTCCATGTCCAATACTCTGCGAAAATTATTGACTGTTGTCTTGTCAAGGTCGAGTGCCTCACCATCAACAAAGATGCGCACCCCGATCCAATTGACACTGTTGAGTACTTTCGCGAAATATTCGGGATAGCCGTTTTTCCACCATCCTACGCGTGTGAGGTCAGGATAATAGACACCTGCGAAATAGGAACCCCGCAAGGACTTGCCGGTATAGTCCTCTTCAAAATTACCACGAAGACCGAAGCGTCCGTTGCCAAGGCTACAGACACTCTCACTGACTTCATGATATTCACGGTTAAATCCTTCTTCAATGATATGCCAGGGATGATGCTTGAGATAGTTTTTCATGATAGTTGTTCGATGATAAGGGTGGGCGTGCTCTGATCCAATCCACTGATGACGATATCTGCTTCTTTAAGTGCCATAGGGTCACCGAGGCCAACAGCATGACAGCCTGCTGCCAGTGCAGCCTGAACCCCTTTGGCAGCGTCTTCAAAGACCACAACTTCAGCAGGATCCAGTTGGAGGGCTTCACAGGCTTTAGTAAAGATCTCGGGATTTGGTTTAGATTCCTTGGCGTCATTGCCATCAAGGATAGCATCAAAGCGGTCTTCAATGGCTAGTTTTTTCAACACGCCACGAGCATTTTTACTTGCTGAACCAAGGGCAAGTTTAAGTCCTGCCTTTCGGGTATCAATCAGGAAGGCCAGTGCACCCGGAAGCAGGTCACGTGGTGTGATCTGTTCGATGGCTTCGAGGTATACTTCATTTTTCTTTGCTGCCCACATCTCTTTTTCTTCATGGGTCAGTTTGATGCCATACCTGGTGAGCAGGTACTCCAGGGATTCCATCCGGCTGGCCCCGCGGGTATGATGATCATCCTCCTCCGTGATGTCGGCCCCGAGCTCTTTCAGGATTATCTTCCAAGACTGGAAGTGGTGTACGGCTGTATCTACGATCACCCCATCGAGATCAAATACAAATCCCCGGATGTCCGCAGCCTGAGGCCCCGTCCCACCTTTATTCTTTTTGTCCATAAGCTTTAGTTTCTCTGCAACACCGGCAGATAGATCTATTGATTTTAAGTGCCCAAAGATATTACTCAGTTTTTGTCTCGCGATAACTCCGCCATAGGCCTCCCTGGTAGCATATATATGGGTAGCATATACATCTTCCAGTTGAGTGCGATGTGAAGTCTTGAGTTGGTCATCGAATCGAATCAGGAGGTTCATATCCCCGATAGCATTCAGGCGTCCAAGGAGTTCGTCCTTATCCCCGGTGGCACTCCATCCCCTTAGCAGCAACTGGTCTGCTACTTCATCAGTAGCGGGAGCGTAATACTCTTTGACGACCTTTAGAATCCGTTGAGCACTTTCATGATCTGTTTCCAGGAGTATATCCCAGGCATCGGTATCGAGATAAGAGAGGCTGAGTTGATAGGCTAGCCTGGAGACCAACGCCCGATCCCCTGTTTGCCTGGCTGCACGGAGCCCTGCCTGGAGCATTCCTTTCAGGATGGTTTTAGGATAGGTGTCCGTCTGGACGAAATGGAGTGAATAGATCACATCCTCATGATCACCCTGGCGGCTCAGTTCCTGGAGGATATCCGGCATCAGCCGGTTGAGGACTGCCTTGACAGGCTTTCCGGTCGATCTGATATCCCACAATCGCATCCAACGCATCACGATGCTGGCCCAGGATAGTTGTTGCCTGGAATCCAGGATTGCTTTTTTCTCTGCGAGCTGAAAAGCGGCAAGCCTCGATTTCTCCTCCAGGATAAAGGGTTCGATGGATAGTAGCAGGGGTTTTGTCCCTTTAAGGAAGGTATATCCTTCACGTCCACTGATATCCATGGCCAGCACAAAAGCGGAATGTTGCAATCTTGGGGCCATCGATTGATGGCAAAGGGTATCAAAAATGCGCAAGGCCAGTCTGAGTTCAGTGTAAAGTTGCTCCTGAAACTGCGGCACTTTTATACTTAATCTATAAAGGTGATGTAAGGTCGCTTCCAGGATCTGGAAGGTTTCTGAAAGGGCTTTTTCCTTGAGGAGTTGCTGAGCCTGCCGTAGCAAGGTGCCTATGATATTCCTGACGGTTTTGAGGTTGTTGCGGTTGAGCTTGATGGTCCCGAATTTATCCATCGGGGTCATATCAAGCAACAGGTGGTGATAATCCGGCTTTTTGATCAGGTGGAGGTAATTGGCCAGGATTTCGGCACGGAATGCACTATGTGATTGGGCATGTGTTGAAATAAAGTTCCTCAATTCGGTGACCGTCATTTTCTTGAGGACATCATCGAGGAGCAGGTTTTCATGTTTCGATTTGGACTTTGCACGCCGGCTCCTGAGGATGTGGTCCCTGAGCATCAGTAAGGCAGCCAGGGCATGCTTACATTGCCTGGTACGCTTGAAGACAGTGCATTGGCACTTGGCTGATACCGTACCATCGGACTTAAAAGCCATCTCCACATGGTAGTCCGGCTGACGTGAGATAAAGTGATAGAAACCTTCTTCTGGCTGGGTGAGGTCATATTCGTTGGTCTCCCTGACCAGGTCCATGGCCTCTTCCATCACGGCAGGGGTAAAATGGCTTTCTATGTCAAAAAGGACAACTTTCATCTGCTCTGTCGGCTTCTGATATGGACGTATTTGTGATTTATGACCCTGTTTGGCATAATTTGGTTCATTTCATACAGGCTTTCCCCTTGGTTACACATAAATTTGCTAAGGTAATGCTGTCCTATGGAAGTAAAAGATGTTTGTTTTGTCCGTCATGCTAAATCTAACTGGGATCACCCGGGATTGAGCGATTTTGACCGTCCGCTGGACACCCGTGGGCTCCATGATGCCCCGATGATGGCCCATAAAATGCACGAATTAGGCCTGATTCCTGATTATATCATCAGTTCAGCCGCCAAAAGGGCCTTGTCTACAGCCCAATTTTTTAAAAAGGAATTCGGTCTGTCAGATCAGCAGTTTGAGGTCACCAAGGCGCTCTATGAAGCGTCCGCGGAAACTGTTTATGAGGTATTGCGCGGAGCTCCAGATACGGCAAGGTTTGTCTATGTCTTCGGCCACAATCCTACCTTTACATGGGTGGCCAACAGCATAGCAGGGGTGCATATTGATGATGTCCCTACCTGTGGGATAGTCCATGCCCAATTGATGATCGATTCCTGGAAAAAATTTAAACCTGAACATGCAGCCTTTATCGGGTTTCATTATCCTAAACAATTTAGAGTATGATCAGGGCCATATCGCTATTAGGCTTGATAGTCTTTCTCAGTGCAGGATGTGGCCATAAGAAAAGCAATGTAAACTATACGTTAACTGATGATCAGTTGGCGCACCTTATGTTTGATCTTCAATTCAGTGAAGTGGCATTGGCAGAGGTGACCGGAGGAAAGCAGGATTCGTTGAAAGACATCTTCTGGCTCCGCTATACCGAAATCTATAAGCACCCCAAAGCTGAACTTGAAGAAGAAATACGAAAACTGGAATCCGATCCTGAAAAGCTGAAAGGAATTATGGAACGGGTCCAGGTGCTTTCGGATTCATTACGTTAAAGGTATATCCACATGTTTAAAAATATCAGCCTGCGCACCATGTCCCTTATGGGTGCACTGGCGATTACCCTGTTTGCAGCTTCCTGGATATGGATTGGTGAAAAAGTACTTTTCAGTCCGCTTTCCGGCAAGTATGCATTGGCCATGGTACTCGGCGTCGGTCTTTTTGCTTTTATCACTATACAGTTTATTCTGGACCGCTATATCTACAGGCGGATCAAGCTGATCTACAAGATCATACGCAGGTCAAAGACTTCAGTGCCGGATAAGCGCCAGCTTCAGCAAGGCGACAATCCGATCCTGGATGGAGTCGAACAGGAAGTCACCCAATGGGCCGAGTCACAGCAGGACGAAATTGAAACGCTTAAAGGATTGGAAGCCTACCGTAAGCGCTATATAGGTAATGTGTCACATGAACTGAAGACGCCTATTTTTTCTATCCAGGGATATATCTACACGCTCATCGATGGCGGCCTGTATGATGAAAATGTCAACATGAAATATCTTGAGCGTGCTGCATTCAATGTAGAACGCCTGCTGACCATCGTGCAGGACCTTGAGGAAATCAGTAAGCTTGAGTCGGAGGACCTGATCCTTGATATCCAGAAGTTCGATATTAAAGCATTGGTCAAGGAAGTGTTCAATGACCTTGAAGTCAATGCGCGTCCGCGCAATATCACCCTGGCTTTTAAGGAAGGTGCGGACAAATCTTATATGGTAATGGGGGATCGCGAAGGGATCCGGCAAGTACTCACCAATCTCATCCTCAATTCTATCAAGTATGGCATTGACCACGGGGTGACTAAAGTCAGCTTCTACGTCATGGACCGGCAGATCCTCGTCGAAGTGTCAGACAATGGTATTGGTATAGAAGAAAAGCACCTCAAGCATCTCTTTGACCGGTTCTATCGCGTCGATAAGAGCCGCAGCCGCGAATCCGGAGGATCAGGCCTCGGCCTCTCCATTGTCAAGCACATCCTCGAGGCACACAATCAATCTGTCAATGTGAGGTCTACCACCGGAAAGGGTTCTACGTTCGGCTTTACTTTGGATAAAGCAGCAGATTGATGTAGCTATAACCGATCACCGATCACAGATATTTAGGACTGAAACAGGTCAATCTCCTTCTCCACCGGTGCTTTCTTGATATCCACTCCATCAAGCATTGCCTTGACTTCATTTCTGATCTTAAAGTACTCTGGTAGTTGTGAAGGATCCATGGCTTGTGGAGGAGGCATCTTCTCTTTCAGGTGATCGACTTGCTTGCCGTTTTTCCAAAAGCGGAAACATACATGGCAACCGGTCGCTAAGCCTGTCTGGCCAATATAGCCGATAGTTTGTCCCTGCTTGACCATCACACCCGGCCGGATGCCTGGTCCAAACTTCGACATATGAAGATATTGGGTTTCGTAAGTCTTGTCATGCTTCATCTTGACAAAGTTGCCATTGCCTGAAGTGTAAGAAGCAGCGGTGATGCGGCCATCCGCCACGGCCCGGATAGGGGTGCCACAAGGTGCCGCATAGTCTGTACCAAAATGGCCCTTATTCCTTTTCAGGATCGGGTGGAACCGGTTGTTTGAGAACCTGCTGGAGATACGGCTGTATTCTACCGGAGACTTGAGAAAAGCTTTCTTCATCGGTCGGCCCTCAAGATCGAAGTATCCGTCATGCTTGCCGCTGTTGTAGCGGATGGAATAATATTCGGATGATCCTGAAGTATACTCTGCGCCAATCAATTTACCTATACCCATTGGCTTGCCTTCCACGTACTTTCGCTCATAGACCAGTTTGTATGAATCCCCTTTCTGGATATGGTAGAAGTCAACAGACCATCCCAGCGCATCTTCCATCGCTGAAATCAATTCATAAGGAAGATTTTGCTCGTCCATACTGACCCATAGAGATTGATCGATGGTTCCTCCGGCAGTTTCGACCTTGGTTTCGGTTTCTTTTTCCTGGACCTCCACCCTGATGCTATCCTCGAGGTGGAAGAGGATACGGCGATAGGGATCTGGCTCGTAAACAAGAGCCTGTACACTTGAATCAGCAAGGTCTGTTACGATAGTCAGTTCCTTGCCTGCACGAATTGAGCGGAATGGAAAGATGGAACTCGCTGCCTGGATGAGTTGGTCTATTTTAAAATATTCTACGCCGCGACTGGAGAGCAGGTTGCCAAGCATATCATTTGGCTTGATCAATAGTTTCTCAAGTCCGACAAGTCCAAGATCCCAATGAAGGTATTGCTGGCAATTGTCTTCGCACGCTTTTTCAACACCCTGGGATTTCAATCCACCGGTGATCGATTTAGCTACATTGAGCGCGGCAGCTGTGCTTAGGATGAGCAGCACAGAAATGCCATACCTTGTGAGATGAGTCCTGGTCAATGGCTTAATTTTGTCGCAAGATAGTTTTTTACTCTTTAAAGCAAGGCTTAAGAAAATGTTAAGAGGGGAGAGTCAAAATACCTTAAGGTGTGGAAATCAGCTAATTGAGCTTACAAATCCCTTAATTATGGGGATTGTCAATGCAACTCCTGATTCTTTTTACGCTTCCAGCCGGGTGGATGGGCCCATTGAAAATGCCCTATCTCTGGCTAGGCGTATGCGCTCAGAAGGGGCTACGATTCTAGACATAGGCGGAATGTCTACCAGGCCGGGAGCTAAGGAGATTTCTGCTAATGAGGAGATCTCCAGGGTCGTGCCGGTTATAGAAGCTATTCACGCGACTTTCCCGGATGCAATCATATCTGTGGATACCTGCAAGGCAATAGTAGCCGAAGAGAGTATTAAAGCCGGAGCTACAATGGTCAATGATGTCTCAGGAGGCCAAATGGATGATCAGATGTTCAAGGTAATCGCGGACCGGCAGGTTGCCTATGTGATGATGCACCTTCGCGGGACTCCTGAAACAATGCAACAATATACAGATTATAAGGATGTTATATCTGATCTGATAAAGTACTTTGTTAAGCGATTGAAGATTGCCGGTCAGGCTGGGGTTTCAGAGATTATATTGGATCCGGGCTTTGGCTTTGCCAAGACAATGGAGCAAAACTATGAGCTTATCGGCAGGCTGGATAGCTTCCGGTTGCTCAACAGGCCATTGCTGGTTGGAGTCAGCAGGAAATCCACCCTCAGTAAAACCATAGGGCGGCCGGCTGAAGAAGCACTTGAAGCTACAACCGCCCTGCACATGGTTGCGCTGCAAAATGGGGCATCGATTTTGAGAGTACATGATGTCCTCCCGGCAAGGGATACGATTGCAGTATTTAATAAAATCCGTTCGGTGGACCATTACAATAACAAAAGATTCAGCCGGATATGAGAACTTCTATCTATCCAGCGTTATTATACTAGGCATGCATACAGAAGGACATGACAACATACCTCCAGAGGAAGTAAAGAAGCGAAAGCGTTTCTTTCTTTGGGTTGAGCGTATTATGGCCACCCTTATCCTGTTGACATTTGCTATAGTACTTTCCCTGCACATTCCTGGAGTGCAACGCTGGGGCGTAAATAAACTCACCACGGCCATCAGCAGGAAATTGAATACCCGTGTTTCCATTGACGGTTTTTCATTCAATCCTATTTCTGACCTGACTTTAAATAAGATACTGATATCATCTCCGGAGCATCCTTCAGATACCCTGATGTTTGCAGACAGGCTCAATGTGGATTATAAGCGTATATGGGATATCTTTTCCCGGCGGATTACTATCTCCCAGATTGGAATCGATAAGGGTTTTCTCAATATCCACAGGATGGCCGGAGACAGCCTGACTAATCTGGATATCGCCTTATTGCGGCTTCTGCCTCCCAGGAATCCAAATAAAACTGATTTTGTCCTGGACCTGAAATCGCTCAGTGCTAAATTGCTTCGGGTGAGAGTTGATGACGAGACCAGTGGCACGTTGATGGACTTCTCAATGAAGCGTGCGGATATACAGATTGATACACTCAACATCGTCAACAAATACATTAGTATCGCTGATCTGGATCTTGATGGTCCGGAGATTCAGATGATCAACCGGTTGCCTATAGGCGAACCAATAGCAGGTTCTACTGCCAGTACTAAGTCCTGGTCCATCAACGTCGACTCCTGGAGACTGACGAATGGGAAAATCAGAATTGATAACCGCACAAAGCCGGCGCTGTTTTATCCTAACGGTCGCGGTATTGATTATGCCCACATGGTACTGGAGGATCTTGATCTACGGATGGACTCACTGATCATCCGGGGATGGGATTTTAAGGCAAAGGATATCGATATACATGCCCTTCATCAAAATGGATTTGAGATCAATACCCTCGCGGCTACACGGGCTGCAATCTCACGAGAAGGGATCATCCTGGATGACCTCGAGATCAGGACACCTGACAGCGAGATAAAGAATTCAATCTCCCTATTATTCTCAGGGTATACGGATTTTAAGTCGTTTGTGGATTCTGTCCGGCTTGTTGTCCCCGAAGCCAATATCCGTTTGCATGTCAATGACTTATTGGCTATCGCGCCGGGTTTGCAAAACGTGGATTTTTTTATGGACAATGCTGACAAGGACATTAACCTGCAGGGAAAGGTCAGTGGGCACGTCAACCGCTTGCGGATAAAAAACATGAATGCCGGGCTGGGAAAACTTAGCCTGACAGGAGATTTCAAATCCCGTGATATTTCAGTGCCCGGATCCCAACTCATCAGCCTTGACCTGGAAAGATCTGCCTTTAGTGCAGCCGCATTGAAAAGCATTTTCCCAAAGATGAAGATCCCCCCTGTGCTGGATAAGCTTGGACAAATCAATTTTACGGGAGATTTTGACGGCTATCCGGATGACTTTGTAGCCTTCGGGACGTTCAATACATCGCTTGGTAAAGTAACCCTTGACATGAATATGAACATCGTCCAGGGTATCGCTGACGGACAATATTCCGGGAGCATCGCCCTTCAGGATTTTGACCTCGGCACGTTTACAGGCAATAAAGACCTGGGACGGGTAACGATGTCAGGTAGGGTCATCGAAGGCCATGGACTTTCTGGTGAATCGCTATATGCTGATATCACCGGACAACTTTCTTCCCTTGGTTACAAAGGGTATATCTACCATGATGCAAGGGTAGACGGTCAGGTGACAGGCAAGCTTTTCAGCGGGACAATGGATATCAATGACCCCAACGTGGATATGCATTTTGAAGGAACTGTTGATATGCGCGACAGCCTGCCACGTCTTGATTTTATCTCCAGGATCGACAGCATCAACTTTGGCGAACTTGGATTGTCAAAGCAACCTATGACCTTTAAGGGAATATTGAATGTAAATCTCTATGCGGGACGGCTTGATCAGCTTGAAGGATCTATTTATGGAGAGAAGATTGTCCTGGACGTCAAGGATGTTGATTATGCATTGGACAGCCTTCAGCTCACAGCGGCACTTGATTCAACTTCAGGAGACAGGGTATTTAATATCTCGTCAGACATCCTGTCAGGCACGATTTCCGGCTATTTTGATCCACTGGTATTGCCATTGCAGATGCAATATTATCTCCATGATAAATATCCAAGGACGTTTGACCTTCCCGACAAGGAATTGAAGAAGCAACCCAAACAACGCCTTTCCTGGGACCTCACCCTGCATGACAGTAAACATTGGTTTGACCTCGCTGGAGTGGATAGCCTGAGGCTGGTCAACGCATCCACACGTGGAAGGCTCAATCTCGCTGAAGGCACTACCTCAGGCACGATTAACCTCCCTGCTTTGCATCTCAATAATATCAGTGCCTATGGGGCTTATATCTCGTTTTCAGAAGATAATGGAAGAGCCACTGCTGATCTGGAACTCACAGCTGCGGATTTAAATGAGAACTTCTTCTTTGAAGATGTCTTTATTAAAGGATTAGCCACGAATGACAGCGTAAGACTCAATTTCAAGACTGACCAGCTTGCCGATATCGTTGATGAACTCAACCTGGATATCAACCTTGATCCGCTGGGCGAAAACTGGAGCATCTCACTGAATCCTGTCGAACTGGCAATGTTTGGCAACGACTGGAGCATCCCTAAGGGTAATAAGATTGAAATCAGGAAGGGAGAATTCAACCTTGAAAATTTCGAACTGGTATCAAAGGATCAAAAGATCATCCTCGATGATATCAACCACAAGGGCCTTGAGGCATATATTTCCGGTTTTGATATCAGCTATCTCAATGAGATATGGATCAATGATAAATTTGATTTTTTTGGCGTCTATACGCTTGATTTTGAAGTGGACAATCTCTATGATATACGGCAGATGGAAGCAGTCCTCAACCTCCCTGCCCTGAAGGTCAACAATGTTCCCTATGGTCAGATGGTGCTCAATGCAGTCATGAATGATCCTAAGGATTCTGTACGGATCAATCTCTCCCTGATCAACAATACCACAACGCTCATTGGCAAAGGTGCTTATGTGCCTCCTATTAAATCCATACCTAAAGCTGATCAGAACTATCTCCGCCTCGATGTGACGGCTACTGAATTTCCGCTTGACTTCCTCGAATTCCTCCTTGGAGGAAATATCAGGGATACAGAAGGATCAGTGGATATGACCCTCAGCCTGAAAGGAAAAACGAATGCCCTCAATCCAAATGGTAAAGGAAAGGTCTACAACGGAAGTACTGTCATAGATTACCTTGGCGCTGCGTATTCGTTCCATGATCAGTCCTTTACCATCACGGAGTCGATGATTGATCTTTCAGGATGCAAGCTTTATGATGTACAGGGGAATATCGCCACAGTAGAAGGCGGGCTCACGCACAGGTATCTCCGCAATCTCGGGCTCAATGCTACATTGCGATCAGATAAGATCGTTGGACTCGATGTAACCTCTGAAGAAAACAATATATTCTATGGTAAAGGCATCGGGTCAGTGTACGCAAGGTTTACGGGCACAGTTGCTAATCCAAGGATGGTGATCAATACCACCACAGCCAAAGGCACACACATATACATTCCTTTGACTGGCGGATCAGCAGAGTCCGTTAAGGATTTTGCGGTATTCCTTGAGAATGGAATGTTGCCGGTCAATACGGCCACCCCGATCAATTTCGGGGGCATTGACCTGACGATGAATATGACGATCACTGAAGATGCGATCGTCGAACTTATCTTTGATGAAAATACAGGTGAGGTCCTTCGGGGACAGGGAAGCGGAGACCTGACGCTATCGATGGACCGGCTTGGAAATTTTTCAATGTATGGTAATTACAAGATTGCAAAAGGGGATTACCTTTTTACCAATTTCCGCATAGTCCGCAAGCCCTTTGAATTGCAACCTGGTGGCATCATCCAGTGGGACGGTGATCCTTACAATGCCACGCTCAATGTTCAGGCGAAGTATAAGGATCTGTCCGCTCCGGTGTATACCCTTATCTCTGAGTATATCACTGATCCAAACGGAGCGCAAAAGAATGTCTACGAGCAGTCCAAGGAGCGTACTAAGGTGGATCTCAACATGAAGTTGACCGGATCCCTGCTGCATCCTGATATTGGATTTGATATTGCATTTCCTGAACTGTCTGGTGAACTTAAGGGATACACCAATTCAAAAGTCACGACCCTCAAGGCCAATGAAAATGCAATGTTCCAGCAAGTAGTGGGTTTGTTGATTACGCGTTCATTTTTACCAACAACCTCAGGTACATCTTCTGGATTGCTCCTTTCTGAAGGACTTGACAATACGCTCAGTGAATTGATTTCTGCGACGCTCTCCAGTTACCTTGGGGGATTGCTGGGTAATCTTATACCTACAGGTGATGTGCTTTCAGGAATTACATTTCAGATGAATCTTGACTTACCACTCACTCAAGGTACAGTAGGCGAGCAGGCTAACCCTCTTGAGGATCCCAATGCAACGGTGGTTGAGGTCTCCCTGCCACTCGAGTTTTTCAATGACCGTCTTGAGGTGAAAGTTGGCGGGGACTATGTTACTGGCGCTACGACATTGGCCAAGTCAGAGTACTTTGCAGGTGATGTGACCTTTGGATATAAACTGACGCCTGACGGCCGGCTTAAAATAAGGGCCTACAATGAGAATACCCTTACGGTTGAAGGCCGCAAGAACAAAGTGGGCGTTGGCTTGGCTTATCGTCGGGAGTATGACAGTTTCGCTGAGTTCCTGGGTAAGAAACCAAAGGCGAAATAGCTATAGTCCATGTTCTGTAATCTGCAATCTCCCTGTATCAAGGATTTCTTGGTTAGCAAGGCGTATTTCATAGAAGTACAAGCCCGCAGTAATTTCTGAAACATTGAGTCTGACTTCATGCTCAAATTCCTGGTTTTTCATGATCCTTCCACTGTTGTCAAAAAGGATGAAGTATAATACACCCAGGTTCCCGGGTACATCTACCCTGATATCATCAGTCGCAGGGTTAGGTGTTACTCTTGAGATATAAGGCTCTGCCAGCGGTTCGGTGACATCGGTCGTTGAAACCAGGGAAAGATCATCAATCATCAGGATCGTTCCGGTTGTAGCCTGATCATAGGAAGAAAAAATCGACAGAAAAATTGAATCAGGCATTACACCTGGTGCAATGTAGGTAATCGGTACTTCAAAAGCGGTATAGATGTTTGTCCCGGCTGTGATATCCAGGGCACCCCAACCAACAATACCACGATCAGATCTGATGGCAATCCTTATGCTGGAATAATCATCCCCTTTCAGGTCTGCTTTGTAATAGCCCGTTACTTTTTCAGGGCGCGCAGTCAACTCATTTGCGTACGAAGCAATAGCAGGTAAAGGCAACAAATGATCGTCTTCTCCGGTCTCCAGTAAGAGCGCATAGGTGCCCCATTTGGCATCTTCAGTCAGGGCCACATCATCTGGCATTCCTGTTGCCAGGCATAGCGGACTTGAAGACATCCAGCATTCAGGTTGGTCAAACGGGATGGGTACGACTATGCACCAATCTTCAAATCCTCCTTTGACCGGAACCTGGGCATATAGATATTGACCAACCAGGATGGCCAATATTGAAGTGATTATGGCTGATTTCATGATCAAGGATTTTAGGTTAAATGTTCATTTGCAATTTACCCCTGTCTGTCCCCGCATGTCAATGATCCTTGTCACCAGGATATATGACCCAAGAGTAATTTTACTTTTCCATTACCTTCCGCCTCTTTCGCCCCTTTCGCCTCTTTCGCCTCTTCCTGCTTTTCGCAATTGGATTTGGCTAGTCCGAGGCCATGCAAAAACCGTATATTTGCACTCCTTTTTAGCTAAAATCAGAACCTGGTAACATCATGTTTCAAACCCTTACCGACAGCCTCGACAATGCGTTTAAGACCCTCAAAGGGGATACTAAGCTCACCGAACTCAATATAGCCGAAGCGATCAAGGAGATCAGGCGTAGCCTGGTGGCAGCTGACGTTAACTACAAGATAGCCAAGGAGTTTACCGATAAGATCAAGGATAAGGCTCTCGGGACTAAGAACGTCCTTGCATCCGTCAAGCCGGGTGAGCTCATGATCAAGATCGTCCAGGACGAAATGATTGACCTCATGGGTGGCCAGGCTGCCGGGATCAATATCAAAGGTAATCCGGGGGTAGTGCTCATTGCTGGTTTGCAGGGTAGTGGTAAGACCACTTTTTCAGCCAAACTGGCCAATTTCCTCAAGACAAAGCGAAAGAATAAGCCCCTCCTGGTCGCCTGCGACGTATATCGTCCGGCGGCTATGGATCAGTTGACTGTACTTGGCGAGTCCATTAAAGTCCCTGTCTATAAGGAAGTAGAGTCCAAGGATCCTGTGGCTATCGCCTTAAAGGCCATTGAGCATGCCAAAATCCATGGATTTGATGTGGTCATCATCGATACCGCAGGTCGTCTTGCGATTGATGAAGCGATGATGACGGAGATCCGCCAGATCAAGGAAGCCGTTCAACCAAATGAAACCTTGTTTGTCGTCGATGCCATGACCGGCCAGGATGCGGTCAATACAGCACTCGCTTTCAACGATGTCATCAACTATGATGGGGTCGTCCTAACCAAGCTTGATGGTGACACAAGGGGTGGAGCTGCCTTATCTGTCAAATACACCGTTGGCAAGCCAATCAAGTTTGTCAGCACCGGGGAAAAGATGGAGACCATCGATATGTTCTACCCGGACCGTATGGCTCAGCGGATCCTTGGCATGGGAGATATTGTCTCCTTTGTTGAAAAGGCCCAGGAGCAGTTTGACGAGAAGGAGGCCAAGCGCATTGAAAAGAAGATCAAGAAAAACACCTTTGACTTCAATGACTTCCTCGGCCAGATGGCGCAGATCAAGAAGATGGGTGACCTCAAATCCCTGATGAGCATGATTCCAGGAGTAGGCAAGGCGATGAAGGATATTGAGATTGATGATAAGGCATTTGTCAAGATCGAATCAATCATTCAATCCATGACACCTACAGAGCGGGAAAACCCTGAGCTACTCAACATGGCCCGCAAGACCCGCATCGCGAAGGGCTGCGGCCGCGATATCCACGAA
>WBZX01000556.1_pt1 | contig 33123 bp, 29 predicted proteins | sample 5204211 | NCBI WGS metagenome assembly WBZX01 (sample SAMN12344362, study PRJNA552823) | activated sludge metagenome | biome: Activated sludge suspended growth; feature: Nitrification reactor; material: Wastewater; isolation source: activated sludge from nitrification reactor of wastewater...
AGCCTGCTCTCCGGCCGCGTCGACTATGCACGCCTGCTCGATCCCGTATCGCAGCGTCGGGTGAAGGCGACCCAGGGCATGTCCGGCACCGACTTCTACCAGAGCGTCATCCAGGCCACCTGGATGAACAACAAGAAGAAGCCGCTCGACGATCCCCGGGTGCGCCGCGCCTTTCATCTCGTGCTCGACAAGCCCGTGCTGGTCGACGTGGTGAAGGACATCGCGCCTATGATGGTAGGCGGCTTCATCTATCCGTTCTCGGAGTTCGCCACGCCGCTGCCGGAACTCAGCAAGCGGATCGGCTATCAGGCCGACCCGACGGCGGCGGTGAAGGAAGCCAAGGCGCTGATGGCCGCGGCCGGACACGCCAAGGGCATCACCGGGCTCGACTACCTGGTGCGCGAGATTGCGAGCTTCAAGCTGTGGTCGCAGGCCATCCAGGCGATGCTGCAGCAGACGCTCAACGTCCAATGCAACATTCGCACGGCTGTCGAGTCGGTGTGGTTCGACGATATTCGCACCGGGAAGTTCGATCTCGCCATCGGCGCCATCGTCTCGACGCTGCTCGACCCGTCGGACTATTTCAATGCCTGGTACAGCAAGACCGGGCCGCAGAACTACTCGTCCTGGGACAATGCGAAGTTCAACGAGCTGCTGCCGCAGATCGACCGAGAGGTCGATGCCAAGAAGCGCCTCGACCTGATCCGTCAGGCGGAGGCCATCATGGAACAGGATCCGCCGTTGTTGCCGGTCTCCTGGGAGAAGATCAACGACGGCTGGTACAACTACGTGAAGGGCCACCGCCCACAGGACTACTTCGGCATCTACGACGTGGTGCGCTTCGACACGTTCTGGCTCGACAAGTAGCCACGCCTGCCGGAAACGAAACGGGCCGGTGCTCGATGCACCGGCCCGTCCTCGCTTTCTGGTCTTTGGGGCTAGCCCTTGGTCGGATTGATCAGGAACTTCTCGCCGGTCGCGCGCTTGGCGTAGGCACCGATGTTCTTGAGGTCGAGCGCTTCCTGCAGCGATATCGTCTGCGTGTAGTGGCTGGCGAAAGTCGTCTTCAGGCTCTTCACGACTCGCTCGCGCAGCCGGATCTGGTCAGGCCGGCCGATCTTCTGAAGGAACGGCGTCAACAGCCAGCCGCCGACGCCCCACGCCATGCCGTAGTTGCGCGTCAACTCGACCGGGCCGGTGTCGAGGCTGCCGTAGACATAGACCTGCTTGTGGACGCTCGAGCCGTAGCGATTGTAGGTCGTCGCGGTCTTGTTGATCGCGATTTCCATGCAGGTGAGGATCTGGCTGGCAAGCTTGCCGCCGCCGATCGCATCGAAGGCGATCGTGGCGCCGGTCTCGACCAGCGCCTGCGTGAGGTCGTCGGTGAAGCTCGCAGTGCTCGAATCGACGACATGCTTGGCGCCGATATCCTTCAGCAGCTTGGCCTGCGCCGGACTGCGCACGATGTTCACCAGGCCGATTCCGTCCTCGTTGCAGATCTTGTTCAGCATCTGGCCGAGGTTGGACGCGGCGGCGGTATGAACCAGCGCCTTGTGGCCCTCGCGCTTCATGGTCTCGGTCATGCCGAGCGCCGTCAGCGGATTGACGAACCACGAGGCGCCTTCGGCTGCCGTCGTACCGGCCGGCAGCGGCTGGCAATCCGTCGCCTTCAGCAGGCGGTACTGCGCATACATGGCGCCGCCGATCATCGACACGGTCTTGCCCTTGAGCGCCTGCGCGGCGTCCGAGGAGCCCGCCTTGACGACAGTGCCGGCGCCCTCGTTGCCGACGGGCATCGATTCGTCGAGGCGCGTCGCCAGGAAGGGCAGGGTCGCAGCCGGCACCTTGGCCGTGACCGTAACGCCATCGCCGCTGCCGCTCGACCTGGCGGTCGTCAAATCGGCAGGGCCCAGGAGCAGGCCAAGGTCCGACGGGTTGATCGGCGTCGCCTCGACCTTGACCAGAACCTGGTCGGGGCCGGGTTCGGGCAGGTCGACCTTGGCAAGAGACAGCTGCAATTCGCCGCCTTTCGTGATGAGGGACCGTAGCTGCAGTCCCGAAATCTTGCTGGTGTCGGTCATCCTGGCGTCTCCTGCGGTTAGCATTGGATCTGGCCAGCTCTGTTAGCATATCTCTTCCATTTGGGTACCGATCCGAACTGTGATCGAGCGTCTTGAAGCTCTATCGTGCCGGCACCAATGGAAGTTCTTAGAGGTCACGATGTGCCGTAGCTGCGTTGGCGAGTTGTTTGCAAACCTTTCCAGCCTTGAGCCGGGAAGCACGCGCCGCGGATTCTTGGCGGGGTCGGCGCTGGCTGCGAGCGCAGGTGCGGTGGCGCTCGGAGCGGCGCGGCCAGCCCGAGCCCAGTCCGGCGGAGTCGATCTGATCTTCCGGAAGGGCACGATCATCCCGATGTCGGGGGTGGATCGCTACACCGAGGCGGTGGCCGTCGACGACGGCAGGATCGTGGCCGTGGGCACCGAAGCCGAGGTGATGAACCTCAGAACGACGTCGACCCGGGTCGTCGACCTTGCCGGCCGCACATTGCTGCCGGGATTGATCGACCCTCATCAGCATACGGGTGTCGGCGCGGTCATCACCGCGCTGTTCGAGGATGTCGGCTACCCGACCTACAAGACGCGTCAGGCGGTGTTTGATGCGGTGCGTGCCAAGGCCGCCAAGACACCGGCCAATGATTGGCTCTACTTCTTCGGCTTCGACAATCTGTTGCAAGGGGGTGAACTCTCGATCGGGGAGCTCGACGCCTTGTCGGCCACGCACCCGATCATGATCTACTACAACAACATGCATACCGCCGCGGTGAACAGCGCGGCGCTCAAGGCGGCGAATATTCCGGACGACATACAGGAACTGCCGGGCGGCGGGCGGTTCCGTCGCGATGCCAACGGCAAGCTGAACGGTCTGGTCGACGAGGAGGCGGCGCTCCGGAGAATGCTCGTCGGTCTTCCCAAGATCACGCCGCAGCTCGTCGGCAAGGCCACCGCCGACTGGCTGAAGCGTAATTCGGCAACGGGTATCACGACGGTTCATGAAGCGGGCGTGACGGTGACGGGCGACCTGCTCCAGGGCTATGAGCGCATCGCCGCGCAATCTCCCTGTCGAATGAGCATCAGCCTCATGTTCCCCTCGATGGGCGCCGGCGATTCCTACAGAGATTTCGGACGCGGCGCGCGGGCCACGCAGGTTCCGAACTCCCTGCTGTCCTTCTACGCCGTCAAGATCGTCGCCGATGGGTCCAACCAGACCAGGACGGCCGCTCAGACGGTGCCGTACCTCGGGGGGAGCGAGAAGGGCGAACTCAACTTCGATCCGGCGCAGTTGAAGAAGATGGTTGCCGAGGTGAAGGAAGCCGGATGGCCGGTTTCCATTCATGCCAACGGCGACGCCACGATCGATGTCGCGCTCGATGCCATCGAGGCGGCCTACGGCGCCAGTCCCGCCACCGGGATCAACCGGATCGAGCATTGCACCATGGCGCGCATGGACCAGGTCGCTCGCATGAAGGCCTTGGGTGTCCAGCCGAGTTTCCTCATGAACCATGTCCTTCTCTACGGAGCGGCCTATCGCGACGTGCTGTTCGGCGCGGAGCGGGCAGACCGCATGGACGCCGCGGGCGACTGCGTCAGGGCGGGCTTGCCGTTCACCCTGCACACGGATTCGCCTGTCACCAAGATCGGTGTTCTGCAACTCGTGCAGACCGCCGTGACGCGGCGTTGCCTGTTCGACAATTCGGTGATCGGGAGAAATCAGGCGGTGTCGCTGACCGACGCCCTCAAGGCGGTAACGGTGCATGCCGCCGGTCAGGTCGGCATGCGCGATCGGCTTGGCTCGCTGGAGCGAGGCAAGGAGGCCGACCTGACGATCCTCGAAAGCGACCCCTACAAGGTCGAGCCGGACAAGATCGCGGACATCAAGATCAGCGAGACCTGGGTCGCGGGCAAGAAGGCGTTCGGCTGAAGAGTTGCACTATTCCGGCTGCAGTCCGGCGTCGCGGACCAGTGCTCTCCAGTTGCGTGCCTCGGATTCGAAAAAGCCCTGCAGATCGGCGGCAGGGATGGCGAACGGCATGGCGCCGCGCGCCGCCAGCTGGCGCACGAACTCCGGCGAGGCCATCACGCGATCCAGCGCGGCGCGCAGCCGGGCCAGGATCGGCTGGGGCACCCGGGCCGGCGCGTAGAGGGCGAACCAGAAGTTCAGGTCGAAGCCCGGCAGGCCTGCTTCCGCCATCGTTGGGACGTCGGGCAAGGCCGGTGAGCGCGTCCGCGAGGTGACCGCCAGCGCACGCACCTTGCCACCCTGAGCCTGGGCCGCTGCGGTGGTGATGTTGTCGAAAAGAAAACTGATCTCGCCCGACAGCAACGCGTTGGAAGCGGGCGCGCTGCCCTGGTAGGGCACCTGCAACGCCTCGAAGCCTGCAACCTTCTGCAATACAACGGCGAACATGTGGGGCGAGCTTCCCGGACCGTAGGTGCCGTAGGTGAGGGCATTGGCTTGGCGCTTGCCGTGCGCAATCAGTTCCTGCACGGAACCGACGTTCAGGGTGCTCGGATTCACGACCAGCACGTTCGGCAGTGCCGCCACGGTGCCGATGCCCACGAAGTCCTTCAACGGATCGTAGGTGATGTTGCGCATCAGCAGCGGGTTGAGAACCTGCGTCTGGACCGGCCCGAGCCAGAGGGTCGCGCCATCCGGTTCGGCTCTCGCTGCGACGGCCGCTCCGATGCTGCCGCGTGCGCCGCCACGATTCTCGACGATGACCGGCGCGCCGATCGCCTCGCGCAGCCCTTCCGCAACCAGCCGCGCCACGAGGTCGGTCGGACCGCCGGCCGGGTAGCCGACGATGACGCGCAGGGTGCGACCGGCCGGCCAGTCCTGGGCGCCCGCAGGCCAAATGGCAGGCGTGGCCAATCCCGCGACCAGCAGGCCGCGCCTCGTGATGCGCATCTTGTTCCTCCGTTGCTGCCCTCAAGCTGCACGGCGCCCACCTATAAGACAAAGCTCAATTCGCGATCGCTGCCATATGTCTGTACTATGGCTCGATGGACTTCCGTATCCTTCGCTACTTCGTCGCCATCGCCGAGGAAGGCTCGATATCCCGCGCCGCAGAACGGCTGCGTATCGCCCAGCCGGCACTGAGTGCGCAGGTCCGCAATCTCGAGAGCGAATTGGGGTCCCCTCTGCTGCATCGCATGCCGCGCGGTGTCGCTGTAACGGAGTCGGGCGCGAAGCTGCTCGGTCATGCGCGGCACATTCTCCGATCGGCCGCGCTGGCACGGGAGGATCTGCTCGGCGATGCGGCGGTCATCATTGGCGATGTTACGGTGAGCTTTCCTCAATCGGTCGCGATGGTGTTGACGCGGCCCGTGGTGGAGGAGGTGCTGCGCGCCCTGCCGCGCGTCTCCCTCAGCGTACGCGAGAGCAATACGGGATACATGTCCGAGCTGCTGCGCACCGGCCGCATCGACCTCGGCTTCGTCTTTCGCCAAGCCGATACGGTCGGTCTGAAAGCACGCCGTCTCGTCGAGGAGGATCTCGTCGTCATCGGTCCGCCCGGCGCCTTCGAGCGAGGCCATGAGGGGCTGGCGCCGAAACCGCTGCGTTTCGCCCGGCTCGCACCGCTTCCCCTCGTCATTCCCGGGCGGCCCCATAGCTTGCGCGAGGTGCTGAACGACTACGCCCGCCGCGCGCGCGCCGAGCTCAGCGTCGTCGTCGAGGTGGATGCCATTCCGCAGATCAAGGAACTGGTTGCGGCCGGGGCGGGCCATGCCGTGCTCTCCTACAACGCCGTACGCGAGGATCTGGGTTCGGGGCGTCTGTCCGGCGCGCGCATCACGTCGCCGTCCTTGCACCGATCGGTCTTCCTGTGCGGCCATGCCGAACTTCCGCAGACGCGTGCCGTGCGGGCCGTGGAGAAGATCATCCTGGAGGTCACGGCGGGGCTGGTGGAAACGGGCATCTGGAAGGCCCGTCTTGCGTCGCCATAGGTCGGACCTATGGCAGCCAGCCTTTAATAGTCTTGGATCATCTCCACCGAAGCTGATTGTTTCGCCAGCGAATTTTCTGGAGCGAACGTCAGCCATGTCCAACGGTACCCATGTCCACGTGCGCCACGATGCGCGATCCGAGTTTCCCGGCATCGTGCATGTCACCATCGATAACCGCGCCAAGTTGAATGCGTTGAACTCGGCCGTCATCCGCGAGTTCGTGGATACGGTGGAGCGGCTGGGAAAAGACCCGGAGCTGCGCGGCATGGTGGTCACCGGCTGGGGCGACAAGTCCTTCATCGGCGGCGCAGACATTCAGGAGCTCTCGCAGCTGCATGAGCCGGGCGCGGCCCGGGCCTTCATCACCGGCGTGCACGAGGCCTGCCGCTGCCTGCGCCATTGTCCCGTGCCGGTGATCGGCCGCGTGAATGGCTTCACGCTCGGCGCCGGGTTGGAGCTCATGGCGGCTTGCGACATGCGCGTCGCGGTCGCCGGGGCGAAGCTCGGCATGCCCGAGGTGCGCTTCGGCATGCCGTCCGTCGTCGAAGCCGCACTGTTCCCTGGTCTCATCGGTTGGGGCCGCACACGCCAGCTGCTGCTCCTCGGGGACATGATTCCGGCCGAACAGGCCCTGCAATGGGGGCTCGTCGAGCGCGTGGTCGCGCCCGAAGCCCTGGACGCCGCGGTCGACGAGTGGCTCGCCTCCATGGCGATGAACAGCGTGCGCGGCATGCGGTTGCAGAAGAAGCTCATTCGAGCCTGGGAGACCTTGCCGGTCGAGCAGGCCGTCCAGCGCGGCATTGACATCTTCGCCGAGACTCACGAGGTTGCCGAACCCCGCGAACTGCTGCAGCGTTTCCTCGACCATCAGGCGGCAAGAAAGAAGAAGTAGCGCTCCTTCTTTCTTTGCCGCGGAGCCTCAGAGAACCGGAGCCGCGTTCTCGCCACGCTCGTAGACGACGTGCGCCCGCCCGACCAGCAGCGGATCGAGAGTGCCGATCTTCTTGGGATCCTTCCCTTCGTAGGGCAGCCGGTGCAGCAGATAGCGCATGGCGTTCAGTCGTGCGCGCTTCTTGCAATCGGATTTGATGACCGTCCAGGGCGCATCGGCCGTGTCGGTGTGCTGGAACATCGACTCCTTCGCCTTGGTGTAGTCCTCCCACTTGTCCAGCGAGGCCAGGTCGATGGGCGACAGCTTCCAGTGCTTGAGAGGGTGAACCTGTCTTTCCTTGAAGCGCCTTCTCTGCTCTTCGCGGCTCACCGAGAACCAGAACTTGATCAGATGGAGCCCGCTGCGCGTCAGGTTGCGCTCGAACTCCGGCGCCTGACGCATGAACTCCTTGTATTCCTCGTCGCTGCAGAACCCCATCACCCTTTCGACTCCCGCCCGGTTGTACCAGGAGCGATCGAAGAGAACGATTTCACCTGCCGTCGGCAGTTGCTGGACGTATCGCTGGAAATACCATTGGCCGCGCTCCGATTCCGTGGGCTTCTCAAGGGCCACGACCCGTGCACCGCGAGGATTGAGATGTTCCATGAACCGCTTGATCGCGCCGCCCTTGCCGGCGGCGTCGCGGCCTTCGAAGAGAATGACGATCTTCTGCTTGTGCTCCTTGACCCAGCTTTGGAGCTTCAGCAGTTCCACCTGCAGCCCATACTTGGCCTTCTCGTAGTTCCTGCGGAGCATGAGGTTGCGGTAGGGATATCCGCCCTGTCGCCAGTCGTCCGACAGTTCCTCGTCCGGATGGAAGCCCGCGACGGTCTTCTCGGCCTCGGAACTCTGCAAGGCACGCTTCAGGGCGATGGCGTCGTCGGGCGAGGCGCCGGCCATGATCGCCTGAAGAGCGTCGGCCAGCTCGTGATTCTTGTCCGGCACCATCAGGCCGAGGATGTCGCGGACGGCGATCTCCTTCGAAAACTCCGCCGCCTGCACGGCATCGCGCTGCACCGATTCCTCGATGGAGCGAGACGACTGAGACGGCGCAACGTCTCCGCGTTTCACGGGGCGTTGACCGTTGGCGCGCGTGCGGTCTTTCTTCTTCATATTTGCAACCTTGAGGCAGACTTCGAAACGATGCCAAGTGGCGATCATAGTTGAAGGCCGTGCGTCCGGCCTTTGAATGATCCAGATCAAACCAAGACAAAGGAGTGGTCGAGGGGATCGTCCTCAGGCGTACGGCCCTTTGCTATTTCGCTTCGGCTTCTATGCCTTGCGGATCAGATACGTATCCATGATCCAGCCGTGCTTCTGCCGGGCTTCGAGACGGCGGCGGTGGATGTCGTCGGCCACGTCCTTCAGTCGCCCTGAAATCAGGATTTCGTCGGGCGTCCCGAGATAGGCTCCCCAGTAGATCTCCATCTCCCCATGGACCGCGGAGTCGGCGAAGCGTCCAAAGGTGTCCTCGCCATCGAGCAGAACGACGGCGCTGTCGATGCCTTCGGGAAAACCTTCGGCCAGTTTGCGTCCGGTGGTCAGCAGCACAGGGTCGGCAATGCGGTTGAGCGGGATCCTGTGTCGTGCCGCCAGCGCCTGTACTGCCGTAATGCCGGGAACGACCTCGTAGTCGATCTCGTGGCGGCCGGTCGCGATCAGTGCCTCGATGTTGCGGATGGTGCTGTCGTAGAGCATCGGATCGCCCCAGACGAGGATGCCGGCGGTCTCGCCGTCCTTCATCTCGTCGGCGATCATGCGCTCGAACACCGCTTGTTTGGCGGCGTTCAATTCGTCGACGCAGGCGCGGTAGTCGGCAGGCCGGGGGTCGCGTGGCGGGCTCGGTGCTTCGACGAAGCGGTGGACGCGGCCGGACGCGATGTGGCGGCGGCAGATCTCCTCGCGCACATCCCGCAGTTTCCCCTTGGTGCGGCCCTTGTCGAGAAGGAAGAAGACGTCGACGCGGTTCAACGCTCCGATGCCCTGCACGGTGATGTAGTCGGGGTCGCCGGCACCGATGCCGATGACGAGTATCCTTTTCACGGTCCGCCTCGCTTCTGCGGGACCATATGTACGCGGACCGGGCGGCGCCTGTCAGCCTGTCCACGCCCGGCGCGTCGTCGAGAAGGCCAGCACCGCCGAGAAGGCGACGATGCCCACCGCGACGCAGGCATAGAGGCCCGACACACCCCAGCCGAAAGTGTCCAGCGCCAGCAGGCTGCCGCCGCCGGCGATGGTTATGCGGGTGATGTTGGCGCCGACCGGCCAGTACATTTCGCCGGTACCCTGCGAGGCGAAGTAGAGCGCCATCGCAATACCGAAGAAGCCATAGGCCGGGCCGACGATGGTGAGATAGTGGCGGCCCGAGGCCAGTGCGCCGGGATCGGCGGTGAAGAGGCCGAGCCACAGGTCGGGCCAGATCGCCACGACGATGCCGATGGTGGCGGCCATGCCGCCTGCCATGAAGGCGCCTGTCCAGGCCATCCGCTGCGCACGGGTATGTTGCCGGGCACCGATGTTGGTACCGACCAGTGCGGTGAGCGTCGCGCCGATGCCGAAGCTGATGGGGATCAGCATGTACTCCAGCCGGCTGCCGATGCCGTAGCCGGCGATCGCCGCATCGCCTTCGCGACCGATCAGGCCGGTGACGACCAGCACGGTACCGTTGGTCAGGATCACCACCAGACAGGCGATGAGGCCGACCTTCAGAATGTCGCGGAAGGCCCGCCACTTGAAGCCGTCCACGGGCCAGTGCAGGCGGACCGCGGCCTTGTTGCCCGTCAGCTTGGAGAGCATCCAGACCGCGGCGATGGCGAAGGCGATGACGGCGGCCACGGCCGGTCCGCGGATGCCGAGTGCGGGCAGGCCGAACCATCCCAGGGTGAGCGCTCCCGTGAGCGGGATCTGGAGCGCGCCGGTCACGACCAGGGCGAGGCCGGGGGTCTTCATGTCGCCGGTGCCGCGCAACACCGAGGCCATGGAATTGGCGATCCAGTGGGCGCTGCAGCCCAGGAACAGGATGGTGGCAAAAGCCTCCGCGCGATCCAGCGCCGCGCCGCTGCCGCCCAGCGCCCCGTAAATCTGCCGGCCGAAGCCCACGAAGAGGATCGCGAACAGCGCGGCCATGCCGAGCGCGATGGCGAGGGCATGGGCCGCTGCTGCTTCCGCTGCCGCTTTGTTGCCCGAGCCCAGCGCCCGCGCCACGGACGAGGAGATGCCGCCCCCCATGGCACCGGCCGACATCATGCCCAGGGTCATCTGTGTCGGGAACACGAGGGCCAGCGCCGCGAGATCGACGGTGCCGAGCTGGCCGATGAAGAAGCCGTCGGCGATGCTGACCAGGCTCTGCATGGCCACGTTCAGCACGTTGGGGACGGCGAGGGTGAGGATGGTGGGCACGATCGGCCCGGCCAGCATCATTTGCCGGCGTTTTGCGGGAGTCATTGCCGCGGTCTCTAGCACGTCATGTGCCCGGACCGCGCGAGCTTATCTCATCGTATGCTTACGGTTCTTTCCGCTTTCGCTCAGCGGCCGGCGCGTTGGACCACGATGGCTTGGGCGAGCTGGTCGATCGTGTCGATCCCTGCAGATACGTTCATGGGGATGGTCACGTCGAACCGATCCTCCAGCTCCATGATCACGTCCATGATCGTGAGCGAGTCCACGGTGGTCCCGGTCGAGATGACGGTCTGGGGGGTGATGGCCTTGCCGGCGACCTGATAGGGCGCCAGAAGGCGGAAGATTTCGCCGATTACGCTACGCTGCAGCGCTGCATGGGTGTCGGCGACCAGATGATGAGTGGCCTGCAAGGCAACCTCCGCCGGTTTGATGGTGGCGGGCATCTCATAGAAGCACCGGGCCAATGTGAAATAACAATTGGTTACCCAGTGTTGCGACACATTACGAAATATTGCGGCGCCTTCACTCCGCTGCGAGCGGCGCAGGCTTCAACCATGCGTCGAAGTCGTGCAATGCCCGTGCGCTGAGCGCCTGCTTGCGTTCCTTGCCGCGCAGCGTGCCCTCGATGGGCGGGAAGAGGCCGAAATTGACGTTCATCGGCTGGAAGGTCGTGGCGTCGGCGCCGCCCGTGATGTGGTTCAGCAGGGCGCCCATGGCCGTCGTGGCGGGCGGCGGTCCCTGCATCCGGCCCAGGCGCTCCGCAGCCGCGAAGCGGCCGGTCATCAGGCCGACGGCGGCGCTTTCGACGTAGCCCTCGCAGCCGGTGATCTGGCCGGCGAAGCGCAGCCGCGGCATCGCCTTCAGCCGCAGGGTGGCATCGAGCAGGCGGGGACTGTTCAGGAAGGTATTGCGATGCAGCCCGCCTAGCCGGGCGAACTCGGCATTCTGCAGGCCGGGGATGGTGCGGAAGACGCGCGTCTGCTCGCCGTGCTTCAGCTTGGTCTGGAAGCCCACGATGTTCCACAGGGTGCCGAGCGCGTTGTCCTGGCGGAGCTGCACCACGGCCCAGGGGCGATGGCCCGTCCGCGGATCGCGCAGGCCGACCGGCTTCATCGGGCCGAAGCGCAGGGTCTGCGGGCCGGTCGAGGCGATCACTTCGATCGGCTGGCAGCCCTGGAAGTAGGGCGTGTTGGCTTCCCACTCCTTGAACTCGGTCTTCTCGCCGGCCAGCAGGGCCGCGACGAACGCCTCGTACTCGGCCTTGTTCATCGGGCAGTTGAGATAGTCGGCGCCATCGCCACCCGGACCGCCCTTGTCGTAGCGCGACTGCTTCCAGGCGATGGAGAGATCGATGCTCTCGTAATGGACGATGGGTGCGATGGCGTCGAAGAAGGCCAGCGACTCCTGGCCGGTGAGCGCGCTGATCGCGTCGGCCAGCGCCGGCGAGGTGAGGGGGCCGGTAGCGACGATGACGCTGTCCCAGCTCTCGGGCGGCAGGCCGGCCACCTCGCTGCGCTCCAAGGTCACCAGCGGATGGGCGAGCAGGGCTTCCTGCACCGCCGCGGAGAAGCCGTGACGGTCGACGGCCAACGCACCGCCTGCCGGCAGCTTGTGCCGGTCGGCCGCCCGCATGATCAGCGAGCCGGCGCGCCGCATTTCCTCGTGCAGGAGGCCGACGGCATTGTTCTGCGCATCGTCGGAGCGGAAGGAATTGGAGCAGACGAGTTCGGCCAGGCTGTCGGTGAGATGGGCTTCGGTGCCGCGCACCGGCCGCATCTCGTGCAGCACGACGGGAACGCCGGCGGACACAAGTTGCCAGGCCGCTTCGCTGCCTGCGAGCCCGCCACCGACGATATGAACGCTCTTGATGCTTGACGTCATCCCATCCGACCTGAAACCGTGCGCCTCCTTCGCGAACCTATAGATGGGGGAGGGCCCAATGGCCATCAAGTTCCACAATCCCAAGTCCGTCGCACTGGCGGGCAAGTACAGCCTGGGGGCCGAAGTCGCCCCGAACGCGCGCCTTCTCTACGTCTCCGGTCAGGTCGGCGTCGATTCCAAGGGCAAGCTCGGCGCAGGCATCGAGAAGCAGGTCGAGTTGACTTGGAAGAACATCGGCCAGGTCCTGAAGAGCGCCGGCATGGGCTACAAGGACATCGTCAAGATCACGGGCTTCATTACCGATGCCCGCTACATGACGGCCTATCGCGAAGTCCGCGGCCGCTTCATCGGCGAACCCTATCCGGCGTCGACCCTGGTGATCGTCTCCGGCCTCGCCGATCCCGGCATGATGGTCGAGATCGAGGTCGTCGCCGCGAAGTAGATCGACCTGTCCGTCCGGGCGTAGCGCGTTGACCGAACCTCTTTCCTATCGGCGGCTGCTGCGTCTGGACGGTATGGCCGAGCTGTTTCTGGCGGCGTGCCTGTCGCGCCTGGCCGGTCGCATCTTCTCGCTGGCCATCGTCCTCTACGTCCTGGACCGCTTCGGTTCTCCCGCGCTTGCGGGATGGGTGGCGTTCGCCTCGATGGCGCCGGGACTGCTGATCAGCCCCTTGGCCGGTGCGCTGCTCGACCGTTTCGGGGCGGCGAAGGCGATCGTCCTCGACATGGCGGCGAGCGCGTTGCTGCTCCTGGCACTCGGTCTCGCCGACATCGCAGGCTCGGTCACCGGGCCGCTGTTGCTGGCGCTGGTGACGCTCTATTCGCTCACGAGCCCCCTCGGTACCGCCGGCATTCGAGTCCTGATCCCGCGCCTGGTGCCGAGGGACGCGCTGGATCTCGCCAACGCGCTGGACACCAGCAGCTACGCTCTCATCAATGTCGCCGGTCCCGCCGTCGCGGGACTGCTGTTCGGCTTCGCCGGGTCGCAGACGACCTTGCTGGCGATCGTGCTTCTCTACGCGGCGGCGGTGGTCAGTCTCGTGCCCCTGATACGGCGCACGTCCAGCGGTCATGCCACATCGACGGGACCTTTGATCGGAGACGCGGTGGCCGGCGTGATCTATTTCCTGTGGCACACCTCTCTCCGCGGTCTCGCCATCTCCTATGCCCTGTTTCAGGTGAGCTGGGGCATTCTCGTGGTTGCCGTTCCCGTGGTGGTGATGAAGGAGCTGGGAACGGGTGCCCGTGCAGACACGGTGGTCGGCATCCTGTGGGCCGCGGCCGGCCTCGCCGGCGGGCTTGGCGCGCTTTTCGCCGGGCATCTTTGTACGGTCGATCGCGAGCGCCAGTTCATCGCGTTCGGCGCGCTTGCCACCGCGGTCGCCATTTTCCCGGTGAGCGCCAGTTTCGGCCTCATTGGTCTTGCGATCGGCCTGGTTCTGGCGGGCTTGGTGGAAGGTCCTGTCGATGTCGGCGTGCTTTCGCTCCGGCAACGGCGCACCGATCCGGGATGGCTGGGACGGGTGCTCGCCGTCTCGATGAGCTTCAACATGTCCGGTCTGCCGCTGGGCTCTGCCATCGGCGGCATTGTCGTCGTCTATTCACCCTCCCTGGCGTTTGCTATCGCCGCCTTGGCATCCGCCCTTGCTGCAATAGCCACCTACGTTCTGGTGCCGGCAGGACAAGGGAGATGAACGTTCCGGCGAAATCCCGCACTATGGTTGCCTCATGACGAACGTCCTCAAGGTCGGTCTGGCGCAGCTCAATCCCAAGGTCGGCGATGTCGCCGGCAATCTCGCCAAGGTGCGGGCGGCGCGCGCACAAGCAGCATCGCAGGGAGCAGCGCTGGTGCTCTATCCGGAGACGGTGCTGTCGGGCTATCCGGCCGAGGATCTGGTGCTCAAGCCTGCTTTTCAGAAGGCCTGCCACGAGGCGGTAGAAGCCCTACGGGCCGATACGCTGGACGGCGGTCCGGCGCTGTTCGTCACCACGCCGTGGCGCGAGGGCGACAAGCTGCACAACGCCATTATCGCCCTCGACAAGGGCGAGATCATCGGCAAGCGCTTCAAGGTCGATCTGCCGAACTACGGCGTGTTCGACGACAAGCGCATCTTCGCGCCGGGACCGATGCCGGGGCCATTGGTCTTCAACGGCGTGCGAATCGGCGTGCCGATCTGCGAAGACATGTGGACGCCCGACGTCGTGGAATGCATCGCCGAAACCGGTGGCGAGATCATTCTGGTACCCAACGGCTCGCCCTACGAGGTCGGCAAGACCGACGTGCGGGTGCAGCTCGGCGTCAAGCGCGTGGTCGAAAGCGGTCTGCCCTTCGTCTACCTCAACCAGGTGGGCGGGCAGGACGAGCTGATCTTCGACGGCGGCTCGTTTGCCCTGGGCGCGGACCGGGCGCTGAAGGTCAAGCTCGCTTCCTTCGCCGAGCAGGTCGCGACGGTCGAGTTCCGCCGTAACGGCAGTGGCTGGGAATGCCTGCCCGGGCCGATCGCGCCGGAGATGAGCGACATCGAATCGATCTACCGCGCGATGGTGCTGGGCCTGCGCGACTATGTGAACAAGACCGGCTTCCCCTCGGTGGTGATCGGCCTCTCCGGCGGTGTCGATTCGGCGATCACCGCGGCGGTGGCGGCCGATGCTCTGGGGCCCGACCGCGTGCACGCGATCATGATGCCGTCGCCCTATACCAGCCGCGACTCGCTGGAAGATGCCGAGGCCTGCGCGCGCGCCATCGGCATCCGCTACGACATCGTCGATATCGGGCCGGCCATGGAGGCGTTTCGCGGCATGCTGACACCGCTGTTCGGCAATCGCGCCGAGGATGTTACGGAGGAGAACATCCAGAGCCGTGCCCGCGGCGTCACTTTGATGGCGGTGTCCAACAAGCTCGGCGGCATGGTCGTCACGACCGGCAACAAGTCGGAGATGGCGGTGGGCTACGCCACGCTCTACGGCGACATGTGCGGCGGCTTCAATGTGTTGAAGGACGTCTACAAGACGACCGTGTTCGAGCTCTGCCGCTGGCGCAACGGACATCTGCCCCAGGGCACTCTCGGCAGGGCCGGCACGGTGATCCCCGCCCGCATCATCGACAAGCCGCCCTCGGCCGAGCTGCGGCCCGACCAGAAGGACTCCGATTCGCTGCCGCCTTACCCTGTCCTCGACGCCGTTCTCAAGGGACTGATCGAACGCGACCTCGACACGGCCGATCTCGCGAAAGAGGGCCACGATCCGGCGGTCGTGGACCGTGTGTGGTGGTTGCTCGAAGGCGCGGAGTACAAGCGGCGCCAGGCGCCTCCCGGCGTCAAGATCACCTCACGCAACATCAGCCGCGAACGGCGCTATCCGATCGTGAACGGGTTTCGAGGCTGACAAGAAGACACAGAGTGGATGGATGCGATGCTGATTGCCCAGATCTCCGACATGCACATCAAGAAGCCGGGCGAGCTGCTCTACGGCCGCATCGATACGCAGGGCTATCTCGAGCGTGCCGTGGCGCATGTCAACGCGCTCGACCCCAGCCCGGACATCGCCCTTGTGACGGGCGATCTGGTGGATGGCGGCAGTTCCGAGGAATACGCGAACCTCAAGCGCATGCTGTCGGCGCTGCGCATGCCGTTCTATCTCATTCCCGGCAATCACGACGCGCGGGACCCCCTGCGCGAAGTCTTTTCGGAGCATGCCTATCTGCCCCGCGCCGGCTTCCTTCAGTATGTCGTCGAGGGACTGCCCCTGCGCCTGATCGCCCTCGATACCCTGGTGCCCGGCAAAGGCTTCGGCGCCTTGTGCCCGGAGCGGCTGGACTGGCTGGAGGCTCGGCTTGGGGAGAGCGACCAGCCGGCACTTCTCTACATGCATCATCCGCCGTTCGATTGCGGCATCGACGCCTTCGATGCAGCCCGCCTCAACGAAGGGGCCGAGCGGTTAGCCGAGATCGTCCGGGCGCGCGGCACCGTCGAGCGCGTGCTGTGTGGCCATGTCCATCGCCCGATCCAGGTGCGCTGGGCCGGCACCATGGCCTCGATCGCGCCCAGCACCGCCCATCAGGCCACGCTGGACCTGCGTCCCGATGCCAAGCTTTCGATGACCATGGAACCGCCGGGTATCGCTCTGCATCTGTGGCGGCCGCCGACCGGGCTGGTCACCCATCTCAGCTACGTCGGACCTTACGATGGACCGCGTCCCTTTAGGTGAGCCATGGTTACCTCGCCGGCTTCGTCTTCGAACCTGACCAGGAGAGTGGGCCCCGGTGTGATCACCGGAGCGGCCGACGACGATCCCAGCGGCATTGCCACCTATTCCCAGGCCGGCGCGCAGGCAGGTTTCGGGCTGCTGTGGACAGTGGTGCTGACCTGGCCGCTGATGGTGGCGGTGCAATCCGTCAGTGCACGAATCGGAAGGGTCACCGGCCGCGGCCTGGCCGCCAACATGTGCCGTGTCTTCCCTAGGCCGGTCGTGCTTGCATTGGTCGCCTTGCTGTTCGTCGCCAACACCATCAACATCGGTGCCGACCTCGCGGCGATGGGCGCCTCCGTCAGCCTGCTTATCGGAGGGGGGCAGACCCTCTTCACCGTCGTGTTCGCCGTGGCTTCGTTGCTGGCGATCGTGTTCATTCCCTACAGCCGCTATGTCGGCATCCTGAAGTGGCTGACCTTTTCGCTGTTCGCCTATGCAGGCGTCGTCTTCTCCGCTCATATCGACTGGCGCGCGGTTGGCCTTGGGGCCATCCTTCCGAGATTCGACCTCGACGCGAAGACGCTGATGCTGGTGGTCGCCATCCTCGGCACCACGATCAGCCCCTATCTCTTCTTCTGGCAGAGCTCCCAGGAGGTCGAGGACGAAGAGGGCGATCCTTCGGCCGGCCCTCTCAAGACGCACCCCGACGAAGCGCCGCTCCAGCTTGCGCGCATCAATTGGGAAACCGGCATTGGCATGGCGGTATCGAATCTGGTCGCCTTCTTCATCATATTGACGACCGCCGCGACGCTGCACGCCAACGGCCAGACCGACATCGCGAACACGCAGCAGGCGGCGGAAGCGTTGAAGCCGATTGCCGGCGAAGCCGCCTTCCTGCTGTTCAGTCTCGGCATCGTCGGCACGGGCTTGTTGGCCGTGCCGGTCCTGGCGGCGTCCGCCGCCTATGCGGTCGGCGAGACGCGCGACTGGACGATCGGGTTGGAATGCAAGCCCAGCGAAGCCTGGCCATTCTACGGTGTCATCGGTGCGGCGGTCCTGATGGGGCTTGGTGTTGCGCTGCTGCCGATCGATCCCATCAAGGCTTTGATCTGGAGCGCCGTGCTGAACGGGGTGATCGTGGTGCCCATCATTGTTGCGATGATGGTGGTGGCGGCGCGGCGCGATGTCATGGGCGGGTTCGTCGCTGCGCCTTGGCAACATGTCTTGGGCTGGCTGACGGCCATCCTGATGGCTGCCGCTGCCATCGCCATGTTTGTCCTGATGTAGGGGATGCCCGCGCGATCAGTCCTTCGTTGCCGGCAGGACCAGTCGTGTGAAGATGGCGAACGGAATGAGGCCTTGCAGCGGCCCGCCATAGTGGCCGGCGTTGATCATCACGACGAGGCCGAGGTCGGGTTGAGCGTAGAGCCGCTGGCCGCCATAGCCGAAACCGGCCGACCATTCGAGGTCGCGGCCACGAAGCAGGGTGCGTCCCAGCCACCATTGATAGCCGTAGAAGTAGAGTCCTTCGCCGTTGATCGACGGCTTCACTGACTCCGCCGCCCACCCCTTGGGCAGGACCTGTTTGCCATTCCATTGTCCGTCGGTCAGCAGGAGCTGGCCGAGCTTGGCGCTATCCCGTGCCCGAAGCCGTAAGCCCGATGCGGCGGCCAGTTTGCGATTGAACGGCATCTCGACCCATTCGACGTCCACGATGCCCAGCGGACCGAACAGCTTCTCCCGCGCATAGTCGTCGAGACGGCGACCCGTCGTCTTCTCGAGCGTCATGGCGAGCAGCATCGTGTCGCCGCCGCTGTAGTTGTAGACCGTGCCTGGAGGAGCCGCGAGCGGCTGCTCCAGCACGTAGCGGACAGGGTCCGCGGAGGCGATGAGCTGGCGTTCGCTGTTCGCCGGATTGCTGTAGGGCGTGGTCTCGTCCCATTTCAGTCCCGATGACATCGTCAGCAGATGACGAAACGTGATCCTCCTCTTCTCGGGCGTGGCGAGATCGGCGAACTCTGGAAATGCCTCGAACACCGGCGAGTCGAGGGTCGGAAACTTCCCTTCGCCCAGCGCGATGCCGACCAGCAGCGAGGTGGCGCTCTTCGAGATCGAGCGCAGATCGTGCTTCACGTCGGCGGCGTAGTCGACCTTGCCGAGGGGCATGCCCCAATGCTGATCCGCACCAGCGAAATAACGCTCCATCACCAATTTGCCGTGGCGAACAATGACGACGGCGTGGATGTTGGCATCGGGCCATTGAGCAATGAGCTTGTCGAGGCCGCAAAGGCGCTCGGTATCCATCCCGACGTCGGCCGGCGATGCCAGCGTCCAGCCGTCACCGATATCTGTGGGCATCCCGCAGTTCTTTGCGTCCTGCGCCTGCAGGGGCGCAGCAAATGCAAGCAGTGCCAGCGCAAGCATGAGAAACCTTGCCATTGCAGCCTAGCTTAGGTCTTGCGCGATGAGGGGGAACGCCATGATAGCCTTTCTTCCATGAAGCTCTATTCTGGACCGCTCAGCATGTTCGGCGCAAAGGCCGAGATTGCAGCCCGTGAGAAGAAGCTCGACGTCGAATTCATCATGGTGCCCTTCGAGATGAAGCGGCTTTACGAGCCCAAGCATCCCGAGGTGCTGCGCATCAATCCCAAGCGCCAGGTGCCGGTGCTGATCGACGACGGTCCGGGTGGCGTGCTGGAGATCTTCGACTCGACGCAGATCTTCGAATATTTCGAAACCGTAAAGCCGGAACCGCCGCTCTGGCCTGCCGACCCCAAGGCGCGCGCGCGGGCGCGTCTGCTCGAACACAAGTCGGACGAAGTCTATTTCCCGCACATCGTTCGATTGATGGGCTTGCAGGGGACGCCCGACGAGCCGGCCGCCATCGCGGCGCGCGACGGCGCCGCAGGGTTCTACGACGAGATGGAGCCCATCCTCGGCGACCAGGAATGGCTGGCCGGCAGCTACTCATATGCCGACATCGCCTTCTACATGGCGCAGCTCTTCGGCGCCCGCATGGGAGCGCCCATGACCGATGCGCATCCGAAGCTGCAGGCCTGGCGCGATCGCATGAGCGCGCGTCCTGCCGTAGGTCAGGTCGCAGGTGCCATGGGCCGCTACCTGCTCTCGCAGGGACGTACGCTGCCGCCCTTTCTGGAAAGGCTCAGCAACCGACCATGACCAGAATCCTGTTTCTGCCGGGTACCGGGGCTTCGCCCGATTTCTGGAAGCCGGTCGGCGAGCGGCTGCCGTCCGATTGGCCGAAGGAGTATTTCGGTTGGCCGGGCCTCGGCGATCAGCCGCCAGATCCGTCGATTCAGGGTTACGACGATCTGAAGCGGCTGGTGGCGGCGAAGATGGATGCGCCGGTCGATCTGGTGGCTCAGTCCATGGGGGGCGTCATCGCTGCGCGCCTGGCGATCGAACAACCGGAAAAGGTCCGGCGGCTGGTGCTTTGCACGACCTCCGGCGGCGTCGACATGCAAGGTTTTGGCGCCGGCGATTGGCGTGCCGACTATCGTAAGTCCTATCCCGATGCAGCGGCCTGGGTGACGGCGGAACGATCGGTGCCGCCGGTGCCGGTCGAGAAGATCGAGGCACCGACCTTGCTGATCTGGGGCGATATCGATCCGATCAGCCCTGTCGCCGTCGGCCGGCATCTCGCGCAGCGCCTGCCAGAAGCGAAGCTGGAGATCGTGGCGGGCGGCAATCACGGCCTGGCCCGCACGCATGCCGACCATGTTGCCCGATTGATTGCCGCACACCTGAGCTAGGGCTTTACGGTCTTCTTCAACACCGTTTCGTAGACCTGCAGGATCGCCGAGCTGTCGTTGTCGCCCAGGCCCATCTTGCGGGCCATGCGCTGCAGGTTGTGTGTCGCCGAACCCTGCGGCAGCGGCACGTCGAGTTCGTCGGCAAGTTCCATCGCGAGATGGAGATCCTTGTGCGCGAGGTTCAGGGCGAAGGAGGGCGGCGAGAACTTGCCCGAGAGGGCGCGCTCCGAGAAAGCCTTGAAGATTGCGGAGTTGCCGCTCGAACTGGCGATGACCTGCACCAGCTTGTTGGGATCGAGGCCGGCAGTGACGCCCAGCATCAGGCCTTCGGCTGCGGCTGCGGCGTTGCAGAAGGCCATCATGTTGTTCACGAGCTTGGCCACCGTGCCGGTGCCGAGTTCGCCCATGTGGATTACATTGGCGCTGAACGATTGCAGGACGGGCAGGGCGTCGTCAAACACCTTCTTGTCGCCGCCGACCATGATGGCGATGGTCGCGGCTTCGGCGCCGACCGTGCCGCCGCTTACCGGCGCGTCGAGCATGGCAATGCCCTTGGCGGCCATCGCCGCGCCGATCCTCTTCACCATCGAGGGCGCATTGGTGCTGAGATCGATATAGGTCTGGCCCTTGGAGATGTTGGCCAGGATGCCGTTGTCGCCCAGGGTCACGGCCTCGACGTCGCGCGGCATGGGAAGCGAGGTCATGACGATGTCGGCGCCTTTGGTCGCCTCGGCCACGGATTTCGCGGCCGTAGCACCGAGGTCGGTGCAGGTCTTCACCGCCGCCGGGTTCAGGTCGAACACGGTCACGGCATGATTGCTGCGCTTGATGATGTTGCGGCACATGGGGCCACCCATGTTGCCGACGCCGATATATCCGACCTTCAAGGCTTCCTCCTGAAAAGAAAATTAACCCGCCGACTATACGCCGGAATCGCCGCCGCCTAGTGTTGCTGGGCGAAAGAGCCCGCAGTAGAGCGGGCCTGGGGAGGAAGTACGGACTCATGGCGCGTAACAAGCTGCATCCCATCCCGCATCCGCCGCGGACGCCCGTGCTGGGCAACATGCTCACCGTCGACGGTGGGGCGCCGATCCAGGACCTGATGCGGATCGCCCGGGAGCAGGGGCCGATCTTCTGGCTGGACATGATGGGCACGCCGCTGGTCGTGGTTTCCGGCGCCGACCTCGTAGCCGAGCTTTGCGACGAGAAGCGCTTCGACAAGGCGGTGCGCGGCTCGCTGCGGCGCGTGCGCATGCTGGGCGGCGATGCGCTGTTCACGGCGGAGACGCAGGAGCCGAACTGGCAGAAGGCGCACAACATCCTGCTGCCGACCTTCGCGCATCGCATGATGCAGACCTATCACGAAGGCATGCTCGACATTGCCGACCAGCTCGTGACCAAGTGGGAGCGACTGAATGCCGACGAGGAGATCGACGTGGTGCGCGACATGACCGCACTCACGCTCGACACGATCGGCCTGTGCGGCTTCAACTATCGCTTCAACTCGTTCTATCGCAGCGACAACCATCCCTATGTCGAGTCGCTGGTCCGCGCGCTCGAAGCGGTGATGAAGATGCGTGGCCTGCCGCTGGAAGATCTCACGCAGCGCAAGAGTCGCCGCAAGCTCGAGGAAGATGTCGGCTTCATGAACGGCATCGCCGACCGCATCATCAAGGAGCGCCGCGAGGTGCCGGCGGACGATGCCGCCAAACCCGACCTGCTGGGCTTCATGCTGAGCGGCATCGACAAGCAGAGCGGCGAGCGGCTGGACGACGTCAATATCCGCTACCAGATGAACACCTTCCTGATCGCCGGTCACGAAACCACGAGCGGGATGCTGTCGTTCGCGATCTACTTCCTGCTGAACAATCCGCATGTGCTGCAGAAGGCGTACGAGGAAGTCGACCGCGTTCTGGGCCGCGACATCAACGCCAAGCCCACGGCGCAGCAGGTCAACCAGCTCGTCTATATCGGCCAGATCCTGAAGGAGTCGCTGCGTCTGTGGCCGACGGCGCCGGCCTTCGGCCTCTACCCGTACCAGAACGAAACGATCGGCGGGAAATACAAGCTGCGCAAGCGCACCTTCGTCACCGTGCTGACGGCGATGCTCCATCGCGACAAGTCGGTGTGGGGGCCGCAGGCCGAGGTCTTCAATCCGGACAACTTCGCGCCGGAACGCGAAGCCAAGATGCCGGCGCATGCCTTCAAGCCGTTCGGCAACGGCCAGCGCGCCTGCATCGGGCGCCAGTTCGCCATGACCGAGGCCACCCTGGTCATCGGCATGATCCTGCAGCGTTTCCGTCTGGTCGACCACACGCGCTACCAGCTCAAGATCAAGGAGTCGCTCACCATCAAGCCCGAGGGGCTGACGATGCGCGTGCGGCTGCGGCCCGATGTCGTGCGCGGCAGCGGCCAGGTCGCGGTCTCTGCCAAGCCGGCGCCGCGCAAGGCGCCGAAGAAGGCCGCTGCCAGCCATGGCACCAAGCTCGCCGTGCTGTTCGGGTCCAACATGGGCACGGCCGAGGAACTGGCGCGATCGATTGCGGAGGATGCCGAAGCGGCGGGTTTCGCGACGACCCTGGCGAGCCTCGACGACATGGCGGGGAGGCTGCCGACCGAGGGCGCCGTCGCCGTGGTCTGCGCATCGTACAATGGCGGACCGCCGGACAATGCCGTGCAGTTCCTCAAGTCGTTGCGGGAGACGCCGGCCGGTGCTCTCAAGGGCGTGCGCTACACCGTCTTCGGGTGCGGCAACCGCGACTGGGCCTCGACCTATCAGGCGATCCCGCGCGAGATCGACGAGTTGCTGGCGGCCAAGGGAGCGGAACGTCTCTACGCACGCGGCGAAGGCGATGCCCGCGAAGATCTCGATGGCAACTTCCAGGCCTGGTACGAGCCGATGTTGCCGGATGTCGCGGGCAAGCTCGGCGTCAAGTTCGATGCCGAAGCGGCTGCGGCGCAGGAACCGCTCTATCAGGTACAGCCGGTCGACAAGCCACCCGTCAATCCGATCATCGGCGGCCACGGCGCCTTGCCGATGCGCGTGCTGGCCAATCGCGAGCTGCAGAACCCGGAGAAATCGGGCCGCAGCACGCGCCATATCGAAGTGTTGTTGCCGGACGGCGTCAGCTATCGCGCGGGCGATCACCTCAGCGTCGTGCCGCAGAATGGCGCGGTGCTGGTCGAACGGGCGATCCGTCGCTTCGGCTTCGCACCCGGTGCGCATGTCGTCCTGACGGCACCTGAAGGACGCCGCGCCGCGTTGCCGGTCGGCGAGGCGATCTCCGTCCATCGCCTACTGTCCGACTATCTGGAACTGCAGCTCCCGGCGACGCGCAAGCAGATCCAGACCATGGCGCAGCATACGCGCTGTCCGTTCACCCGGCCCAAGCTCGAAGCATTGCTGGAGGAGGAGCGGTTCCGCGCCGAGATTCTGGCCAAGCGCAAGTCGGTGCTCGACCTGCTGGAGGAATATCCCGCCTGCGAACTGCCGTTCGCGGCCTTCCTCGAAATGCTGCCGCTGATGACGCCGCGCTATTACTCGATCTCGTCGTCGCCCGTGGCCGATGGGGCGCGGTGCTCGGTCACGGTGGCCGTCGTCGAAGGGCCGGCGCGGGCCGGCGCCGGCATCTATCACGGCGTCTGCTCGAATCATCTCGCGCGGCAGGCCGCTGGCAGCACCGTCCAAGCCTTCGTGAAGGAAACGAAGGTCGGCTTCCGGCTGCCGGTCGATCCGGCGGCGCCGATCGTCATGGTCGGGCCGGGAACCGGGCTGGCGCCGTTCCGTGGCTTCCTGCGCGAGCGGGCTGCACTCAAGGCACAGGGCCGGAGCCTGGGGCCTGCCTTGCTCTTCTATGGTTGCCGTCACCCGGATCAGGACTACATCTACGAGGACGAACTGAAGGAGCAGGCCGATATCGGCATCGTCGATCTCGAAGTCGCGTTCTCGCGTCACGACGGAAAGAAGACCTACGTGCAGGATCTGTTGAAGGAGAAGGCCGAGAAGGTGTCGGCCCTCATCGACCAGGGGGCAATCGTCTATGTCTGCGGCGATGGTGGCCGGATGGAACCCGACGTAAAGCGGGCCTTGATCGCCATGCATCGCGAGAAGACGGGCGCTGACGAAGCGGCCGGCGAGGCCTGGATGGCGAAACTCGCCGCCGACAATCGCTACGTGCTGGACGTGTGGGCGAGCAGCTGACCGAGCTCGGCGATCGCGACCGGCAGAGGGCGCGCGAGCTTCGCCGCGTCAAGGCCGCGGCGACGGCGTTGCTGGTGTTCACGGCAGCGCTGTTCGTACTGGCGCGCCACTACGAGCCACAGCATTGGGCCTGGGGCTACGTTGCTGCCTTTGCCGCTGCAGCTACGGTGGGTGGTCTGGCGGACTGGTACGCGATCGTGGCTTTGTTCCGCCGGCCGCTCGGCTTGCCGATTCCGCACACCGCCATCGTGCCGCGCAATCATCATCGCATTGCCGAGACGCTCGGCGAGTTCATCGAGACGAACTTCCTGGCGCGTGAACCCGTCGAGGCGCGGCTGCGCGAAGTCGACTTTGCTGCCCTGGTGTCGGAGTGGCTGAGCGACCGCGAACGCAGCGCGGCGCTTGCCGGCTTCGTCATGCGCCTGGTGCCGCAGGCCCTGACCTCGATTGATCAGTCGGGCCTGAAGGGCTTTCTCGGCAGGCGTGTCATGGCCGAACTGGAGCGCATCGAACTGGCACCGCTGGCCGCCGGCCTGTTGAGCGCCGTCACGGAAAAGAACCGCCACCAGAGACTGCTCGACGAGTTGCTGGGCGCGCTCGAGAAGGTGCTGTCCAACGAGGAAACGCTGGCGGCCTTGCGGGAAAAGATCCGGCAGGAGCTGCCGGCTCTCTTCAATCTCTATCGCGCCGATGCCTATCTGCTGCGCAAGATTGTCGCCTCGACGACTGCATTCATTCAGGAGGCGAGGGCCGACGCCGGCCATCCGCTGCGGCGCGAGTTCGACAGCTTCGTGTCGGGCTTCATCGAACGGTTGCGCCACTCCCAGTCGTTCGCGCGGCGTGCGGAAAGCTTGAAGCGCGACATGCTGGCGCGTCCCGAGATCGCCGCCGTCGCCGAAGGCGCCTGGGAGAGCCTGCGCAGCTTCCTCGAACAGGACGCGCAGGCGCCGGACAGTCAGGTGCGGCGCCAACTCGAAGCCATGCTGGTCGATGTCGGCAGCCAGCTTGCCCGCGAACCCGCCATCCGGGCCGAGATCAACCGGGGCATGGTGCAGGTCCTGTCGGATTTCGTGGAAAGTCAGAAGAGCGGCGTCGGGCGCTTCATCGCCGACCAGGTGAAGTCGTGGGACATCGACATGCTGATTGGTCGCATCGAGCTCACGGTCGGGCGGGATCTGCAATATATCCGCTTCAATGGCGCAATGATCGGCGGGCTCGCGGGTTTGGCCTTGCACGTGCTCGAACAGGGGTTGAAGCTGCGCCTGTAATCGACAGGAGGTTCAAATGGCCGATGCCCCTCAGAACTTCACCGATATGTTCAAATCACTCGGCGAGCAGCTCAAGGTTCCCGCCTTCGATATGGCGAAGATCATGGAGCACCATCAGAAGAATCTGGATGCGATGACCCGCTCCTGGCAGGCGATGGCTGGAGGCGCCAGCGAGATCGCGAACAAGCAGCGCGAGATCTTCGAAGCCGCGATGAAGGATGTCACCGCCATGGTGCAGGCGTACAAGCCCGGCGGTTCGGCGCAGGAAGTCATGGCCAAGCAGGGCGAGTTCGCCAAGAAGGCGATGGATGCCGCGATCGCCAACACGCGCGATATAGCCGAGCTGGTTCAGAAGTCGAGCGCCGAGGCGTTCAAGATCGTGCAGGACCGGATGAAGGAGTCCTACGACGAGATTCGCAACGGCCTGGATAAGAAGTCCTAGGCCCGACGCCAGTCCGGAAAAACGAAGCTCTTCCAGCCGGAACGGTCGAAGCGCTTCCATTGTCCTTCCGGCTGCGCCAGCCGGTCGGCCACGGCATAGACGGCCGCCGGATGATGGCCGAGGCCGCAATGGCTGCCGTAAACTTCGATGTTCTCGACCTGCTCGCTTTCGACGTTCAGGCACGTCTGCCAGGCGCAGATGCCGTCGGTGCGGCTGAAGACCGACGTCGTCGGCACCGGAGGCGGATCGGCAAGCGGGCCTGCGATGTGATGGTCGCTGTCCTCGACGCGCTGCCCCGATGCGAATTCGTAGACCCGCCAGGCGTTGGTCGCCTTCGGGCTGCCGGTGAAGGGGCTGCCGAGGCTGATCACCGAACGCACCTTCTCGGGAACGCGCTTGGCGAGCTGGCGCGCATAGATGCCGCCCAGGCTCCAGCCGACGAGGCTGATCTTGCGATGGCCATGACGCTCGTAGAGTTCGTCGATGCGATCCAGCATGGCGCCTTCGATGCCCGGACGCAGGCCTAGGTTGCGGCCCTGCTGCCAGCCATGCGCGGCATAGCCTTGCGCCTTCAGGAAGGAACGCAGGGGGCGCGTGGAGAGATCGCTCGCGAGAAGACCTGGGAGAACGAGGACGGGATGGCCGTCGCCGCGCGGCGCAGCGGAAAGCCAGGGCCGCAACAGCATGAAGGCGCCCAGTTCCTGAACAGCACGACCTTCAAGGAACAGCAACGTACGCGAAGGGGGACGCAGTGTCTCAGCGGCAGCCGTCAATTTAGGCCTCCTTATCGTTCCCGCAGACTCTCACATATCGGCAGGCCAAGAAAGGGTTTCAACCTCCCGCGACCGCCGCCTTGAGCTCGGCCGCCGCCGCGACCAGATAGTCGCCCAGGCGTGCGACATCCGGCACGGCGCGGCGATCGGCGGTGAGGCCGAAGTTGAGCGCGTCCATGTAGCTCTGCACCGTGATGTTGAGCGCGGCGCCATGGGCCGGAATGGAAACCGGATGCAGCGCCGTCACCTTCGCGCCGGCGCAGTAGAGCGGCATGGGCGGTCCCGGCACGTTGGAGATGGTGACGTTCATCGGCATCGGCAGCTTGTCGGCGAGGCCGCTGCGGCCATAGACCAGCATCATGAGCTGCAGCAGGATCGGTGCGCCGACGAAGGCGAAGTCCTGCGGGACGGCATCGCGGAACGTGCCGGCGATCTGTTTGGAGTCGGTCGACGACTTCACGATGGCTTTCAGTCGCTCCACCGGATCGGCGATATCGGTCGCAATCTGGCAAAGCATGCCGGACACCTGGTTGTTCTGCCGCGTATCGCCGGGCTCGCGCAGGCTGATTGGTACGCCGGCAATCAGCGACTTGTCGGGAAGCTGGCCTTTCTCCTGCAGGTAGCGCCGCAGCGCGCCGCTGCAGACCGCCATCACCACGTCGTTGAGCTTGGCGCCGCTTGCCTTGGCAATCGCCTTGGCATCGGACAGCGAGATGGTGCGCGCGGCGTAGCTGCGCTCGCGCGTGATCGTGGCGTTGAACGGCGTCTTGGGAGCGGAAAGCGTCGGCAGCTGGCTGGCGAGGTTCTGCAGGGTGCTGAGCGCCTTGGGCGTTTCGCCGGGTTTGCCCAGGAAGGCACTGGTCATCGAGTTCACGATCTCGGGCGCAGCCTGCCAGAGCTTGATTTGCTGGCGCATCATGTTGGCCATGATGTCGGCGACGCCCTTCACCGGATCGACCGCGGTGGGGGAGACTGGCGCGCCGGTCGAGGATGCGGACCTGGCAGGTGCCGGTGCGACGTCGCGGGGCGTCGCGCTGACATCGTAGAGCGCCTTGTTGATCGCCATGCCGGCGCCGCCGTCGATCGCGGCATGATGGACCTTCGAGTAGAGAACGCCCTGGCCGTTGGCCAGACCCGTGATGACGTAGAACTGCCAGAGCGGCCGGCTGCGGTCGAGCGTATTGGCGTGCAGCCGGGAGATCACTTCTTCGAGCTGTTCTTCGGTGCCGGGCGCGGGCAGGGCCGTCTCGCGCAGGTGATAGTCGAGGTCGAGCTCGTGCTCGTCGACCCAACCGGGATGGTCGAGGTCGTAGAGCGACGGGGCGAGCCGCTTCGAGAAGATCGGGATGGTGTGCAGCCGGCTTTCGAAGAACTTGCGGAAGTGTTGGTAGAAGCTTCCCTCGAAACCGGGCGGCAGTTCGAAGTATGTGAGCCCCGCCACATGCATGGGGGTTTCCGGCGTCTCCAGGTAGAGGAACGACGCATCGATACCCGAGAGCTGCTGTGTTTCCATGGACGTCCTCCCCCGGTCGCCTGTTTCTGATCGTTGGACGATTTGTCCTCCGGCGGGCTCGTACTAGGCAAGTGGGGAACAGGCAGGTTGTTCTTAACTTATTGTAAAATATGCATATTCTATTTTTATCATTGCAGTGCAACAAATTTATATTGCATTGCACAATAACAATCCCATATACGCCTCCTCACCGCGTAGCGCACACCAATCAATTGCAGGAATACACGCCATGACCACCAACAATGCCGCGCTCGACACCGTGATCGAGCATGCCAACGAGACCACCAAGGCCGCCGGCGAGCGCGTTCGCGAGTTCGCCCAGATCGGCGTCCGCAAGGCCACCGAAGGCTTCGAGCAGATCAGCAAGGCCGCGCAGACCGCGTCGGAAGAGCTGAACACCCAGGTCAACCAGGCCCGCGACGGCGCCACCAAGGCCGGCCTGAAGCTGCTTGAAGTTGCCAAGGAAGATGCCGATGCCGGCTTCGCCGCCATGCGCGATTTCCTGGCTGCCAAGTCGCCGCTCGAAGCGTTCGACGTCTCGGCCAAGTACTGGCGCGGCCGCATCGAGACCCGCATTGCCCAGGCGCAGGACCTCGGCGCCTATGTGCGCAAGGCTGCCGACGATGCCGTCCGCCCCGTTCAGGAGCGCATCGAGAAGTTCGCCAAGGCCGCTGCCTAAGCGACGTCAATCGTCTCCAAGAAGAAGGCCCGCCCGCCAGGACGGGCCTTTTTCATTGGTCGATTGCCTGGAGCACGAACTCAATGCGCTGCGGGATGGGTACCAACGGCAGGAGCACCAGCTCGTAGCCGAAATCGCGATAGGCGTCGGTGACGGCGTCGAAGGTGCGGACGGCTTCGTCGAAGCTCTGCTTACGCTCGGCATCCTGGCCGAAGATTTCAGGCCAGGGAGGGGCTGCGAAGACACGCCGGCTGTAGCGAAAGCGGTCGGCGGCGGCCGCCACGTGCGGCGGCACCGTGCGCCCGATCAGTCGATAGTAGCCTGCGATATCGGGAACGCCGCGATCGAAGAAGATCGGCCCGCGCCGAGCTTGAGCCGAGCGGTACGATTGCAGCTCCCACGACAGCATCAGCTCTGCAAACAGGACGGGGTCGCGTGCCGGCAGGGCCGGTCCGCCAATCGCCGTCTGGTCCTGGATGATGGCGCGGCCGCCTTCGATCGTGCGCGCAAATCCTGCTTCCGCCAGGGCGTCGATCAGCGTCGTCTTGCCCGATCCGGGGCCGCCCGTGATGACGTGAAAGGAAGCGATGGAGAAGCGTTCTTTCGCGAGCATGCCTATAGTGACTCCGGCAATGGAACGTCGGGAGGCGTGGAATGGATCGGTTCTGGCTCAAGAGCTACCCGCCAGGGGTACCGTCGGATATCGACCCGTCGGTCTATCCCAGCGTCGTGTCGCTGCTCGAGGAGAGCTTCGCCAAGTATCGCGACGCCAAGGCCTATGTCTGCATGGACAAGGCATTGACCTTCGGCGAGGTCGATACGCTGTCGCAGGCGCTCGCGGCCTGGCTGCAGAGCCGCGGGCTGAAGCGGGGCGCCCGGGTCGCGATCATGATGCCCAACGTGCTGCAGTATCCCGTGGCCATCGCGGCGGTGCTGCAGGCCGGGTTCATCGCGGTCAACGTCAATCCGCTCTACACGGCGCCCGAACTGCATCATCAGCTCGAGGATTCCGGCGCGGAAGCAGTGATCGTTCTCGAGAACTTCGCGTCGACGCTCCAGAAGGCAATCGCCGGCACGCCGGTCAAGCATGTGGTCGTCGCGTCGGTCGGCGACCTCATGGGCTTCCTCAAGGGCAACATCATCAACTTCGTCCTTCGCAACGTGCGCAAGCAGATCCCGGCATGGTCGCTGCCGGGGCATTTCAGGTTCAACAGTGTGATTGCCGCCGGCCGCTCGATGCGGCTCGCCCGTCCCGATCTCGGGCCGCAGGACGTGGCAGTGCTGCAATATACCGGCGGCACGACCGGCGTCGCCAAGGGCGCCACGCTCCTTCATCACACGATCGTCGCGAACCTGCTGGCCTCGGAAGCATGGATGCAGCCAGGCCTCAAGCGCAAGAAGCTCGAGGGTCAGCTGACCATCGTCTGCGCCTTGCCGCTCTACCATGTCTTCGCGTTCATCACCTGCGGTCTGCTCGGCATGCGCACGGGCGCGCTCAACATCCTGATCCCCAATCCGCGCGACATGAAGGCCACGATCAAGGATCTGGCCAAGTACAGGCTGAACATCTTCCCCGGCGTCAACACGCTGTTCAACGGGCTGCTCAACCAGCCCGACTTCGCGAAGCTCGACTTCTCGTCGCTCGTGATCACCAATGGCGGCGCAATGACGGTCCAGGAGACCGTCGCCAAGAAGTGGCTCGCGGTCACGGGATGTCCGATCGTCGAAGGCTATGGCCTCAGCGAGACGTCGGCCGGCGTCACCTGCAACCCGACGGACTCCGAACAGTATACCGGCACGATCGGTCTGCCCCTGCCCAACGTCGAAGTGCGCATTCTCGACGATCACGGCAAGGACGTCCCGCTGGGCGAAGCCGGCGAGATTGCCATCCGCGGCCCGCAGGTCATGCAGGGCTACTGGCAGCGCCCCGACGAGACGGCGCTTGTGATGACGCCCGACGGCTTCTTCAAGTCGGGCGACATCGGGGAAATGGACGCGCGCGGCTATATCAAGATCGTGGATCGCAAGAAGGACATGATCATCGTCTCGGGCTTCAAGATCTTCCCGAACGAGGTCGAGGGCGTCGTGTCTGCCCATCCAGGGGTGCTGGAGTGCGCCGTGATCGGCGTGCCCGACGAAAAATCCGGCGAGGCCGTAATGCTGTTCGTGGTTAAGAAAGACCCGAATTTGACTAAGGAAATACTGACCGCCTACTGCGCGGAGGAGTTGACGGGCTACAAACGGCCGAAATACATCGAATTTCGCAGCGAATTGCCGAAAACCAACGTCGGGAAGATCCTGCGTCGGGAGTTGCGGGATGCGGTCGTCAAGAAGGCGGCCTGACCGCCCGACCGATCGGGGGCCGCGAGGTCTTTCGGGACGAACACGGTTTCCGCTATGATGGGCGTGGAACAGGTTTCCGAGGGGGATTGATGACTGCGAGACGTTTGATTGCCGCGATGCTCGGTGCGTCGACGCTCGCAGCCTGCAGCGATCCCCTGCCTCAGCCCCTGTACAACGAAGTGACGCCGCCGGCCGCCTTCAGGGTCCATCCGGGTGGCGTTCGAATCGACAATGAAGGCTATCAGCTCGATGCCGAGGGCTACCGCATCGACAAGAGCGGCGAGCGTGTCGGCGTTATCGACGTGCCAGCCAAGACGGCGGGCGAGGGGTCGAACGCCGTTGCTGGCTACTACATCAGCACCACCGGCCAGGACGCCCCCGGTCGTGTCGCCGCTCCCAGCGAAGGGGCTGGAGCCGGCGTAGGCACGGGCCCCGGGGCAATGAACCTGCCGACACCGTCGCAGATGCCGCAGCAGGCGCCGATTGCGCCGGCGCCGGGCAACGTACCGCCGCCCGCCGGCTATCGCTGATCTGCTGCCGATCTGGCGCTGATCGGCATCCTCTCTATTCGATTTTGACGCCCGCGGCCTTGATCACGGGCGCCCATTTGGCCAGTTCGTCCTTGATGAACTTCTCCGTGCGCTGGGGCGTCGTGTCGAGTGCCGGGACGGCGGCGATCTTTTCCAGAGAGTCGGTAAAGGCCTTGTCGGCCATCAGTTTGCGCGTCGCCTGATCGACGACGTCGACGACGTCCTTGGGCGTGTTGGCGGGCCCCAGGATCAGATTGAAGGTGTAGGCCTCGTAGCCCGGCACGCCGGCCTCGATCACGGTGGGGATGTCCGGCGCGGCAGGCGCGCGCTTGGCATGGGCGTAGCCCAGGATGCGTACGCGGCCCTGGCGATGGAACTGCAAGGTCGTGCTGATGGTCTCGAACATCCAGACCACGTTGCCCGCCATCATGTCCTGCAGGGCAGGCATCGAGCCGCGATAGGGGATGTGTTCCACGTTCATGCCGCCGACCGACATCTTGAGATACTCGCCGGCGAGATGGGTGATGCCGCCGGCGCCCGAGGAGCCGTAGGAATACTTGCCGGGGTTCTTCTTCATCAGCTCGACCAGCCCCATCAACGTGTCGGGCATCGAGGGATGGGCGACGATGACCAGCGGGTTGACGCAGATCGACGAGATCGGCGTGAAGTCCTTGATGGGATCGTAGAGCGGCTTCACGAAGGCGGTGGGATTGATCGCATGCGTCGAAGAGGGCGCGAAGAGGAAGGTATAGCCGTCCGCCTTGGCGTTCTTGACTTCGACGGCACCGATCGACCCGGCTGCACCGGCCTTGTTCTCGACGATCATGTTCTGGCCGAGCAGGCCCGTCATCTTCTCCGCGACCATGCGGCCGATGATGTCGGTCGGACCGGCCGGCGGAAACGGCACGACGAGACGCACCGTGCGATCGGGATACTTGGCCTGAGCGCGTGCAATCGACGGGGCGGCCAATGCGGCAGCGCCCGCCACGATGAGGTGACGGCGTTTCATTGTCGGAATCCTCCCAAGAATTTCTTCTGACTCTACTTCAGGGTTTCGTCGAACAGTTCGATCATGGCGTTCCACGAGCGGCGATCGGTTGCCTCGTGGAAGAAGAAGCCTTTCATGCCGCGCGAATCCGCCGCTGGATTGGTGAAACTGTGGCCGGCGCCGCCATAAAGCTGCAGGCGCCAATCGAT
>WBZX01000557.1_pt1 | contig 33099 bp, 24 predicted proteins | sample 5204211 | NCBI WGS metagenome assembly WBZX01 (sample SAMN12344362, study PRJNA552823) | activated sludge metagenome | biome: Activated sludge suspended growth; feature: Nitrification reactor; material: Wastewater; isolation source: activated sludge from nitrification reactor of wastewater...
AGCTTCTTGGCGCCACCGGGATGACTGCCGCTGTCGGTGGGCCCCATCGAGAGCCCACGGAAGAAGAGGCAGTGGTCGCGCAACGGCTCGAGCGGTGCGAGCTGCGGACCGAGCACGAAGTCGTGTTCGCTGCCGGCGGCGTGCCAGAGGCTGGGCTCGCCGTCCTGACTCGTGCCCGCGACGCCATCGGGGAAGTACAAGAAGAGGATGCGTTCAGCGAAGCTGTCCGCAGCGTGGCTACGACGCCCGCCCAGCGCTTCGAAGAAGGGCAGGGCCACGGCCGCCGTGGGGCCGAGCCTGCGCAGGAGCTGCCGTCGTGTGAGTGCAGGCATGGTCATCGCCTCGCTGCTGTCGCCCAGCGGACGACGGTGGTGACGAACAGGTCGCGGAGGTCGCCGTCGCTGGCCGCGAAGGCATCGATCATCGAGTCCTGTACGCACGCATCCTCGGGGGTCTCGAGCCGGCCACCCACGAAGCGCAGCACCTGGGTCGCGAAGCAGGCGTTGGCGTCGCGGCTCTCGGCGAGCAGCGCTGCGAGCTCGGGCGTACTCTCGAAGCTTGCCGGCTCGCCGTCGAGCTCGCGTAGTGCTCCGCGTGCGTCGATCGTCGAGCCGTTGTCGTCATCTCGCCAGCCACCGATCGCGTCGAAGTGCTCGAACGAAAGCCCGATCGGATCGATCAGGTCGTGGCAGCCAGCGCAGGCTGGATCGGCAGTATGTTGCTCGAGCACGTCGCGGGCGGTCTGTCCGCCGCCGGCCTCGGGAATGCTCGGCACGTCGGCAGGTGGCGGCGGCGGTGGGCGGCACAGCAGGCGCTCCAGCACGAACACGCCGCGTCGCACCGGCGACGTGCGATCGGCATACGCGAGACGGCTCAACACCGCGGCCTGCCCGAGGATGCCGGCGCGACGCTCGCTCGGTAGCAGGACCTCGCCCTGCGCAGCGGCGGGAGGATCGACGCCGTACAGCCGCGCCAGCGCCGGCGACACGATGCTCGTCGGTGCGAGCAGGAGATCGCGGAAGTGGCCGGCACCGTCGACGATCTGCCGTACGACGTGGGTGCGCGATTCTTCGGTCATCGCGGCGGCGAGCGCCGTGTCGAACTCGGGGTGGCGCGCGGGATTCTTGACCAGCGAGGAGACGTGCTCGACGTCGAGCCACTGCTTCGCGAAGCTGCCGACCAGATCGCGCGCGCGCGGGTCTTCGAGCATCGCCCGTGCGCGCGCGGCAATGTCATCGGTGCGGTCCAGCCCGCCCGCCGCAGCCGCGTCGAGCAGCGCGTCGTCCGGCGCCTGTCCCCACAGCGAGAATGCCAGCACGCCGGCGATCTCGTAGGCATCGAGTCGCAGGACGCCGTGCGCGTCGGGAGCCCCGAGCTCGAAGCGGTAGAGGAAGAACGGCGAGCTCAGCATCACCCGCACGATCACCGCTATACCGGTACGGGCGTCGGGCTGCGCTTCGGCGATCGCGACGTAGCGTGCGACCTCCTCGTCGTCCAGCGGCCGCCGGAATGCGCGTCGCCCGAACGAGCGCACGAACTGCTCGGTGCAGCTCGCCGCATCCTTCTCGAGGTCGCATGGCAGATGCGCGTCGAGCTGCTCCAACAGCCGCGACGCGAGGCGTTCGGCCGCGCGGAGATACTGCTCGACGTGGACCGACGTGACCAACCCCGACTCGACGCCATCGTCGAACGGGAACCCCGGTACGCGGGCTTCGACCGGGAACGCGGCCGCGGGGTGCTCGTCCTGGTCGGGCGCTTCGGTCGCGCCGACGCACGCGATCGTCAGCAGCGAGTTTTCGCCGCCGAAACCATCCGGGGCGCTGGCGGCGGCGGTGGGATCGGCCTGCCAGAGTCCGTCGACGACGAGCTTGTACGCGTGCTCGCCATCGTCGAGCGCGCGCTTGGTCACCCACGCGCCCGCGGACGCAACCCACTGCATCTCCCAGCCGCCATCGGCGACCGTCGACGGCCAGCCGTTGAAGCTCCCCGCGACGTGGACCTGCGCGAACGCGTGCGCAGGATCCGAGAACGAGAAGGTGTGCAGCGGGCACGGATCCTCCTGACAGCCACCCGCGACGCACGACTCGTGGGCCAGTGCGCAGTCGTCGTCGTGATCGCAGGCCGCCGGCATCGAGCTCGTGGGAATCAGCGCGAGCACCGTCGCCTCGTACTCGCGGCGCGTGAGCAGACGAAGCGATCGATCGAGCGCGACATCGCAGCCATCGGCGTCAGCACCGTCGTCGCCCTCGCCACTGTCGCCGCCGTCGCCCGAGCCGTCAGCGCCCCCGTCCGCCGCCACGGATCCGGTCGCACCGCGGCACGCCGCGAGCGACAGCGCGAGGGCCATCCAACCAGATCGTACGTGACTCATTGCAGAGTTACGCTAAGAGGTCGGCGAGGGCTTGGGAAGGGGCGCGGACGCGTGCCCGCGGGGACCCGTGAAACGAGGTTCTGCGGCGCGTCGTGCCGGCCGGCGTCGAGTTCACCCCGCGGTCGGCCGCACCACGACGTTGCCGGCGTAGCGACCTTCCCACTTCGCGCGCAGGGCCGTGTTCAGCTCGCCGAGCTCGAAGTGCGCGCCGACGTGCGGCCGCATGCGGCCGGCGCGGGCCCACGCCAAGATGTCGGTGAGGCGACGGGTTCGCACGCTGGGATCGCGGTGCACGGCAATCGCAGCGGGTGAGCCCAGCACATCGAGGCTCTTCATGAGGATGAGGTTGGTCGGCAGCGTGTTCGGATCACGGCCGCCGCGGGCGACCAGCGGTGTGCTGGCCCAGCCGACCACCAGCACGCGGGCGCCGTAGGCCGCCGCGCGCAGACCCTCGCTCGACGCGTCGCCACCGACAGGGTCGTAGACCACGTCGGCGCCGTGACCATCGGTGATCCGCTTGACCTCGGCGGACAGCCGCGGCGCATCGTCGCCGAGCACGATCACGTGATCCGCACCCTGCGCGCGCACGACCGCCAGCTTCTCGGGTGAACGACCCGCCGCGATCACGATCGCCCCTTGGAGCTTGGCCAGCGCGACCGCGGCGAGGCCGGTCGAGCCGGTCGCACCGAGCACGAGCACGGTCTCGCCGGCCCGCAGACGCGCGCGGTGGACCAGCGCGTGGTAGGCGGTCTCGGCTCCGCCGAGCAGGCACGCGCCTTCGTCGAAGGAGAATGATGACGGCAACGGCAGCACCGCGTCGGCCGGCGCCACTGCCCAGCGGGCGAAGCCTCCCCAGCGGCGGTGGGCGCCCTTCGAGCGCGGGCCGGTCGAGAGCCCATCGGCGATCACGCCCGCGCCGATCTCGACGCCGGTGACGTCGCGGCCCCGCCATACGATCTCGCCGGCGTACTCGAGGCCGGGCGTGTATGGCAGCTCGGGCACGTGCTGGTACTGCCCGCTCGACATCAACAGGTCGACCCAGCCGACGTTGGCGCTGCGCACCTCGACGATGACGTCGTCGCTGCGCAGCTCGTCGTCGTCGGGCCACGACTGCGGCGTCAGCTCGACGCCGCGCTCGAGCGCGGCGACAGGCGAGCTCGCCAGGGCACGGACGACCGCGTGGAGGCCTCGTGGGGGCTCTTGCATCGCGGTCGGCACGCTAACAGGCGCTGCTTTGCCCCCGCAAACGTGGGCGTCGTGGCGTCAGGAGCCGGCGTTGAAGATGCCCGTCGTGACCGTGATCGGGCGGTGCTTGGGCAGCTTGAAGTGGCGCGGGGGCTCGGGCTCGGCGGGTGGCATGTGCTGCGCCCGCGTGGCCGGCTCGGCGGGGCGACCGGTGGCGAGCGCACGCAGGGCCCGCAGCGCATCCGTCGTCGTGAACACACCGACCACGTCCTCGCCCTCGATCACCAACGCGCAGCCCCAGCGGTTGGCCTCCATCGCGAGCGCGACCTCGCTCAGCCGCGTCGTCGGTGCGCACGCATAGGGGCGCTCGCTCATCGCGTCGCCGACCAGCAGCTTCTTCGCGTCGGTGCCGGGTGTCGACAACGCAACCGCGATGTCGCGGTTCGACAGCACGCCGACCACGTGTCCCTCGCGCATCACGACGAGGTGGCGGATGTTGTCCATCGTCATGCGCTCCTCGGCGTCCGCGAGGCGCAGGCCCACGTCGGCGGTCGCGGGCAGGGCGGTCATGTACTCGGCGACGGTGGGATCGTTGGCACTCATGCCCCCAGTATGGCCCCTCGCTCGCCCCTCGCCGCCCGCGACGTCGCGAATTGCCGCAGTGCAAGCGCACGCCCGAGCGGACTTGCGATCGCGTCCGCGTGTGACGTCGCTGCGTCGCTGAGGGGATCCCGAGTCCGCGCGATCAGAACGACTGGTAGCACGCGCTCTGGCCGGTCACGTACATCACACCCTGGTTGCCCAGGTTGACGTCGGCGAAGCGGCGCTCGAACTGCATGAGGAACTCGGGCGACGACGGCAGCCCCAGCTTCATGCCGGGGTTGGTGTCGACCTGCCGCCACGGACCGGTCGGGGTCCGCGTGGTCTGGTCGTTGCGCACCCAGATCGGGCGGCCACCGAGGCGCGCAGGTGCCTGCCACACCGCGTCGTGCAGCGCGGCGATGCGAGGGTCCTCCTGCGCCTCGGGGTCGAACACGTCGCCGGGCACGTCGATCGCCGCGAGCGCGAAGCGACGGCTCCATCGTCGTAGCGAGCGATCGGGGATCGGTCCCTGGAACAGGCCGCGCGCGACCTCGTCGGCGCCGAGGAACAAGACCGCGGTGTCGGGATTGTCCCAGTGGAACGCGCGGTGATAGCTCGCGTTGCTGAGGAACAACATCATTGCGCGCGCGCCCGGCGGAACGCCGTAGAGGTGCACGCCATCGAGATCGATGGTGAACACGTGCTCCATTCGGAGATCCCGCGGGTCCCAGCGATCGAGCGCATCGGCCTCGGACAGCAGCTCGCGTAGGCGCGGATAGACCGGCCACTCGCGCTGCGTGAGTCCGACTGGGGGTCCGAACACGCGATTGAACGACTGCGTTGCCGGCGGCGCGTCGAAGTCCGGGAAGTACAACGTCAGGTTGCGCTCGTTGGCTCGGAACTGCCGAGCGAGCGCGCGGATGTCCTCGATGTATTGCGTTGCCACGTCCAAGCGCTCCCAACCCCTGCCAAGGGGGCGCATCTCGATGCACGCGGTGAGCCCCCGAGGGGACCTGCCGCCATCGCAACGAAAGACGCGCGGACGCGAGCCGGGTTGCACCGAAGCGTCCCACGATTTCGCGTGGGACCGCTCACGCATGTGCCCAGAACCATGGGCAAAGCGGCGACGTTCGTGCGGGCTCGATCACTTCGCGTGCATCGAGGTGCACGCGGCGTCTCGACCGCCGGCGGGGACGTGTCGCTCCGGACGCCGGGGGCTGCGCCTCAGCGCGGACGATAGGTGATGCGACCGCGGGTCGGATCGTAGGGCGACACCGCCACGGTGACGCGATCGCCGAGCACCACGCGGATGCGATAGCGCCGCATCTTGCCGGCCAGCTTGGCGATCACGTCGTGTCCTTCGCCAACGTTGACCTTGAAGGTGCCGCCGCTGAGGACCTCGACGACCTTTCCTTCGAACTCGATTGCGTCGTCGCTGCTCATGCGCAAAGCGCCAAGGGGTGGCGCGGGCAGGTTGTTAGCACATCCCGGCGCGGCCGTGCCGAGTTCCTTGGGGGGGCGCGTCGGAATTCGCGCCGCTGGGTTCGGGGCCGCGGGCGATCTCCCCTGCAGCGAGCTCGGTCCTCGCGTGGGGCCGGCAGGGCGCCGTCGCGCGCAGGGCGCCCGCACGCGGCAGGCGTGCCGCCCAGCGGCGTGGCTAGACGCGGTCGGCGGCCGGCAGCCGCCAGCTGGGATCGGCCCGCCGCCAGCCTCCGAAGGCCTGCTCGAGGGCCCCGGCCACCGCGAGGGTGAGGTGATCGTTGCCGCGTCGCGCGATGACCTGCACGGCCAACGGCAGGCCCTCGGCAAAGCCGGTCGGCACCACCGTCGCGGGGAACTCGAGCACGTTGAAGAGGCCGGTGCACACGAAGTCGAACGGCGTCAGCATCGGTGCGAAGTGGCGCGGTGCGGGCCGTGAGTACGGCGGATGCAGCATCACACCGCGCGGCCCGAGGGTGTCCTCGAGCTCGGCCTGCAGCGCGCGGCCGTCGGCGATGGCCTTGTCGATCGCACCGGGCAAGCGCGCGGCGATGCGCTCGAGCCCGACGACGGCGACCGCCGGCAGCGTGTGTCGCGATCGACCGGTGAGCAGGCGCAGGAACTCGCGACCGGCCGAGATCGGCGTGCCGTTGCCGAGCACCTCGGCGTAGCTGGGGCCCTCGGCAGCGGTCATCATCGCGCTCCAGATCAGGAACGCCTTTTTCATCCGCGGCGCATCGAGCTCGGCGATCGTCGCACCGCGCTCCTGCAGCGCCCGCGCTGCGTCGCGGATCGCCCTTCGCGTGACGTCGGCGATCCGCGTGGTGCCGTTGCCTTCGGTCGGGTACACCACCACGTCGCGCAGGTCGACCGCGTCGGGATCGCCCAGCGTCCACGGGCGCACCACTTCATCGACGCCGTCGGGCCCCGCCAGCACGCGCAGGATCGGCATCACGTCCTCGACGCGCCGCGTGATCGGTCCGCAGCCGAGGTACGCCGACAGCTCGCCGTGGGCCTGCGGCCAGAAGCCGGTGTTGGGCACCATGCGGCCGCTCGGCTTGTGCCCGACCGCGCCGCAGAACGCGGCGGGGATGCGAATCGATCCGCCGATGTCCGAGGCCAGCCCGAACGCGACGCCGCCGGCGGTCACGATCGCAGCCTCGCCACCGCTGCTGCCGCCCGCGGCATGCCGTGGATCCCACGGGTTCACGGTGCGGCCGTGCACCGGGTTGTAGGTCTCCATCCACAGACCACCCTCGGGCACGTTGGTGATGCCCACGAGGATCGCACCCGCGGCGGTCAGGCGACGCACGGTCTCGGCGTCGCGATCGGCGACGACGTGGCGCCGCGACCAGATGCCGGCCGAGAGCGGCATGCCCTCGGCCATGATGTACTCCTTGGTCGTGAACGGCAGCCCGAGCAGCGGCGGCAGCTGCTCGGGATCGTCGGTCGACATCACCCGCGCCTGCGCGAGCTCGGCCTCGCGGCGGGCGGCGTCGAAGCGCTGGGCGATGACGGCATTGAGCGCGGGGTTCACCGCGCCGATGCGATCGATGTGGGCATCGACGAGCTCGCGCGGCGAGACCTTCCGCTGGCGAACCCAGCGGGCCAAGGTCATCGCCGAAGCGTCGAGCAGGTCCGACACCGCTGGGCTCGGCTACGCCGGGGTGCCGCAGGTCGGCGGCGTGACCTCGCCGGTGGCGGTGTCGATGTCGGCCGGCAGGCAAACGTCGGGCGCGGTGCAGTCGGCATCGACGCCGCAGTCACCGCAGACACCGAGCTGCAGCAACGTCATGATGTCGACGGTCGCGCACAGCCCCGACTCGCAGGCCATCGCGCCCGAGCCCATGAAGTCGCAGCCCTGGCCGTTGGGCACCGAGCCCGGCGCCACGCAGACCTTCTCGCCCGAGATGTTGAGCACGTCGTACATGGGCGAGCACAACATGCCCATGTCGCAGTCGGCGTCGGTCAGACACTCGCTGCAGGTCGAGGCATCGAGGATGTTGGGTACGTTGATGATCGACGCGCACACCAGACCGTCGGTGCAGACCTCGTCGCTCATGCAGCCGTCGCCGGCCGCACCCATGTTGCAGTGAGCGCCCGTCGGCGGCTCCGCGAGCGGGTTGGGCAGGCTGCAGCCGCCCGCGGGACAATCGGCGTCGGCGTTGCACTCGCCACAGATGCCGCCGATGAGGCTGATGTAGAAGCAGAACCCCGACTCGCACTCGGTGTTCTCCTCGCAGGTCGAGCCGTTGGGCTGCGGCTCCACCGGGCCACCACTCGAGCTGCCCGACTCCTCGCTGCCCGCGGTCATGCTCGCGGCCGTCATCTGGCCGGTCATGCCCTCGGTCGCGGTTGCGCTCGCGCTCGCGCTCGCGGAGCCGCTGCTCTCGGCGCTGCCGATCGAGGCGGATACGTTGCCGGTGTCGCCGTCGTCGCCAGCCGGGCAGCCCATCAACACCGTTGCCACCACCATCGCCGTCGCCGTCGCCAGCGAAACCCGAGTCGAACCGTGCGCGCGCGTCGTCATCATCGGAATCATCGAAGTCGTCCCCCTGCAGAGAAAGCGCGGCCATCGTAGTGGGAAGCGCGCCGGCGGTGCAACCGCGCACGTGCGTTGCGGCGCCGCTGGGGTGTGTCTGTGACGCCCTCGGGCCCCAAAAGGTGGTGCCGCGGGCAGCTCTCGGTCTACGATGCGGGCATGCGACGGCGCTTCGCTGCGGGGACGGCCCCCATCGCGTGTGCGATCGCGTGTGTGCTCGCGACACCAGCACACGCGGCCCGCGCCAACCCCAGCGACGGCCCGCGACCTTGGGGCCGCGACACCGTGATGCCGAGCTTTGGCTTCGGCATGGGCTTCTCGCGCGAGGCCACCTCGCTCGGCTTCGGGCTGGGCTTCCGCTACTTCGCGATCGCGGGCCTCGGGCTGGGCGTGTCGCTGTCGGACTCGATCCTCATCTTCTCGGAGTCGATCAAGTCGAGCTATCCGGGCATCCACAAGCAGGTGCCGACCAACACGGTCTTCATCACGCCGTCGGCGCAGTACGTGTTCTTCCGCTCGCGGTGGTTCTCGCCGTTCGTGCACGCCGGCGTCGGGCCGGCGATCTTCAACAACCACCGCGGTGTGGTTGGTCACTGGGTCGCGGGGCCCGGGGCGTTCATCGGCATCGGCGGGCCCGTCTACCTCAACGTCGGCGTCGATTTCTCCGGCATGTTCCCGTCGGGGAAGTGCAACGACGCGTACCGCTACCACGGCACCGCGGCCGACGTGCAGTTCTCCGGCTTCTGCTCGTTCTCGTGGTCGCCCAACATCGGCCTCGTGGTCGCGTTCGGTGGCGGCAAGAAGCGTCGCCGCGGCACCACGGCGCCCGCGCCCGCGAACCCGATGCCGGTCGACGACGCGCCGCTGCCGGCCCCGTCGTCGCCGACCCCCGTCGCGCCCGTCGAAGAGCCCACGACGCCACCCGACACTGCGGTGCCACCCTCGCCCGAGGCGCCCGCACCGGTGGACGATGCGGCCACCGACGCACCCGCGCCGATGCAGCCCGAGCCGCCGGCCGAGCAGCCGACCGCACCGACGCCACCGCCGTCGGTCGCACCGACGGCGACGCCGCGGTGGTGAACGCGACGAGCTCCTGGGAACACGGGCCGGCACGCGGCGTGTGACGTCCGCGATCGCAGGTCCCCCCGGCCGCACGATCGCTGTCCCCCCCCCGAGACAATCCAAGGAGCCGCTCTTCGTCGGTGCGCGCGCGTGCGTGTACCCCGAACGACGGCGACCGCCGGCGTCTTCGCGCCGAAAAGAGGTGATCCATGCCCGCGTCCCTCGCGTGTGTCCCACTGCTCGCCGCTGCATGGCTGTTCGCGCCCGCCAAGGGCGACGCGGCCCCCGGCGTGCGCTTCGATCGGCCATCGACGGCGGTGAAGCCCCGCACGACGCTGCAGACGCAGGTCACGGCGGCGAAGCAGGCGGCGACGAAGGCCGCGGGCGAGCGGCCGAGCCTCACCGCACAGGCGTGGGCCCGTGAGCGCGTCGCGACCGAGCAAGCGATCCTCGACGCGCAGATCACCAAGCTCGAGCGACTCGCATCGGTCACCGAGAAGGGTGACCCGGAGCTGCCGGAGCTGTGGATGCGCCTGGCGGACCTGCAGCTCGAGAAGCGGGCCTACTTCGAGCAGCAGGCCGGCGCGCTCTACGAGCCCATCCACGACGCCAAGATCGCCCGCAAGAAGGCCGAGGCCGAGCGGCTCACGGCGCTGCAGCGTCGGCACCAGAAGTCCGCTCGCGCTGCGAGTACGCGGGCGGTCGAGATCTACCGCGCACTCGTCGACGACCGTTCGTTCGCGAAGTATCCCAAGCTCGACGAGGCGATCTACTTCTACGCCTTCGAGCTGGGCCAGCTCGAGCGCGAGGCCGAGATGAAGGATGCCTACGCCCGGCTGGTGCGCGACTTCCCCGATAGTCGCTACGTCGCCAGCGCCTACCTGGCCTTCGGCGACCACTACTTCGCCAAGAATGCCATCGCCGAGGCCATCAAGTTCTACCAACGCGTGGTCGACGGCTATCCCGATCATCCCGCGTTCGCGTATGCGCAGTACAAGCTGGCGTGGTGCCACCTGAACCCCATCGGCAGCGCCGATCCCGACTACGGCAAGAGCCTCGATGGTTTCGTGCGCACGATCGCCGCCACGCTCGAGGGACGCGCCGGCAGCGAGGCCAATGCCAAGCAGCTGCGTCGCGACGCCCGGCGTGATCTGGTGCGCGCGTACGTGCACGCCGGCCGGCCCTCGAAGGCGTGGGAGTTCTTCGGCAAGGTCGGCAACGGGCCCAAGCCCGCCGAAGACGCCGCCCGCACGATGATGGAGCTGCTCGCCAACGCCTACTTCGGCGAGGGCATGTACGTCGAGTCGACCGCGATCTATCGCCAGCTGCAGGACGCCCACCCCGGCGACGCCAGCGACTGCGCCTGGCAGGCGCAGATCGTCGTGAACGCGCTCGCGACCGACGACAAGGCGATCCAGTGGGCGCAGAGCGAGCGGCTCGCCAAGACCTGGGAGGCGCTCGCACAGGGCAAGCCCGCCGAGACGGTGCGTCGCAAGTGTGCGGCGGACACCCGCGACACCCTGCGGCAGATGGCGACGGTGTGGCACGACGAGGCCGACAAGACCCACAAGCCCGAGACCTTCGCGTACGCGGCCAAGGCCTACCGTGAATTCCTGCGGGTGTTCCCCAAGCACGCCGATGCGTACGAGCTGGGCTACTTCCTCGGCGAGCTGCTGTGGCTGCAGGCCGCCCAGGAGGCCGGCGCCCCCGATGCCGCCAGCCGCAAGCGCTCGCGCGAGAGCTTCCTCGCCGCCCACGACGCGTTCATGGAGACGCTCGCGCGGCGACCCGACGGCAAGCACACCAAGGTCGCCGCCTACGCGCAGATGTTGGCGATGAAGAACCACCTCGCCTACGACGAGACCGGCAGCAAGGGCATCGGCTGCACCGTCGACACCGAGGGCGTGTGCGTGCCGACAGCCCGCGGCGGCCGCGGTCGCACCCGCACGGCGGCGGCCGCCACCGCCGGCATCGACGTCGCGACCGCCTACCCGGCGACCGACTACTCCGGCGACGAGGCCAAGATGATCGCGTCCTACGACGCCTACGAGAAATACGTCGGTGATGTCGACGACGCCGAGCTGCCGAAGATCCTCTACCACCGGCTCAAGCTCGCGATGGATCACAACCGCTTCGACGAGGCCGAGCCCCATGCGCGCGCGCTGGTGAAGCGCTTCGACGGCACGGTCTACGCCGCGTGGGCGGCCGAGATGCTGACCGATCGCCTGACGCTGGCGTGGCAGGATCGCGCCAACGATGCCGAGCAGAGCGTGGCCGCACGCGACGCGCTCGAAGCGTGGACCACCGAGCTGCAGCGCAGCCGTTCGTGGAAGCACGAGGCTGCGGATCGCCTGCGCACGCAGGTGCCGACGCTGGTGGCGGCGGTCCGCGGCCAACGGGCCGAGGCGGCACGGCAGCGCGGCGTCGCAGGCGAACGCGAGGGGTACGTCGAGTGCGCCGACACCTATTTGTCGGTCTACAACGAGTTCGAGGGCCACCCCCGCGCGGATGCGTTGCTCTTCAATGCGGCACGGTGTCTCGAGGCGGCGCAGCGCGTCGGCCATGCCGTCAAGCTGCGCAAGGAGCTGCTGGCGAGCTTTCCTGCGTCGCCGCTGTTCCGCCAGACCCTGCGGGAGCTGGGCGAGAACTACCACGCAATCGCGTTCTACGACGACGCGGCCCAGCGCTACGAACAGTATGCCGAGACGTTCCCCGAAGACGCGTTCGCACCGGACGCACTGCGCAACGCGTACCTCTTTCGGCTCGGTCGCGGCGACGATGATGCCGCGAAGTCCGATCTCGATCGCTACGAGTCGATCTACCGCGCCAAGGATCCCATGATGGCGGCGAAGATCTTTTGGTCGAAGCACGCGTTGGTCGGCGACGCCGAGCAGCGGCTGGCCCATGCACGCGCCTATCTCGCGCAGTACGGCAGCAAGGGCGGTGTCGATCGGGCGGTGGTCGCCGAGGCGGCCGCGGGCCAGATCCTGTGGCGGCAGTCGTGCTCGAAGGAGCTGTCGTTCGACAGCTGCATCGGGGTGCGCCGGCGACGGGCGACCACCGGCGAGACGCAGCGGCGCAAGGCCGAGGCGTTCCGCAGCCGCGCGGCCAGCCGCCGCGGTGACGACGGCAGGTCGTTCTGCGGCACCGAGACCCAGGCGATCATCACGGTCCACACCCGCGATCCCAAGCTGGTCGCGGCCGCGCAGAAGCACCTCGGACGTGCACTCGAGCTGGCGCGCAAGGCCAAGCCACCCGAGGACGACCCTGCGCGCGTCGAGGCATTCCGCAACGCGGTCGGGCTCGCCATGGTCTACACCGCCGACGCCGACTACGAGCGCTACCTCGCGCTCGAGATCCCCGACGATCTATGGTTCGGCGCCGAGCAGCAGGCATGGAAGCGCGGGCAACCCGGCAAGCTCGGGCGCCAGTACGAGGCCGCGCTGGCCCGCGAGACCAAGGCTCGCAAGTCGTTCGGCGAGTACTTCGCGCGCAAGGTCGAGCTCGGCCGCGTGCTGCTCGAACGCTACGGCAAGGTCGCCGACAGCGGCAGCAAGCACTGGACGCTGGCCGCGGCCGCGCGCGCGGCGTTGGTCCACCGCAACTTCGCCGACCAGCTCTACCGCGCGCCGATCCCCGAGAATCTGCGCCGCGCCGAGGAGCGCGAGGCCTACTGCGACGCGCTCGCCGAGCAGGCCGATCCCGAGCTCGGCGCCGCCGCGGAGGCGCTGCGCTACTGCCTGGCACGCTCGACCGAGTACGCCTTCTTCAACGAATTCTCGCGCATGTGCGAGGAAGAGCTGCAGCAGAGCGACGCCAACGCGTTCCCGGCCACCAACGAGGCCTTCGCTCGGGCCAGCTTCACGGCGGTGGTGATGGACCGCGTGGGCGTGCAGCTGCACGTGGAGTAGCCCGCGCTCGTCGCGGCCGAAGGCCACGCGGTCGTCGACGACTTCAGTAGCCGCCGTGGTCGAACTCGATCGTGACCGGCGTGCGCTCACCCGGGAGGATGTCGAACGGCACCGCCCACCAGCCCGCATCGCTGGGGTCCACGGTGCGCAGGCAATGGCGGCCCGGCGGCACCGGGATCGCGAAGCGGCCCTGGCCGTCGGTGCGCGCATCGGCGACGACCGTGACCTCGGGCGCCTCGACGTCGGCGTCGTCACCACCCGCGTCGTCGTCGTCGTCGCCGCCGTACGCAACGGGCCGACACTCGTGGTCGGTGCCTGGCGCGAGCAGCTCGATCACCTCGACGAGGTGGCGGTCGAGCAGCTCGACGTGACAGGTGTGGTCGCCCGGGCCGCAGCCGCCCTCGATCGACTTGACGAAGCCGTACACCGATTCCGGCGGTCGACGCGACAACCACTTCGACGTCGCCACGCACTCGTACTCGTGTTCGTACCAACCGTCGGGGCACAGCATCTCGTCGGTGCAGGCGGTGAGGAGGCAGCAGCAAGCCAGGGCAACGCGGTGGAGAGCCTTCATGACGTGGGAGTGCACGGGGCTCCGGCCACGATCGTGGCCCGCTCGGGGACCGGGAGCCGGGCTACGTAGTCCCTACGGAGCCAAGCTGGGGCACCCGGCGCTACGGCCCGGCGCCCGCGTCGGCCGGGCGCGGACGATTTCCGTGCGCCACTGCGCTTGGGGTCGTGTCCGTGCGTGCATGGTCCCTCGGTGCTTCGACTCCCGCGCCCGGCGCACGGTGCTGGCTGCGGTCTTCGCCGGCCTCAGTGGTTGCTTTCTCGACAGCCCGTTCGTCGACATCGACGACGGTGGTCTGACATCGACCGACGGCGGCGCCGCGAGCAGCGGGCAGTCCGAGGGTGACGCCTCGACCACCGGCGCGAGCACGGCGGGCTCGGCCGGCGCGTCGCAGGGCAGCCAAGACGCCTCGAGCGGGGGCTCGCAGGGCGACAGCAGCAGCGCCGAGGGCTCGGTGGGCGTCTGCGGTGACGGTGCGATCGACGGCGACGAGGTCTGTGACGACGGCAACGACGTGATTGCGGACGGCTGCGAGCCCGACTGTACGCCCTCGTCGGGGCAGCCCTACTGGACCGTCGTCGAGCCCGGCGGAGGTTTCCCCGATGGCGCCTACGTCATCATGGCGGCGCCGGACGGTGACGTGGTGGTCGGTGGCGCGCGGGGGACCTCGGCCACCACCAGCAACCCGTGGGTCGCGCGCTACGCCGCCGATGGTACGTCGCAATGGAACGACGACGCCGCGGCGGGCGATGGCGCCGACGTCATCCGTGGGCTCGCGCTGATCGACGACGATGTCGTCGCGGTCGGCTCGTTCGACGCGGGCGCGGGCCTGCTGCACGGCCTGCTGCGGGTGTTCGACGGCGGCGGTGGTGAGATCTGGTCGGATGGGTACGGCTTCGAGCCCACGTCGGTGGTCCTGCTCGGGGTCGCACCACGCAGTGCGGGCGGGTGGTTCGCGGGCGGGTCGACGAGCCTCGACACCGAAGCCAGCGCTGCGCTGCTCGGCTACGAGGGCGCGTCCCCGGCGTGGCTGCGCACCGCGTCGACGCCCGAGAGCGGCACGCTCGAGGGACAGTTCGGGACGATCTTCGCGATCGCAGAGGACCTCACCGGCCGCGCCGTCGCGGTCGGCACGGACGATGGTGGCGCCGACAAGGGCAGCGACGCGTGGGTCGCGATCCTCGAGGCTGACGGCACGGTGCTGCGCGAGGCCGCGTTCGGCGGTAGCGGCGACGACGACTTCGTCGACCTCGTCCTCGATGGCAGCACTGTGCACGTGGTCGGTCGACACGCAAACGGCGCCGAGGCCTCGGACCTGTGGCTCGCGCGGCTGCAGGTCGACGACACGATCCAGCTCGGTTGGCAGGCACTGTGGTCGGACGCGAGCTTCACCGTGGGCAACGGATTGGCCGCCGAGGGCGGCACCCGCTACATCGCCGGGGCAACCAGCCCCGGCGGTGAGCTCGACGGCTACGACGCACGGGTGCTGCGCTGGGACGGCGAGGCCGCGGCACCGACGTGGGTGGTGCCCTTCGACGAGCTCGCGCCCGGCACCGACTTCGCATCCGACCTCACGATCGCCGCCGACGGTACGGTGGTGGTCTGCGGCGCGGTCACACCCGCCGGCACCGGCGATCGACAAGCCTGGATCCGCAAGCTCGCGCCATGACCAGTGCGCGAGACCCTGCGGCCGGGGCCGCGCTCCCGAGGCCGCGTCTCGCACTACACTGGGCGTGGTGGCGCCCGCCGACGAACGCCTCGACCTGCTGTGGCGCGCGTGCGTGCGCGCATGGCCGACGATCGCGCTCGATCGTGCCCGCTACGTGGCCCACCTCGACGCGCGGCTGCAGCCGGCGGAGATCGGCGCGCTCACGCCCGAGCGCGCCGCGGATCTCTACCTCGCGTGCGCGTGTGCGCAGGCGATCCCTGGCGCGGCGACCTGCTTCCGCGATCACTTCACACCCCTGCTGCGCGCGCACCTGCGCGACAGCGACGCCAGCGGCATCGATGCTGCGGACCTGCTGCAGCTGGTGTTCTCGCACGTGTTGGTCGCCGAGCACGACGGCGCCGCGCGCATCGATGCGTACGGCGGTCGTGGCTCGCTGGCGGGGTGGCTGCGGGTGGTCGCGCGACGCATCGCGCACAACGCCCGGCGCAACCGCAGCGACCACGCCGACGCGCTGCCGCAGCGCTTCGAAGACCGCCTCGCCGACGAGCTCGACCCCGAGTTGGACTACCTCAAGGCCCACTACCGCGCGGCGTTCCGCGCCGCGCTCGCGACCGTGTTGGCCGAGCTCTCGGCGCGCGAGCGCACGCTGCTGCGCATGCAGGTGGTCGACGGTCTCAGCGCCACCGGCGTTGCGACCATCTTTCGGGTCCATCGCGCCACCGCCAAGCGTTGGCTGGCCGAGGTGCGCGAGCGCGTGCTCTCGGGCACGCGCGCGCGCCTCATGGGCGAGCTCGGCGTCGATCTCCGCGAACTCGACAGCATCATGCGCATGATCGAGAGCAACCTGGCCGTGAGCGTTCGTCGACACCTCGGCGAGACCCAGGCATGAGCGAGGTGTGCCCCACCGCGGAGGTCGTCGCCGCGTTCTTGGAGGGCGAGCTCGACGACGCCGGGGCAACGCGCCTGCTGCAGCACGTCGATGCTTGCGCGACGTGCCGGGAGGTGCTCGCGTCGTTCGGTCGCCCCGACGACGACGACGACGACGACCATGACGAGGTCATGCCGCTGGTCGCCGGCGAGCGGCTCGGGCGCTACTGTCTGCTCGAGCGCATCGGTCGAGGAGGGATGGGCGTGGTGTGGACCGCCTACGACCCGGATCTCGATCGCCGCGTCGCACTCAAGCTGCTGCGCGGCAGCGACGACGAACGCGACGGTGAGGCACGCAGCCGCATCGTACAGGAGGCCAAGGCGATGGCACGGCTGGACGACCCGCACGTGGTCGCCGTGCACGACGTCGGGATCGCCAAGGGCCGCATCTTCGTCGCGATGGAGTACGTCGACGGCTGCACGTTGGCGGCGTGGCTGCGCGACGAGCAGCCACGCACGCGCGTGCTCGAGGTCTTTCTCGACGCCGCACGCGGACTCGCAGCGGCCCACGCAGCGGGCCTCGTCCACGGCGACTTCAAGCCCGACAATGTGCTGGTCGATCACCGCGGTCGCGTGCGCGTGGCCGATTTCGGGCTCGCGCGCGCGGTGCCCGTGACCGCGCACGACGAGCTCGCGTCCGCGGGGACGACCCCGACGCCGGGCTTCGTGGGCACGCCGCTGTTCATGGCGCCGGAGCAGTTCGCGGGCCTGCCACCCGACGCGCGCTCCGATCAGTTCGCGTTCTGCGTTGCGCTGTGGACCGCGGTGTACGGCGCGCGTCCCTTCGTCGGGGACAGCCTCGCCGAGCTGGCCGCCAGCGTGACGAGCGGTGCCGTGGTCGAGACCGCGGGCACGGCGGCTCGGGTGCCACGGGCGTTGCGTCGGGCGCTGCGTCGTGGACTCGCCGTCGATCCAGCACGGCGGCATCCCGATCTGCACGCGCTCATCGCCGTGCTGCGATCGTCGGTTGCACGGCGCGGCGCGCTACCCTGGGCGGTGGCGCTCGCCGCCGGCGCGATGCCGGTCGCGCTGTGGTGGGCGAGCACGCGACAGCGCGACGAGTGCGCGGCGCCGACGTGGCTCGAGCAGGTGTACACGCCGCAGGATCGCGAGCGGATCGTCGAGCACGCGCGCGAGGTCGCAGCCGGTGATGGCGTAGCGATCGAGCGCTTGGGCGCCGCCATCGAGGCCTTCCATGCGCGGCTGCTGGCGGCGTACCGCCGCAGCTGCGAGGCCGCAACATCCCCCGACGACGTCGGCCACGAGCGTCGCGTCGCGTGCCTGCGCGCGGCAGCATCCGCGACCGCGCCGTTGGTCGCGGTCGCGTTGTCCGAGTCACCGATCGAGCACTGGCGTGCCCTCGCGGTGGTCGACTCGGCGCTCGACGTGCTCGACTGCGAAGATCCGCAGCGGCTCGCCGAGGCGTTGCCGTGGCCCCATGATCCAATGCTGCGAGAGGCCGCGCAGCGAAACTCGACGCTGCTGGTGGAGGCCGAGCTGCTGCTGCGACTGGCGCGGCTGCACGACGTCGAGTCGCTGACCGGGCTCGTGCTCGACGCCAGCGATGGGCCCGCGTTCACGGCCCAGCGCGCGGCGGCACTGCGCCTGCGGGCAGTCGCACGGGAGCGACGAGGTGATGGCGATGCGCGCGGGTTGCTCGAGAGCGCGTTGGCGCTGGCGCTCGACGGCGGTGACGATCGCGAGGCGTTCGACAGCCTGCGAGAGCTGGTCTTCAGCGAGGGTGCTCGCCATGCCCGCATCGCCCAGGCCGAGACCTATGCGCGCGTGGCCGATGCGCTGGCCGACCGCGCCGGTCGGGGCGATCGGGGCCGCGCGATCGTGCTGCAGAACCTCGGCAGCGGTCGGACCGCCGCCGGTGATGCCCACGGTGCCCTGGACGCGCTGCAGCAGGCGGTCGATCTGCGCGCGCGGGCCGGCGATCTCGAGACCCCGGCCGGGGCGTCGCTCCTGCTCGCGATGGGTCTGGCGCACGAGGAACTCGACGAGCTCGAGGCCGCGGCTGCGTTCTACGTGCGCGCGCGAGCGGCGTGGTCGGACTCGCTCGGCGCCGATCATCCTCATGTCGCGATGGCGCTCGAGTACCTCGGCATCGTGCAGCGAAAGCTGGGGCAGCTCGATGCCGCTGCCGACAGCCTACGGCTGTCGTGGTCGGTGCGAGAGGCCGCGCTCGGGGCCGGACACATCGACACCGCGAGCTCACGGCATGCGCTCGCCACCGTGGACATCGAGCGCGGCGATCTCCCGGCGGCGCGTGATCACCTCCTGCACGCGATCGAGGCCATGCGGGAGAACACCACCAGCACGGTGGCGCTGTCGGTCGCGCTGGGCAACCTCGGCGAGGTCGAGCTGCGCGCAGGTCGGATCAGCGCCGCCGAGCATGCCTACGCTGAAGCGCGGACGCTGGCCGAGCGGCACCTCGGCGCCGATCACCCGGGGCTCGGCATCGTGCTGCTGGGCCAGGCGTTGTGTGCTCTCGCCCGCGACGATCCGGAGGGCGCGCGGGCTCCGCTCGCACGCGCCGACGCCGTCACGGGTGCGGTCGCCGAGCCGCTGCTGCGGGCGCGCATCGCCTTTGCGCGCGCACGGGCGTGGTCGGTCGACCAACCCGCGATGGCGGCGCTGTTGGCCACGCGCGCACTTGCCCTGACGATGGCGTCGCACAGCGCCAGCGCGGCTGCCGTGCGCTCGGAGGTCGAGGCGTGGTTGTCGGCGGCGGCGCGGCCGTGCGAGGATCCTCCGTGCCCGGCGATGTCGCGTGATCGTCTCCGAGCGCGCCACTGACGGATCGTCGCCGCGGCGGTGCATCCCTCGTCATGCGACTGAAACGAACCTCCTGCGTGCTGCGCCGCCCCTCGCTTCCGTGCGTCGTGGTCGGCCTATTACCGAGTTTGGCCTGCGTTGCTCCGAGTGCGGGCGTCGGCATGCTCGAGGGCAGCAGCAGCAGCGGCGGCGGCTCCATGGGTGACGGCAGCAGCAGCACTGGCGGCTCCACGGGTGACGGCAGCGACAGCGACAGCGGCGCCGGCAGCAGCTCGGGCGACACCGGGGCCGAGGCCTGCGTGCCACCGAGCGGGGCACCGCTCGCCTTCGACTTCACGTTCGGCGGCATCGCGGGCGAGCTGGAGCCCGGGCAGTACACCTTCGGATGTCGCGTGACGGGCGGTGCGTTCGAGCTCGATTGCTTCGACGACACCGAAGCACCGCTCGGGCACCTCACGCTCGAATTCCCGGTCGCGCCGCTGGCGGTCGACGACGAGGTGGTGGTCGCGATCACGCTCGACGGCGCGTTCATGCCGCGCCGTAGCCTCGCGCTGTGGGATCGCAACGGCGCGCTGCGGGTCGTCGGGAGCACCGCGGACGGGCTCACCACCGCGCCGCCGTGGGGCGACGACATCGGCCTCGAGGTCGTCGATGTCGGCTGCGCCGAGACCGTGCAAGAGAATTGGACCGAGCAGCGCGTGGCGCTGCGGCTCACGTCACCGCAGTTCGGCGACACCGTGGTCGCGACCTTCGTCGACGGCGAGCACGCGACGTTCTCGATCGACGACTCGGACACCTTCGACGTGCACGTGAACACCGCACGACAGATCCTCGAGAGCGACGTCGACGATGGTCCTTCGCAGCCGCTGACGTTCGGCATCGCGATCGCGCCCTAGCGGGGCGCGCAGGCGCACCGAGCGTGCCTGAACGGCGCCCGTCAGCAGCCGGCGGCGAGCCGTGCGTCCAGTCGCGCGGCGATCCGCGGCAGCGCCGAGCTGCCGCCCGCTCGCCAGGCTGCGATCGCTGCCTCGGCGTCGCCACGGCGACCCGCCCGGCACAACGCGTCGACGCGCAGCACCACGCGCTCGGGCGCCAGTGCGCTGGCGGGGAAGCTCTGCGCGTGGCGATCGATCCACGACAAGGCGCCTTCGATGTCGCCGCCCGCGATAGCCTCGTGCGCCCGCGCGAGCCACCGTTGCTCGTCGTCGCCCGCGGGCATCGTCGTGGGCGTGGCCTGCTCCGGTGCGCGCTCGCGAGCGGGCGGGCCGCGTCGCGTCGTCGCCGATGCGGGCGTGTCGGCGGGCGTCGATGACATCGGAGCAGCCGTCGGCCCGGGCATCGCGGCCGTCGCCACGCGCGGCGCGTGCTCGGGTACCGGGCGCGACGACATCGCAGCCGGGCTCGGGGCCACGAGCCGGGGGCGCGGGCTCGCATCGGATCGCAGCGCGAACGCGATCGCACCGGCGCTCGCGAGGCCGCCGAAGAGCAGCAGGAGCTTGGCGGGCGAAACGCTCGCGATGGTGGTCGCGGGCGCGCGGAGGCTCACGGCGATCGCCGCCCACGCGCGCGCGCGCTGGGACTCGCGCGGTGCGCCGCCCTGCGCAGCGTGGTGTGTCCACTGCGGATCGCGGTGCCGCTGCGCCGCCAGCCAACGATCGAACTTGCCCCGTGCGAGTCGGAGTCGGGCGTAGACGGTGTTGAGCTTCACCGCCAGCGCCTCGGCGACCCACGGCGCGCTGTCGCCATGCAGCTCGATGAGGGTGAAGACCTCGCGTTGATCGGCCGGCAGCTCGAACAAGAAGCGCTGCAGCTCGCGCCACGCCTGCGTCTGCGCGAGCTCGTCGTCGAGGTCCGCGGGATCGACGTCACGCTGGGCGAGCTCTGCGGCTCGCAGGCTCCGCCGCGCTGCGCCGCGCCGGTGGGTGAAGGCGGCGTTGCGCGCGACGCCCATCAGCCATCGCTCCAGCGGCAGCCGGCCGTCGTAGCTCGGCAGTCGGTGATGCAGTGCGACGAAGACGTCGTGGACGACGTCTTCGATGGCTTCGTCGGGCACGCCCGCGCTGCGAACCACCCACCACACGCGGCGGAAGTGCCGCGCATACAGCTGGGCGATGCTCGGGAGCTCGCGCGCCATGGCAGCGGGGGCGGCGACGGTGCTCGAGAGCGCGACCACGGCAGCTGGGATTGCACCACCGTCGCGGGGATCCGTCACTGCCGTCGACGAATCTGCCCGAACCGCAGCACCACGCCCCCCGTCACGCGCGCCCCCACCGGGGCCGAGCCGAACACCGGCACCCGACCGCCCGCGCTCTCGAGGTGGAACTGCACCCGGCGCAGGGGCACGAGCGCGTCGAGTCCAGCGACCAGGGCCACCCGCGGGTGCGGCCACCACTGCGCGCGCGTGGACAGCCCCGCGCCCAGCCACAGCGCGCTCGCCGAGGCGGTGCGAACACCGGCCCCGACGCCGCGGGCGGCGGTGACTCCGACCTCGAACGCAGCGCACAACGGCACGCTCCATGCGGCGCGCTGCAGCACGTAGCAGCCCCGGACGGCGATCTGCGTCGAGCGTACACGAGCCGTCACCGCGGTCGCGCCGCTGCGCTCGAACAGGTGCGCGACCTGGGCACCGATGCCGCCACGACCGATCACCACCAGCATGTCGCCGAGCAGCGTGGCCGCGGCCCGCGGCGTCCAGCCCAGCGCGACGCCGGCTTGTGCGCCCAGCTCGACGTGCGCGTGGCGGCGCGGGCTCGCGCGCGTGCGAGCCGGCGCGCTGGTGCTGGTGCCGGTGCTCGTCGGGCCATCGAGCTCGGGTCCGGTCGCCGGGGGAGCCGCGGGCTGCTGCGGTGGTGGCTCGACGTGGGGTTCACGCAGCGACTCGACCACGCGACGTGGATCGAGCGAGGTCGCCACCACCAGCGCGGCTGCGTCGGCCAGCGCGTCGCAGTGGACCGCGAACAGCTCGCGCTGCTCGGTGCCGTGCTCACCATCGACGCTGAGCTCGAGGCGCCACTGCGTGCCGGCAGCGGTCACGTCGCCGCGCACGCGCAGCTCGCCGGTCGGATCGAGATCGACGCGCCGCGCGAGCAGGCTCGCGATCACCTGCCGCACCCGATCGGCCCCGGCGCAGCTCGGCGGGGTGTTCCACTCGAGATCGATCGCGAGCGGTCGCTGGAGCGGTGGCTCGGCGGTGGGCGCCAGCGCGGCCGCTGCGATCATCGTCGCGGCGAAGAAGGATGCGAGCAGCACGAAGGGCGCGGCTCGCTCATAGCAGGACCTCGCGCGGCGCCACAAGCCCGGCGCCGCGACGTGCCGCGATCAGCCCTCGACGTCCGGAGGATCGAGCGTCCAGGCCCCGCGCATGTTGTGGTTGTTCAGCTCCTGGCCCGGCAGCCAGATCGCAGGATGGCTGGGATCCTGGCCGGCCTGCGGGTTCGCGTCGATGGCCGTCAGCCACAGCTGCTTGCGACGGGTCGCGCCGTTGGTGTCGGTGAGCGTGTTGCCGTAGGTGCGCTCCGAGACGAACACCAGCCAGAAGTAGCCGCCGCGCTCCTCGGGCATGAACGTGGGCTCGTAGCAGGCGCTGCTCTGATCGGCGCTGAGCGAGTCGACGCCGCACGCACGGCCCAGCTGGAGCTTGGTCGCGCCGGTCTCGTCGGTGATCCACAGCTCGCCCTGCGCACCGCGGGTGCGGGCTTGGGTCGCCGCACCGTAGGCGATCCACAACGAGTCGGGACTCCACGACGGGTAGACGATGGTCGGTCGCGAGGCATCGGCGGCGACGATCTGCTTGGTGTCGCTGAAGCCGGGCAGCAGCACGTCGACGCCGGTGACCCACAGCGAGGCGGCGGTGAAGTCGAGCCAGTTGCCGTTGGTGCGCACGGCAAAGGCGATCTTGTCGCCGTCGGGCGACCACGTGGGATGCACGGGCGAGCCGGTGCCGGGCATCAGCTGCGCCATCGCGGTCAGCTGGTCGAACGGCGACAGCGTGAGGTACGAGGTCGCGCCGGTGTCGTCGGCGGGATTCGACTGGCCCCACAGCACGTGCTCGCCGGTCGGCGAGATCGCCTGCAGGCCGGAGGCCGAGTCGGTCGCGTACAGCGAGCTGCCGGTGCCGGTGTCGAAGGTGCCCCACGGGCTGTAGCCGCCGTGGAACGAGGCCACCAGCGTGGCGCCATCGGCCGACACCGAGTGGCATGCGACGCAGGTGACACCCGCCGGCTTTTGCAGGAACTGCTCGGGCGCGGCGTCGCCGACCTTGAGACGCACGACGTTGCCGTTGTTGACCTCCCAATAGTAGATCGTGCCCAGCAGATCGGCGGTCGAGATGGTCCACTTGCGATCGACCGGGAGATACGCGGTGGTGCCGTCGAAGCGTTGCACCGAGGCGGTCGCGTCGCCGATCACCGAGGCCGTCAGCTTGTCCCAGACGTCATGGGGCGCGGTCGGGAAGGTGAACTGCGACGGCGGCGAGGTGCCGTACCAGTCGTACTCGAAGGTCGGCGCCTCGACGTGCACGTGATAGACGTCGGTCGCGTTCGCGCCCGACCACTGCACCACCGGCGCGGTGAGCCCGTGGGGGAACACCGTCTGGTCGTAGGGGTACAGCACCGCGAGCGTGGGGTCGGGCGTCACGGCGCCGTCGAACATCTGCTTCACCGAGTCGTCGACGCCCTCGGGATCGTCGACGAGGTGGAGCTTCACCGTCAGGCTGGTGGAGCCGGTGCCGAACTCGCCCGAGAAGTCGATCTGCGCGACGCCACCTTCGATGCCCGACGGCAGGAACTCGCCGTTGGAGCTGTCGAGGCTGCCGATGTCGAGGTTGTCGATCGACCACAGGCCGGTGATGTCAGCCTCGCTGCCGTCGGAGCGCACGCCGATCGCGGTGAACTGCGTCGGCGTCGCCGGCTCGCCGCCGACGATCTCCACCACCGCGTCGGCGGGCTCGATGCGGACCTCGACGAACTCGCCCTGCTGACCGCCGGTCGAGTCCTCGGCGTCGCCCGAGCCGGCGCCGCTGCTGCCACCATCGGTCGGCTCGGTCTGCGCGGTGCCGCCGACGGTGAGCACGCCGTCGCCCCCGTCACCGCCGGGTCGATCGCCCCCGTCGCTGCCGCAGGCGACGGACGCGGCGATCCACAGGCAGAGGCTCGAAGGGAGGGCAACGGCGCGAGGCATCGCGACGTTGGACAACGCTTTGGCGGCCCTTTCCGGGCCCCGCAGCGATCTGCGCGGCCGCGGAGGATCCCCGCAGCCCGTACCCGCCCCTCGCGGCGCGGATCCCCGTGGATGCGGGGGGCATCCTCGCGTGGCCTCCCCGCGGTCGTGTTCCGATCGCGCATGATGCGGGCCGCGGTGCGCGGGACTGCACGCGGTCGCAGGCGCGCTCGCAGGGCGTGTGTCGCCGACGTGCCGCGGGTCACGCCGCGCGCCGTGCTCGAGGCCCTTCGACTTGGTGACGAGCCGCCGCGCAGTCCACGATGCTTCGATGATCTGCCGCGAAGTCCGTTCAGCACGTCGTGACACGTCGAGGCTCGGGTGCATCGGTGGCGCGCTGTTGCAGGCGTGCACGACGGCGTCACCCGACACGGGCTCGACCGGCGCTGCCGCGGACTCGGGCGATGGGCCGAGCTCGACGAGCGCCGTCGACGGCGGCGCCACGACGGCGGGCGCGGACAGCTCCGGTACGGCGGGCTCGAGCAGTGGTGGTGGTGCGGCCCCGTGCCACTTCCCGACCTTCGAGCGCGCCTCGACGTGGCTTCGCACCACCGACGAGGGCAACTGCGACGCGGCCGCGGCGGCGCGCTTCGGCGGTGACTGCGAGAACTTCCACTGGCTGGGCCTCATGGGCGACCCATTCGTGCTGCACGACGAAGGCGGCTATCGCATGTGGTACTCGGCCGGGCGTCGCGTCGGCGACAGCAATTGGACGGTTGGCATCGCCGCGGCGACGAGTGCCGACGGCATGCTCTGGAATGACCCGAAGGACCTCACGCAAGACGTCGTGCCCGTGATCGAAGGCGGCACCGTCGGACTCGACGAGTTCGGCACCGAGACCAACGCAGTCGTGCGCGCGCCCGACGGCAGCTATCGCATGTACTACACCGGCGATCGCGGCAACACGCCCTCGTCGGTGCACGTCATCGGCATGGCGAGCTCCGACGACGGCGTCGCTTGGACCAAGCGCGAAACCCCGGTACTGACCGCCACGCTGCCATGGGAGCAGGCCTTCGACGCCGGCGGCTTCGAGGTCGGCGGCGTGCTCGAGCCCAGCGTGATCATCGAGGATGGCGTGTGGCGGCTGTGGTACCAAGCCTTCGGCCACGAGGCCGACGAGATCGCGTTCGCGCGCTTCGGCTACGCCGAGTCGAGCGACGGCATCACCTGGGAAAAGCACCCGGAGCCGATCTTCCGTGGTGAAGGGGCGATGTTCGATGCCGTGGGGGTCGGGCACACCAACGTGGTCGCCGACCCCGCCGGTGGCTATCACCTCTTCTACGTCGGCATCGGCCTCGACGAGTTCCTGCGCATGGGCCACGCGTGGAGCGAGGACGGCCTCGACTGGGAGCCCAACCCGAACAACCCCATCATCGTCGGCGCGGCCGGCGAGTGGGACGAAGGGTTGGTCGGCGGACCCTCAGCGGTGTTCGTCGACGGCGTGCTGCGGCTCTACTACATGGGCACGCCCGCGCCGGACTTCTCGCAGACGGTGCACTTCGCGATGAGCGAGGGCCGCTGCCTCGGCGACTGACGGCGGCGCAGCCACGTCCGCTTCGACGACGCGCTTGGCAAGGCCGCCCCCATCCCTCGATACTGCGGCAAGCCATGGCTCGCATCCAGCTCCACGCTCCGTTCTTGGTCGCCCTCGCGTGCACGGCGTGCAGCGGCAAAGATGCGCCCGCGTCCGGCCAGAGCGCCGCGGCGACCCCTGCCGCCGCACCGGCGAAGTCGCCGTTCCAGCCCAACGACACCGTCCTCGATCAGCAGGTCTCGACGCTCGACGGCAAGAGCGTCGAGCTGAAGAGCTATCGCGGCAGGGCATTGCTGGTCGTGAACACCGCCTCGCAGTGCGGCTTCACGCCGCAGTACGCCGGCCTGCAGAAGCTCTATGGCAGCTACCGCGGCAAGGGCCTCGAGGTGTTGGCGTTCCCCTCGGACGACTTCGGCCACCAGGAGCCGGGCGACGCCGAGGAGATCCGCAAGTTCGTCGACGACAAGTTCCAGGTCGAGTTCACGATGTTCGACAAGGTCCACGCGACCGGTCCCGAGATCTCGCCGCTGTACAAGACCTTGAGCGAGCAGACCGGCGAGGGCATCCGCGGCGAGGTGAAGTGGAACTTCACCAAGTTCGTGGTCGATCCCGAGGGCCGCGTGGTCGCGCGCTTCGAGCCCGACGTCGAGCCCGACGATCCGCGGGTGATCGCGGCGATCGAGGCCGCGCTGCCCAAGGGCTCGTGATCGCGTTGCTGCGCGGCGCCGTGGGTCAGCGCGGATCGCTGGCGGCGAGCTGCTCGACGCTCGTGCGATCGACGGGCCCGAAGTGGCCGGTGAAGTAGCGCTGGGCCCGCGGCGCCACGTCCTCGAGCAGCTTGCGGATGCTCGCGCGATTCGCTGCGAGATCGCACATGTAGAAGTGCGTGCGCGCGCGGTGGCCGAGGATGCCGCCGCGGAACGTGTCGCCCACGAGGACGGCGTCGCCGAGGTCGACCACCAGCGAGCCGGCGGTGTGGCCCGGCATCGGCACCAGTGTGCCGGGGATGCCGACGAGCGCGTCGAGCGGGCGGCGCTGCGCCACGGCAACATCGGCGCGCACCGGGCTGAACTGCGCGGACTGATGCCGCTGTAGCTGCCGCCGTCCGGTCGCGTCGGTGGGACACAGGTGATCGTTGCGGCCGCGCTCCAGCATGCCGACATCGGCGGCACCGACGATCACCGGCGTGCCGTACTCGCGCTGGAACCACCCCGCGCCGCCGGCGTGATCGGCGTGCCCATGGGTGACGATGATCCCCCGCAGACGCGCAGGGTCGATCGCCAGGCGTCGCAGCTCGCGGGCCAGCGCCGGCGCGTCGGACTCGAGCCCGGCATCGACCAGGAAGGCACTCTCGCCGCGAACCACGAGGTGCACGTTGTTGTAGGTCCGCCGCAGGGTGTGGACGACGGTGCCGTCGCCCAGCGCGACGCGGGTGTGGGCGCTCGCGCAGGCCCCGATCAGGAGCGGGGCGAGCAGCAGACATTCCAAGGCGAGTCGCATTCGTCGGCGCACACCTTGGGGTTTACACCGAAAGGGCTTCGCCGAGCTCGCGCGATCCGCAGTGCCCCCCGGCCCGCGATCACACGCCTCGGGCGCCGAACCAGCCCGTGATCAGGAACGACTGCAGGAACCGCACCGGCATCGCGATGCCGGCCTCGCGCAGCAACGCCTCGACCGCGGCATGCGGGAGGATCGCCAGCATGCTGCGCATGCGCGCCGGCAGATCGACCAGCGACTCCGGGGGCGCGCCCATGCGGCGCTGCAGCTGCGCCCACGCCTCGAGCATCGCCGGGAGCTCGGGTGCATCGAGGTCACAGCTGACCTCCACGTTCACCACGGTGCCGCCCGGGCGCGCCCGCTGCACGAGCGCGGCGTAGTAGTCGCTACGCTCGCTCGTCGGTACGAAGTGCCCGACGAGCATGCTGAGCACCGCGTCGAACCGCGGAGCGTCTGGCATCTCGTGCACGTAGCCATGCCGCAGCTCGCAGCGATCCAGCACGCCCGCCGCGGCGAGGCGATCCCGACAGACCTCGAGCATCGCAGCCGAGGGATCCACACCGACAAAACGCCAGCCCGGAAACGCCGCCGAAAGCGACAGCACTTCGGCGCCGGTGCCGACGCCGACACAGAGGATCTCCGCGTCGCTCGGCAGCGCGTCGAGCAGCAGTGCGACGAGGAAGTGCATGTGCTCGCCGATCGGCGCCAGCGCCCGGTTGCGTTCGTCGTACTGCTGCGCGACCGCGGGGGTGAAGTGATCGTGGGGTGGTGTCGACATGCGCGTGGAGGTCCCGCCCGGGCGCGAGCTCGTGGAGGGGCGAATCATCGCCGACCGGCGCCGCCCCGCGCAGTGCCCCAGGACATGATTTCTCCTGCCGGATCACCCGGCCGTTCGCGGGTCGCTCGAGAAGGAAGCGCCGCAACGGTGTGCGGGACTCGGGCGGTCGGGGGCACGCCCGCGGCGACGGCCGACGATTGCGTGAAGGATCGCGCATCGCGTGGCGTCGTGCCTTGCGCGATGACGGGCTTCGCGATTGGGGTCGGGGACCCGCCGATAGGGCATGACGAGGGCTCGGGCACCTGGCGCAGCGCGCAGCCGACCGCGCAGGTGCGAGGTCAGTATGCCGCCATCCGCAGTGCGCTCGGGGGCAATGTCTGGATGCGCGCAGCCCCGGGCGTGGGGCCGCTCATGTCGTCGAGCCGCGCGGCGATCATCGCCGTGGTCGGCGACGACGCCGTTGCGCACATGGATCAGTACTTCGAGAACGACGGCGCCGACTACCAGCTCGACCTCGAGGGCATGATCCACGAGGTTCCCAGCGCCAAGGCCAACTACGAGCGCGAGCTTGCCGACGCGCTACAGTTCGCGGCCAGGCTCGAGCCCGGCACGTACGATCTCCGCTCGACCCGCGCCAGCGGCGGCTACAACACGCGCGACGAGACCACGAACTGGTACTTCGCCGTCGGCGGCTACAGCTACTGGGGGCAGGGCCGCGTCACGATCGTGGCCGATCCGCAGGGACGCCGGCGTTACGACCTCGCGTGGGAGTTCCGCTGCTACGACCGCTACAACTGGGACAACGGCAAGCAAGTCACGCTGCCGGTCGTGAACATCGTGATCACCGATCACTTCATGGGTGAGTTCCACCGCTGCGGCCTCGCGCGGGAGTACGACCTGCGGGGTTCCGTGCGCCGGCAGATCCGCTGGGAGGGCGCGCCTCCGGCCGCGAGCGTGGCGCTCGGCGGCGGGCGCTAGCGCGGCAGCGAGGGGGCGCATGCGTTCGCCGTCAGGGCGACTGCGGGCGTGGCGGCAAGCGCAGCAGTCGTGCGAGTCGAGCGATGCGCTCCTTCGCCTTGGCGTCGTCGGGGCGGACGGACATGAGCAGGAGCCGGTAGGCCGCGCGGGCCTCGACGAGCTGGCCGCGACCCAGCTCCGCGCGCACCTGCCACTCGAGGATCATCGGGCTGGGCGGCATGACGGCATCGTTGAGCCGTGCGGCGCGTTCGAGCAAGGCCAGGCCCGCTTCGTGTCGACCAGCCTCGGCTTCGCAGTGGCCGTTGGCCGCGATCAAACCGGCGATGCCGGGGTTGTCCTCCCCGACTTCCGCGCCGAGCGTCGTGAGCGAGGTCGCGAGTGGCTCGCGGGCCGCGTCGCAGCGCTCCAGCAGCGCGAGCGCGACCGCGACCGTGCTACCTGCAATCTTTCGATCGAGCCCGAGCGGCGCGATCGCGGCGAGTCGTTCCTCGGCGTCGCGTGCCATCGACAGCGCCCGCTCGGGATCCGCATCCATCACGAGTTCCGCAGCGGTGGCGAGCTGACGCGCATACAAGGCACTGCGCTCGCCCGCGACCGCGCGCGCCAGCTCCACCGCCTCCTGCTGCAGTTCACGTGCGCGTACCAGGTTGCCGGTCATCGCGAGATCGGCCGCGAGGTTGGCGGTCACCAGCACGCGGCTCTCGTTGGTCGGCTCACCGGGTGCACTCACGACGTCGTACGCCCGCTGCTGCATCTCGAGCGCCTCGCTCAGGCGTCCGGTGTTGACGAGCACGGTCGCGAGGTTGACCCGCGGGTCGATGAGGCGCCTCGAGTCGGGCCCCAGAACCTCTTCGCCCAGCGCGAGGATGCGGCGCAGGAGGGTCTCGGCCTCGGCGAAGCGGCCTTCTTCGAGGTCGAGGCCCGCGATGAGATTCAGTACATTGATGGCGAACGGATGCCGTTCGCCGAGCGCGGCGACGTAGGCGGCGTGGGCGTCGGTGGCGGTGCTACGCGCCAGCTCTCGCATGCCGATGCGGCGGTAGGTCTCCGCGAGCACCGCCAACAATGCGGCGCGTGTGGACGAGCTGCGCTCGCCCTGTGCGAGCGCGAGCGCGAGCCCGAGGTCGACGAGCGCCTCGGCGTGGCGATCGGCGGTTCGCCGCGCCAGCGCGCGCTGACCGAGGAACTCGCGCAACACGTCCGTGGGCCAGTGCGCCCGCTCCAGCCACGCCCAGCCCAGCGCGGCCCACTGCTCACCGAGGCCGCGCGAGCCACCGCGGTAAGCGTCGACGAACAGGCCTTGCGCCGCAATTTCGGCCGCGAGCGCGTCGGCACCGGCGAGCACGGCATGGCTTGCCGCCTCGCGCAGCAACGCGCTGGCGTCGGTCTCGGCACCATCGCTGGCCATGGCGACGCCCTGCTCGAGCAGCAGCTCCGCGAGCAGCCCCGGTCGCGCGAGCGCACGTGCCGAGACGATGCCCTCGCTCGCCATCTTCGTGGCCTCGTCGAAGCGCCCGACCAGGCGCAGCGATCGCGCCTGGGCGAGCCGATCGAGCACCGGTGCGACCTCGGGCCCGCGGTCGTCCAAGGCGATGGCGTCGGCGTCCTGCTCGCAGCGCGTCACCGGCGTGAGCCCCTCGGCGGCGGACACCGCACGATCGACGATCTCCGGCGTGCCGCGCTCGAGCACCTCGATCAACGCGGCCAGCTCGCGTCCGCGCTGCGCGAGGCAGGCGCGCTGCGCCTCGAGCTCGACGCGCGCGAGCGTGCCGGCGACATGGGATGCCTCGCACGCTCGGGCGAGCAGCGTCGCGGCGTCGTCGCGATGCTCCGCGAACGCGGCGTCGACGCGGAGGTAGGTCGCCTCGGCGTGTGCGCGACCGCTGCGGATCAGCGCGTCGTGCAGCGGTGCGGCGAGCTCGGGGCTCCACCAGGTCGACACCGCGGGGCTCGCGAGGCACTCCGGTAGAGGGTCGTCGCGTCGCGTGGTCGACCACATCGCGGTCGCGCCGAGCCCCATCGCCACGACTGCCGCCAGCGCGCGCCGCCGCGTGGCCGCCGGATCGCGCGCGAGCGCGTCGAGCAGCGCCGGCATGTCGGGGAAGCGAGCGGCGGGGTCGACCGACAACCCACGCCGAAGTACGCGTCGCACGTGCAGCGGCACGTCGGCACCCTCGGGCTCGCGCACGTGTCCTGCGGTGATGGCAGCTGCGAGCGCCGGCAGGTCGTTGCCTTCAAAGGGACGCCGGCCGAACAGCGCCTCGAACAGCGAGACGCAGAACGCGAACTGATCGGCGCGCGCATCGACGTCGGCGCGGCGGTACTGCTCCGGGGCCATGTACGCCGGCGAGCCCACCAGTGCACCGCTGGGCGCGGGCGGGGTCGCGTGCGGTGATCCGCTGCTGGTGGTGGTCTGCGCCGTCGCGTCGTCGACGGGCTCGTCGGCGTCGCGCGCGAGGCCGAAGTCAGCCACCTTCACACGCCCGCGCGCGCGGCCGTCGGCGTCTCGGGGCACGAGCACGTTGTCGGGCTTGAAGTCGCGGTGCACGAGCCCCTGGGCGTGCGCGGCCGCCAGTCCGCGGCCAGCCTCCAGATAGAGCGCGACGATCTCCCGCCAGCTGCGCGGCGACGCGGTGACCCACTGGCGTGCGGTCGTGCCGTCGACGAACTCCATCGCGACGAATACGTGTCCACGCCAGGTGCCGACGCCGTGCACGACCAGCACGTTCTCGTGTTGGATCCGCGCCACCGCCCGCGCCTCGGCCAGCTGTCGCTCCGCTGCGCCTTCGCTGCGGAGCCGATGCAGCTTGATCGCGACCTTGCGCGCGAGCATCGAGTGATGGGCGAGATAGACCAGGCCCATCGCGCCCTGGCCCAGCGCGCGCTCGATGACGTACTCACCCCCGAGTACGTCGCCGGCGGCCGGGCCCAGCGAGATCGCCGGTGCGCGAGCGAGCGCGGTCAGCCACGACTCGCGCGACGACACGGCCACGTCGTCGGGCAGCGCGGTGGTCGAGCCCGCAGCATCGTGTCGCTCGTCCGTCGTCATCCTGGCAGCGGGCGAGGATACCACCGCGCGGGCGTCCACACGCGCTGGCCAGCCAGGCGCACGACGGGTTCGCGCCCGAGGGCGCCACGGGCGACCTCGCGAGCGTCGAGACCTGGCTGCGCGCGCACCCGCTCTGAGATGCGGAATCGTCGTCGCCGATCGACGCTGTGCAGCGCCCGCTTGTAAGCTCGACGGGCATGTTCATGCATGTCGGGCACGTCTACTACAACGCACACTCCTCGAGTCCGCTGGTGATCGGCGACTTCGAATCGATGAAGCGCTGGCCGGGTAGCCCGGATGGCAGCGATGGGTTCATCAAGTTTCGGTCCGGGAAAGGTGCGATCTTCGATCTCCAGCTGAGTTCGCCCGACGTGTTCGTGGACGCGACCCGGACCGTGGCCCTGCTCGCACCGCTGGCGCGCAGCGGCTTCAAGCTCGACGAGCGCTTCGGGCGTGATCTGGCCGGCCTGCAGGACACGCTTGCGGCGCCCCTGACGGCCACGTGGTACGACGACGAGATCGAGATCGTCTCGGGCGCAATGGTGATCGCCATCGCCTACAACGCGACGCCCGAGATCGGCGCCGACACATCGGGGCTCGACGCGCGGTGTTTCACGGAGTCCGTACCGCGGCTGCCCAGCGCGGCACCGACGGCTCCCGTGTACGCCGACGAGCCCGTGGGAGCTCACGAGCTGGCGATCGTCCCGCTCGACAACGGTAGGTATCGCGTCACGGTCGGCACGCTCTCGCTCGACGGCAACGCGGTCGCCCGCTGCACGGTCGCCCGCATCGACTAGCCTCCGAGTGGTTCGATGTGCCTCGCCGCCCGCAACGACGGCGAAGCACCGGCGGGACGCGGGCGATGAACTACGGCGGCGTCACCGGGCCGAAGTGCCGCGCGAGCGCCTCGGCGACCCGCGGGCGCGAGCGCACCGCGGTCGCGAGCCGATCCACCCGCGGCAGGTG
>WBZX01000558.1_pt1 | contig 33089 bp, 25 predicted proteins | sample 5204211 | NCBI WGS metagenome assembly WBZX01 (sample SAMN12344362, study PRJNA552823) | activated sludge metagenome | biome: Activated sludge suspended growth; feature: Nitrification reactor; material: Wastewater; isolation source: activated sludge from nitrification reactor of wastewater...
CGGCCATCATCGGATTCAATGCCGCCGGTGCATTGGTGACGGCCGCCAGCCAGCTCAAGCCGCTTTGCGGCTTCCCCAAAGACGTCGCCCGCGACGCGACCGCCAGCAATCCGTGGCCCGCGCTGCTGCACGTGGGCCACGCGTCCCTGCTGACCTTGGCGTTCGGTCTCGCGACCATCGCCCTGCTCGTGGTGATGCCGCGCCTGCAGCGGCGCGTGCCCGCGGGACTGCTCGCATGCGTGGCGGCGGGACTCACCGCGTGGGCGCTCGATCTGCCCAGCCGCGGTCTGCCGGTGGTCGGCCCGGTGCCGCGATCGCTGCCGAGCTTCGCGTGGCCATCTCCGGGCCTCGCCGAGCTCCGGGCACTGTTGCCGACCGCGCTGTCGGTCGCGATCGTGGGCTACGGCTCGTCGGTCGCGATCGCGAAGGCGCTCGCGGTCAAGCAGCGACAACGCATCGATCCGAACCGCGAGCTGTGGGGTCTGGCGCTGAGCAACGCGGCGGCCGCGCTGGTGGGCCCGCTGCCGGCCTCCGGCAGCCTCGCGCGCACGGTGGTGAACATGCAGTCCGGCGCACGCACCCGCGCCGCCGGCTTGCTGGCGGGCGTGGGTGTCATGGTTGCGGTGTTTGCCATCGGGCCCTCGTTCGCGGTGCTGCCGATGGCGGTGCTGGCGGGCATCGTCATGCACGGCGCGCTGCAGCTCGTCGATCTCCGTGAGGCTCGAGCGATCTGGCGCACGCATCGCAGCGACGCCGCCACCATGGTGCTGACCTTCGTCATCACGCTCGTGGTCGGCTTGGTCGAGGGCCTCGCGGCGGGGCTCGTGGTCGCGCTGGTGCTGTTCGTGGTGCGCACCGCGACGCCGCATACCGCCGAGCTGGGCCGCATCCCGGGCTCGATGGTCTACCGCAACAGCCAGCGTTTCGCGGTCGAGACCTGCCCTCAGGTCGGCATCCTGCGCCTCGACGCGCCGCTGTACTTCGCCAACGCGCGCTTCCTCGAGGATCGCGTGCACGGCATGCTGGCCGAACGCCCCGACATGGTGCTCATCGCCATCGACTGCTCCGGTATCGCCGACGTCGATGCAACCGCCGTGCAGTCGCTGCGCAACCTCACCGTCTCGCTGCGCGAGCGCGGCAACGACATCCACCTCATCGGTCCGATCGGGCCGGTCCGCGACCTCCTCATGCGCACCGGCCTGTGCGACCTGTTGGGCGAGGGCAACCTCCACCGCACCATCATCGAGGCGGCGCCGACACTGATGGCCCGCATCTCGCGCGACTTCTGCGAAATGCAGTGCAAGGTGTCGGCGTTCCCCGACTGCACGCTCATTCCTCGCGCGGGCGCCAAGTCGGCCGACAGCGAGGCGGCCCGCTTCAGCCCGCAGATCTGAGCCCATTCCCCCACCGCCCACGAACCCCGATGAAGACCACCTCCGAACTCGTGCTCGGGATGCGCAGCGCCAGCGAGGGCGTGCGCACGGCATGGCGCAGCCCCGAGGTCCGGCGGACCTACGCCTCGCTGGCGCTGGTGCTGCTGGCGATCGCCACGGCGCTGGACGTCGCCGGCGTGTGGACCGTGATCGCGTGGACGCGCGTCGACGACGGGACCTGGTGGCAGATCGCGATGATGGTGCTGCTGCGCCTGGCCGGCATCGCGATGGTGCTGCTGAGCGCGCCGGTGGTGGCGATGTTCCTGATCCAGGCGCTCTTCCCCTTCCTCGGCGAGCGCGTGTTCCTGGCCGGGATGCGGGTCATCGCGCCGGTGCGCGCCGACGAGCTGGCGGCCGCGCCGGGCCTGCCGCTGGCGCGATCGCTCGCCGACGCGCTCCTACGCCTCGGCATCTTCGTGGCGCTGACGGTGGCGCTGTTCGTGCTGTCGTTCGTGCCCGTGGTGGGCTCGGTGCTGGGCCCGGTGCTGCAGACCTGGCGCAGCGCGATCGCATTGGCCTGGGAGCTGCTCGATCCCTACTTCGACAAGCGCGGCCTGGATCGCGCCGCGCAGCGCGAGATCCTGCGCCGGCACCAGTCGCGGCTGCTGGGCTTCGCGCTGCCGTTCACGTTCGTGATGGCGATCCCGCTCGTGGGCCCGCTGGTGTTCGGGCTGGCCCAGGCCGGCATCGCACGCGTGGTCGTCGACGCGATCGACGGGGAGCGGGCGTGATGCGAGCGGCATCGTGGCTGCTGACCTCGCTCGTGGCGTGCGGCTCGACCGCGCCGACCGCGGCCCCGGGCCCGACGCCGCCGACCGCAGCGTCGGAGCCGAGCCCGACCTCCAGCGTGCTCGCGCACCGCAGCGATGCGAGCGTGCCGAGCGAGTCGCCCGACCCGGTCGCAGTGCGCATCAACGAGCGCTATGCCCGTGGCGACGCCGGCGACTGGGGCAGCTTCGAGCGCGAGGGCCGAGAGGTCTTCGATCACCGCACCCGCATCGTCGACGCGCTCGCGCTCGCGCCCGGCGACGTGGTCGCCGACGTCGGCGCCGGCACCGGGTTGTTCACCCTCGAGTTCGCCCGCCGTGTCGGCCCCGGCGGCCGGGTGTTCGCCGTCGACGTGCAGCCCTACTTCCGCGAACACATCGCCGAGCGCGCCGCACAGGCCGGGCTCGAGAACATCACCACCGTGGTGGCGGACCAGCGTCACAGCGGCCTGGCCGCCGACAGCGTCGATGTCGCGTTCCTGTGCGACGCCTATCACCACCTCGAGCTGCCGCAGACCTACCTCGCCGACCTGCATCGAGCGCTGCGCCCCGGCGCGCGCCTGGTGGTGGTCGACTACGACCGCACGCGGGCGGGCGTCGATGCATGGATGCGCAACCACGTCCGCGCCGATCCGGAGCAGTTCCGCCGCGAGATCGAAGGCGCGGGCTTCCGCCTGGTGGACACGCCCGCGCTGCTGCGCGAGAACTTCGTCATGATCTTCGAGCGCCCCGCGGACGAAACGCGATGACGGCCGGGAGCGCCGGCACGCGGCGTACGGTCGCTTGCGTGCTGCCGTGGGGGGTCGCGCTGGGCTGCGGGATCGTCACGCCGCTGACCGGCATCGACCCGGCCGAGAGCGCGAACACCTCGGATGTCGGCCACTCGAGCACGACGATCGCGGGCATGACCGAGTCGACCACCACCACGGCCTCGTCTGCCGTCGACAGCACGTCGGAGGCAGACGGCAGCAGCGGCAGCACCGGCAGCACCGGCGGCGAGAGCCCGATGGTGCCGACGTGCCCGATCGATCGCAGCGAGGACGACCGCCCCGACGACGACGACGCGCCGCAGGTCCGCGTGATGTACGTGTTGCCCTCGGACGGCGACGACGAGGCGCTCGACACCAATGATCGCATCTGCGACTCGGTGCGCAGCTGGACCACGTGGCTGCATGGGCAGACCGACGGTCGCCAGCTGCGTCTCGACACCGCCGGTGGCGCGCTCGACATCGGCTTCGTACGTCTGTCGCGGACCGATGCGCAGATGCACGGCACGGCCGCCATCGCCGACGTCGAGACCGGCTTCGCCTACGTCCGCGATCGCATCGAGCAGGAGCTGCTGCTGGCGGGACAGCTCGCGCCGAACAAGATCTACGCGGTCTACTACGGCGGCTCGAGCGAGTACGCCTGCGGCGGCGGTGCCTATCCCCCGCTCATCGTCGACCAGGTGGCCGCGATGTACCTGGGCGGGCAGATCCCGGGCTTCCCCGCCTGCACCAGCGTGCCCTGGGGCGAGCCCGACGCGGCGCCGGCGTACGTCGACTACGCGATGCTGCACGAACTCATGCACACGCTCGGCGCGGTCGACCTGCTCGCGCCCCACGAGCACGCCAGCGGCCATGCGTACGACGACGGCGCCGAGATGCCGTGGACCGATCTCATGTACTCGCCGCGCGAAGGCCAGCGCGACCCGGCGTGGGGCGTCTACGAGCCCGGCGGGCTGCAGCTCGATCTCGGCCGCGACGACTACTTCGACCACGACGACCCCGAGCTGGTCGACCTCGCCGACAGCATCTTCGTCGCGCCGATGCCCGCCGGGGCGTCGCTTCCGCCGGGTTGGTGACCGCCGGCCGCTTGCGGGCGCGCACGGCCGCGCGATACCTTGGATCGCGGGGATGGGTCGCCATTGCTCGGGCGTGCACGCGCGCTGGGGTGGCGACCAGATGGGATGACGTGCCATGGCCTTGGGTTCGAGCCGACGATGCGACGATGATCGATGGATGCGCGCGATGCAGATCGCCGGTGCGGCAGTGCTCGCGCTCGCGGCCTGCGGCGACACCCGCGAGAACCCCGACGGGGTCCTGACCACCGCGACGACGCAGCCCGATCCGACCACCACCACCGACGCCACCGCGGCCGACACCAGCACCACCAGCGGCGAGCCCGTGCTCGACCTCGGCGTGGCCGACCTGCCGTCGGAGGAGTGCGCGGGCATGGCGTTCGACGCCGAAGCAAAGCTGCGCGGGGCCGACGTGGTCATCGTGGTCGACAACTCGTCGAGCATGAACTTCGAGATGGCCGAGGTGCAGGCGCGCCTCAACGACTTCGCGCAGGCGATCTCCGACGACGGCATCGAGGTCCGCGTGGTGCTGCTGACGGCGGCGGCGATGGGCTACTACAACAACGACTGGGTCGCCACGCCGATCTGCATCGACGCGCCGCTCGGCAGCGGCTCGTGCAGCTCGATGCCCGCCCAGGGCAGCATCGCCGACGACAGCAACCAGCCCGATTTCCTGCACATCGACCACTACGTCAACAGCTACAACTCGCTGCCGGTCATCATCGAGCAGCACGACAACTGGGGCCCCTTCACCGACTCCAACGCCGCACTGCACTTCGTGATCGTCTCCGACGACGACTCGCTGCAGCCGGCCGGCTACTTCACGTCGAACTTCCAGATGATCGAGCCCGACCGTGCGGCCATCGTTCACGCGGTGGTGCCGACCACCGATTGCCCCGAGGCGTCGAAGATCGGCGAGCAGTACATCCAGCTGGCGGAACTCACCGGCGGAGTGGTCGGTGACCTGTGCGATCAGGACTTCGTCGGGGTCTTCCAGGTGCTGGTCAACGCCGTGCAGCAGGAGTCGAACCTGCCGTGCCAGTTCGACGTGCCGGTGCCCCCCGACGGCCAGGACTTCGACCCCGCGCAGGTGAACGTCGAGTTCGACGATGGGCAGGGTGGTAGCCTCGACATCGGCTACGTCGACGCCGCGGCCGAGTGCGCCAACGTCGAGCACGGCTGGTACTACGACGATCCCGCGGCCCCCACGACGATCTTCGTGTGCCCGCAGACCTGCGACGCGATCCAGGGGTTCGTCGGCTCACAGGTGCAGGTCGTGCTCGGCTGCGCGACCATCCCCGCCGGCTGAGCCGCGGGTTTCGGCGCGCTGCGGCGGGCGGGCCGGCAGGAGCCCGTGCAGCGGTACCGTCCACACCGGCACGCCCTGCACGCCCTCGTGTTCGCAGATGCGATTGACGGCGAAGCGGGCCGAGGTGTGCGCAGCCTCCATCAGCATCGCCGGCACCGGCAGCCGCACCCAGTCGCCCGCGAACCACAGCCGCTCGATGCCGCTGTCGGTGGTCGGGCGATCGCGGCGCATGCCGACGTGAAGCGCGGTGAAGTCGTCGCGGATCTGCAGGTGCTCGTGCACCACCTGGGCGCCGACGCACTCGGGGACGAATCGACACAGCTCGTCGCGCAGCGCGCCGGCGACCGCGTCGTCGCCGAGATCGTCCGGCACGGCATAGCAGTGCAGCTCGAGCACGCTGCCACCGTGGGACGACCGCCACGCACGCGCGCGGGGATCGGTGCGCTCGACGAAGGCGATTGCGTCGAGCACTGCGACCCGCTCGGTGATCACGAACGGCGGCAGCTCGGCACCGAGCGCCCGATCGAACCACAGCCGCATGACCGCGTAGCGTTGACCGGCGCGCAGCGACGGACTCGGCGTCGCAGCGGGACCCAGGGCGGGCGAGGCCGCCAGCAGCCGCGCGCAGGCGGCCGCATCGGTGGCGAGTACCACGTGGTCGTAGCGTTCGCCGTCGACCTCGATGCCACCGACGACCGGGCACAGCTCACCGACGCTGCGCCGCAGGTGCAGCCGCACGCCGCGATCGGCGAGGCACCGGGCGATGGGGTCGACCAACGCTTCGTCGTAGCTGCCGTCGAGGTAGTCGTAGACCAAGCCGCAATCGTGGGAGAGGTAGTAGAAGTGGAAGCTGCGCACGAGCTCGGCCATCGACACGCGGTCTTCGTCGGCGAAGAACGCCCGCGCGAAGGTCGAGAACACCATGCGCAGGCGCGGCGGTAGCCCGGCGCCGTCGGCCCAAGCGGCAAAGCTGGTCGCGTCGAGGGTCTCGTCCTCGCATGCCGCGTCGTAGCGCAGCAGCTGCTCGAGCGCGCGACCGGTGCGCGGGCGCAGCACCTCGCGCCACCGGAACAGGCCCTGGCCCGCCAACCCCAACAGGTTGAGGCCCGGCGTGGTCGCGACGTCGGCGAAGCCGAAGCGACCGCCATCGCGGGCGAGGATGGCGTAGTCGGGGATCGGTCGCAGGCGTCCGCGCAGGCCCAGCTCCTCGAGCCACGCGTCGAGGTTGTAGTAGTGACGGAAGAACGCGTGGAAGCCGTGCTCGACCGCCGCCTCGAAGCCGTCGTCGAGCCGCTCGCGCCAGGCCGCGAGCTTGCCCCCGAGCACGTTGCCGCGCTCGAACAGCTCCACGGTGAAGCCGCGCCGCGCCAGCAGCTCGGCGGCCGACAGCCCCGCCAGGCCGCCGCCAATCACCGCCACGCGCACCGGCTTCGCCGGGGCTGACGCGCGCGCGCGGCCGCCATCGGTGAAGCGGTGGCGATAGCCACCGAAGCGGGCGCCAATCCACCGCATCGGCCACGACGGTAGCGGTCTGCGTCCGCGGGCGCGCTGGTAGATCACCGTGGTCACCCACACCAGCGCGAGTCCGAAGCCGTAGTCTTCGATCGGGACGGTGCCAATGCGCAGGCCGAGCTGCTCGGCCTCGGCGTAGCGCACGATCGGCCGCGCGGTGAGGTAGCCGTTGAAGACGGTGGTGAGCGCGACCACGGCGAGTGCGTGTCGCCGTCCGGCAGCGGAGCGGGCGACCGCGGTACCACAGGCCTCGTCGACGATCGCCGCCGCCGCGATCGCCAGGGCCACGAGCGCGGTATAGCCACGGCCGCAGGCCACGGCGACCACCGTCGCGGCGGCCGCGGCGATCACGATCGGCCACGTGAAGTTGCGTCCGACCGACTGCGGCCGACCACCGAAGGTGACCAGTTCCCACGTCACCAGGCACGCGAGCGGCACGACGAGGAAGAAGCCCAGCTCCTCGAGCGGCAGGCCCAGCAGCTGCGGACCGAGCACCCGCGTGGGCTCGAACCACCAGTGCCGACCGACCACCGCGATGTCCCACAGCACGAACGGCAGCGCGCCCCACAGCGTCGCGCGCACCATCGGCGCCCACGCGCCCACCAGCCAGCCGGGTCGCAGCAGCCGCAGCGCGAGCAGTGGCACCGCGACGAAGAGATCGAACAGCAGGTACTCGGCGGCCATCTTCGATCACGCGTCCGCCACGGCGGCGTCGCGGACCAGGGTCGCACGGTGGCTGAGGCGGCGCGCGGGAAAGAGCCGCGCACAGGCCTCGTCGATCCATGCATGCAGTCGCGGCGCCGCGACACAGCCGGGCACGTCGTCGCGCATCGCCTGCAGCACCTCGTCGAGCTTGGTCCACGCACGCTCGAGCCCGAGCTCGATCGCCGCACTCGGACGCGCGTGCACCACGTCCTGCCCCACGGGCTTGCCGAGCTCGGTCGGCGTGCCGACCAGGTCGAGCAGATCGTCGGCGATCTGATAGGCCTCGCCGAAGCGGGCCCCGAGCGCGCGCCACGGCCCGTGGTCGACACCCGCCGCGATGGCGCCCATGCAGGTGGCGGCCTCGAACAGCGCGCCGGTCTTCGCGTGGTGGTAGCGCGCAATGTCGGCCTGCGGCTCGCCCTCCCACGCCTGACCCGCCACCAGGCCCCCGTTGCCGCCGGTCGCCCGTGCGAGCACGCCGAGCGCGGGCAGCAGCCGCGGATGGCGGGCGCACGCGTCCGCGAGGGTTTCCATCGCGGCGACGATGAGCCCGTCGCCGACCAGCACCGCCGTCGACTCGCCGTACTTGGCGTGCACGGTGGCGCGCCCGCGCCGGATCGGCGCATTGTCGAAGCACGGCAGGTCATCGTGGACCAGCGAGGCGCAGTGCATGAGCTCCACCGCGGCCGCGGCGTCCTCGGCTGCGGCCCGGCCGTCGTCGTCGACCCCGCAGGCGTGGGCGACCGCCATCAGCAGCCGCGGGCGCACCCGCGCCCCACCGGGGAACACGGCGTGGCGCATCGCGGCCGCCAGCCGCGGTGGGGTCCGCTGGCCCACGGCGTGCCCGAATGCGCGGACCAAGGCCATCTCGACGTGGTCAGGACGTCCCATCGCCCTCCCCTCTCTAGCAGGTGTCGAATGTTCGTCAAATCTTGGCCAGAGCATCGACAAGGGGGCCCGAACCACTAGACTGGGCGGCGATGGGCCCATCCTCGAGCACGCACCCGGTCGTCGTCGTCGGCGGCGGCATCGGGGGCCTGGCGTGCGCATTGGCGGCCTGCGGCCGGGGGCTCGACGTCGTCGTCCTCGAGCGCGCCGAAGCCGTCGGGGGCAAGGTCCGCGTGGCGGCGGTGGGCGATCGCGAGATCGACTGTGGCCCGACGGTGCTGACCATGCGTGCGGTGTTCGACAGCCTGTTCGAGCGCGCGGGCCTGCGGCTCGACGAGTGGCTGCAGCTGCGCCCGCTGTCGTGCCTGGCCCGCCATGCGTGGCGCGATGGCAGTCGACTCGACCTCTACACCGACGAGGCACGCAGCGCGGACGCGATCGCGGACTTCGCGGGCAGCCGCGAGGCCGACGGCTACCGCCGTTTCGTGCGCTACGGCGCCGAGCTGCTGACGCGGCTCGAGCAACCGTTCCTGCAGCACGACAACGACGGCCTGCTGGCGATGATGGGGCGCGTGGGCCTGCGTGGCCTGCCGGGGCTCTCGAAGGTCGACTTCGGCCGCAGCATGTGGACCGCGCTCGGCGACTTCTTCGAGGACGCGCGGCTGCGGCAGCTGTTCGCGCGCTACGCCACCTACTACGGCTCGTCGCCCTTCTCGGCGCCTGCGACCCTCAACCTCATCGCGAGCGTCGAGCAGCGCGGCGTGTGGGCCGTCGAGGGCGGCATGATCGCGCTGGCGCGGGCCATGGCAGGAGCGATCGAGCGCTGCGGCGGCCGCGTCCTCACCGGCTGCGGAGTCGCGCAACTCGAGTGCGGTGGCGACGGGCGGGTCGACGCGGTCGTGCTCGACGATGGCCGCCGCATGCCCTGCGCAGCGCTGGTGTGGAACGGCGACCCGCGGATGCTGGCCGACGGCTCGCTCGGCGACGCGGTGCAGCACGCCGTGCGGCCGACCGCCGCTCCCGACTCGCTGTCGGCGATGACCTGGTCGATGCTCGCGCGACCGACGGGGCTCGAGCTCGCGTACCACACCGTGTGCTTCAGCGACGACTACGTCGCCGAGTTCGACGAGCTGTTCACCCGGCGTCGCGTGCCCACGCACCCGACCGTCTACGTCTGCGCGCAGGACCGCGTCGGCCCGGCCCCGAGCGGCGACGAGCGCCTGTTCTGCCTGGTCAACGCACCGGCCGGCACGCCCCACCCCGAGGACGAGGAATCGACATGCCGAGCACGCATGCTGGAGCAGCTGTCGGCCTGCGGGCTGACCTTCGAGCGCACGGACGCGTCGCCGATCGTGGCCCACACGCCGAGCTCGTTCGCGGGCCGATTCCCGGGGACGCGTGGCGCGATCTATGGGGCGGCGACCCACGGTGCGATGGCGCCGTTCCAGCGCTACCGCCACCGCACGAAGATCCGCAACCTGTGGTTGGTCGGCGGCGCGGTTCATCCGGGTGCGGGTCTGCCGATGGTGACGATGGGCGGATCCTGGGTCGCCGACGCGTTGGCCACGGCCCTGCCTTCGACACCACGGTCGCGTCGGGCGGCTACATCTGGTGGTACGTCGACGGGATCTCCGACGACGGGCAGCACGCGCTGACGATCATCGCGTTCGTCGGGGCGGTGTTCTCACCGGCCTACTTCCGCGCCCGTCGACGCAGCCTGCTCGCCGATCCGATGCTGCACTGCGCCCTCAACGTGGTGGTGCACGGGCCCGGCGGTGACGCGTGGGCGCTGACCGAGTACCGCGGGCTCGCGGTGACGCGGGAGCGCGATCGTCTGCGGCTCGGCGACAGCCTGCTCGAGCGCGATGACGATGGTCTGAGCATCACACTGCGCGAGCAGACCTCACCGTGGCGCCGGCCGATCCGCGGTCGCGTGCGGCTCGAGGTCGACGCATGGACGGACACCGAGATCGCGCTCGATCGCGCGACCCGCCACTGCTGGTGGCCAGTGGCCCCGAGCGCGCGCATCGAGGTCGAGCTCGAGCGACCGCGGCTGTCGTTTCGCGGCAGCGGTTACCACGACAGCAATGCCGGCATCGAGCCGCTCGAGTGCGCGCTCGCGGGCTGGAGCTGGTCGCGGGCGCCCACCGACGACGGCGTCGCGCTGCTCTACGACGTGCGCGCGCACGATGGCGAGGCGCGAAGCCTGGGGCTGCACATCGACCGGCAGGGTCGACGCGCGCCCCTGCCCGCGCCCGATCTCGTGGCGCTGCCGCCCACGCGCTGGCGACTGAGCCGGCCGACCCGCGTCGATGCCGGAGGCGACGCGACGCTGCGGCGTAGCCTCGTCGACACGCCGTTCTACGCACGATCGCTGATCGACACTCGGCTGCACGGTGCCCAGCGCACGGCCGTGCACGAGAGCATCGCGCTCGACCGCTTCGTGCGACGCTCGACCCAGCTGATGCTGCCGTTTCGCACCCGTGGGGTCGGCTGGTGGTGATCGCGGGCATGCTCGCGGCGTGGTGGCTGGCGATCGCCGCGGTCACGGTCGGCGCCCTGCGCAGGCCTGGGCGCCGCGGGGTGACCACCTCGCATGGGGCCGATGCGCGTGCCTGCGCGGGCGCGCGGGTGCTGCTGGTGCGCCCGTGCACCGGCGACGCGGCCTCGACCCGTGCGGCGATGGCGACGCGTCCCCACGTCGGAGCCGACGTCCAGCTTCGTTGGGTCGGCGTGGTCGCAGAGACTGCCGACCCCGCGTGGCCGTTGGTGCAGCACACCGCGGCTGCACTTCGCGACGCCGGCACCGACGCGCACGCGCTGGTGTCCCACGCGCGGGGACCCAACCGCAAGGCCGAGCAGATCGACGCCGCCGTGCGACGCTTCGGCGGCGACGTCGACGCGATCGTGGTGGTCGACGCCGACGTCGATCTCGACGCCTTCGCCCTGGAGTCCGTGCTGGCATCGCTGCTGGCGGACCCCGGGGTCGGCGTGTCGTGGAGCGCGCCGGTCGAGGTCCACGCGCACACCCGCGGCGACCGGCGCTCACGGGCGATCCTCGGCGGTTCGCTGCACGCGTTCGTGCTGCTGCGGGCGCTCGATCCGGGCCTGCTGGTGGGCAAGCTGTTCGCGATCCGCCCCGCCACGCTCGCCGCCATCGGCGGCGCCGCGAGCCTGCGGCTGCACCTGGGCGAGGACTTCGAGCTGAGCCGTCGCGTGCGCGAGCAGGGCCTGCGCGTGGTGTGCTGCGACGCGGTGGCGACCTCGGTCGTCAGCGATCGCGCCTACGCGACCGTGCTCGATCGCTACACGCGGTGGCTGGCGGTCGTGCGAGCGCAACGGCCCGCGCGCATGGTCAGCTATCCGCTGCTGTTGGCGGCGGTGCCCCTGCTCCTCGCGCTCGCGGTCGCCTGTGCGCCAGCACAGCCGTGGATCGCCGCGACTGCGATCCTCGCGACGCTGCTGCTACGACGCGCAATCACTTGGCTGGCGGCCGCACGCGCGGGGCTGCCTCGCGCCATCGCCCTCCACGAAGCACTGGCCGGCGACGTGCTCTTGCTGCACGCCTGGCTACGGGCGCTGCGCGGCGCCCCGATCGCGTGGGCTGGCCAGCGGCTTCGGCTCGGCCGCGACGGCCGCCTGCAGCCGTGAGCCGCCGCGAGCGATCACCCATCCTGAGATGGCATCGAGCAGGCGCGTCGCGAGCCCGGGTCGCTCGTCGCGGGTGAACCACGTCGGCAGGGCGTCGGGGGCGGCATCGTCGAGACGTTGCAGGCACGCGAGCACGCCGTCGCGCAGCTGCGCGGTGACCACCGCAGGCACCGTGGCAGTGGGCACGAGCGCAGCGCCGCACGCGACCTGCAGCGTCGGTCGCTCGTGGGTGCCGAAGCGGTAGCGCAGCCCGATCGGCACCACCCGCAGGTTCGGCACGCCCATCGCGATGCGGGCCGCGCCACCCTCGAACTGCAGCGCGTGGTGGGCCGGAGCGATGGTCCCCTGCGGGAACACCCACACCAGGCGGCCAGGCCGATCGAGCAGCGACTGCGCGTAGCGCAGCGCCTCGACGCCATCGCGACGATGCCGTCGGTCGACCCCGAAGCCGCCGACGAAGCCGAAGAAGCGCACGTGGGCCAGCTGCTGCGCGTCCATCATCGCGTAGGCATCGACCCCGAGCCGCCGATGCGACAACACCACCGCCACCACCGCATCCCACCACGACGAGTGATTGGCGATCGCGAGCACCGGCCCCTGCGCCAGCGCCTCGCGCAGGTGCTCGACGCCATCGAGCGCGGCGTCGTGGAAGCATGCCCGCAGCCGCCGGTCACAGTGTCGCGCGAACCATCGCGCAAACGCGGGCCAGCGGTATGCGGGGATCACTGGACCGCGCTCGCGGCCGCGATCAGGAACTGCGCCTGCGGCAACGCGGGGGCGTCGAGACCCGCGCGACCGCCCCGGTGCCAGCGCGATCGCAGCAGCCAGAGCAGCTTGCGCACGGTACCCACGTGGGCACGCCGCGACATCGCATCGCAGCCGTGGGCCCGGAGATCGCGCCCGATGTCGGCGTAGATCCGCGAGGCAGCTCGCATCGCCGGGCGACAGTCGGCCGGCAGCGCATCGATGCCAGGCTCGGCGGCTGCGTAGTAGCGGTCGGCCAGCGCGAGCACCCGCTCGACCACGCTCGCGAGTGCGGGCGAGTGCGCGGGACCTCGCAACCACGCATCGCGGTCGATGCCGGCCTCGGCCAGCCATGTGCGTGGCAGGTAGGCGCGCCCGTTGCGAGCATCCTCGCCGACGTCGCGGGCGATGTTGGTCAGCTGCATCGCCACGCCGAGATCGCAGGCCCGCGCCAGCGTGTCGGCGTCGTGGACCCCCATCATCGCGGTCATCGCGATGCCGACGCTGGCGGCCACGCGCACTGCGTAGGCCAGCAACGCGTCGAGGTCCTCGATGGCGGCGCCGGTCGAGTCGCGCGCGAAGCCGTCGAGCAACGCCTCCGGCACCGCGCGCACGATGCCGTGCGTGTGCACGCAGCGGCACAACGAACGCTCGACCGCATCGTCTGCGGGCGCGTTTGCGTAGACCCGGTCGAGCATCGCGTGCAGGCGCGCGAGCGCGGCGTGGGGATCGTCGCCGAGGTCGATGGCATCGTCGGCCACGCGACAGAACGCATAGAACGCCGCGGTCGGCACTCGCAGTCGCGACGGCAGCAACCACGCGGCGGTGGCGAAGCTGCGCGAGCCGCTGGCGAGCAGCCGTCGGCAGGCCGCGTCGTCGCGAGCGGCCTGGTCGACGGATACGAGCGCGTGCGACTCAGGCGGCATCGTGTCGGGCCTCGAGCGAAGCGACCACCGCGGGCTCGCGCCGCGCGGCCAGTGCATCCTGCGCCGAGGGTACCACGCGGTCCAGCACGCGCGCCGAGGACAACACCCCGGGCACGCCCGCACCCGGGTGCGTGCCGGCGCCGACCAGGTACAGCCCCGAGATGTCCTCGCTGCGGTTGTGCGGGCGGAAGAACGCCGACTGCAGGAGCACCGGTTCCATGCCGAAGGCCGCGCCCTTGAGCGACAACAGATCGTCGCGGAATCCCAGCGGCGTGAGCGTCCGCGAGCTCACCAACGACTGCGACAACCCCGGCAAGATGGTCTGATCGAGGAACGCCTCGAGCTTGCGTCGGTAGGGCTCGGTCTCCACGGTCCAGTCGACGTCGGCGTCGAGGTGCGGCACCGGCGAGAGCACGTAGAAGCCGTCATGCCCCGCGGGCGCCAGCGAGGGATCGCTGGCGGTCGGCCGGTGCAGGTAGAGGCTGAAGTCGGGTGCCAACCGCTTGTGCTTGAAGATGTCGTCGAGCAGGGGCTTGTAGCGGGGCCCGAGCATGATGGTGTGGTGCGCGACGTCTTCGTAGCGCCGATTGGTGCCGAAGTACCACACGAACAGGCTCATCGAGTAGCGGGCCTTCTCGACCCGCGCGTCGGTCCAGTGCTTGCGCGCGCTGGCCGGCAACAGGTGCTTGTAGGTCCAGCCGGCGTCGGCGTTCGACACCACCACGTCGGCGTCGATCCGCGAGCCGTCGGCGAGCACGACGCCGCGCGCGGCACCATCGACCACGTGGATCTGCGAGACTTCCACGTTGCAGCGCACGCGGTTGCCCTGGCCCTCGATGAGCCGCACGAGGCCGTCGACCAGCGCCCCAGTGCCGCCCTTGGGGAACCACACCCCGAAGCGACGCTCGAGGTGGCAGATGAGCGAGTAGATCGAGGTGGTCTCGAACGGGTTGCCGCCCACCAACAGCGGGTGGAACGAGAGGATCTGCCGCAGTCGATCGTTGCGCACGAACGACGAGACCAGCCCGTAGACGGTGCGATAGCTGCGCAGCCGCATCATCTCCGGCACGATGCGCGCCATGTCGGTCCAGCGATCGAACGGCACGTGGGCGAGCTGCTCGAAGCCGACCTCATAGATGCGCCGGCTCATGTCGAGGAAGCGCTCGTAGCCATCGACGTCCTCGGGCGCGAGCCGCTGCACCTCGGCGCGCATGGCCTCGGGGTCGCCGGTGTAGTCGAACAGCGCGCCGTCGTCGAAGCGGATGCGGTAGAACGGGGTCACGGGTAGCAGCTCGACGTCGTCCTGCAGCCGACGGCCGCACAGCGTCCACAGCTCCTCGAACAGGAACGGCGCCGTGATGACGGTCGGCCCGCCGTCGAAGGTGAAGCCGTCCTGTTGGTAGACGTAGGCGCGACCGCCGGGGCGATCGCGGCGCTCGAGCACGGTCACGTCGTATCCGCGGGCGCCGAGGCGAACCGCCGCCGCGAGGCCTCCGAAGCCGCTTCCGATGACGATGGCGTGGGGCCTGGATCGAGGGTCGCGGTCGCGGGGTTCGGTCTGCACGTGTCGAGTCTATCGTTGAACCAACCTTTGACAACCAGCCTTGACGCCCCCAGCTTCTCGCCTAGCCTCTGCGCCGGAGTCCGCCATGTCCGCCACCTTGTCCCTCATGCTGCTCGCGAGCGTGCTCCCCTTTGCGGCGGTGGAGGAAACGGCGCCGCGGACGGTGCTGTGGGCCGGGCATCAGGTCAGCTATGGCTCGCGACGCATCCCGTTTCGCGGCCGGCTGAAGACCCGCTCGGAATCGCTGCTGCTGGCGCGGGTCCGCTTCGACGGGACGCGGCTGCACGTCTCGCAGGTCGCGTGTGCGGTGTTCTTCGACGAGGTCGCGGGTGCACGGGTCAGCGTGGACGCCGACGCATTGCCGCGCTCGAACATGACCTTCAACCTGCGCGCCGACGGCGAAGACTACGGCGCCGGCTCGGAGGTCGCCTGGGGCGCGGAGGACATCGACGACGATGGGCACCCCGGCATGACCGTGAGCGTCGACGCGCCGGTGTGCGCCGGGGATCTCTACGTCAGCAACCGCTCGCTCACGCGCTCGGTGGGTCGCTTCGAGGCCAAGCGCTTCGTCGGCGACGCGCGCGTGACCGTGCACCAACACGTGCTCGGGGCCCGCGGTCGCTGCCTCGAGACCTTCGCCGACGATACGCTCGAGAACGTGCGCGGGCCGTTCGCCTACGTCGAGGTGCCGGCCGGCACCACCTGCGGGGATCTCATCCGCAAGGGCTGGCCAGTGGATGCCGAGACGCCCGACAGCTGAGCCCGAGGCGGCCCCGGTTGGTCGGCTCGTGCCGCGCGCCAACGCCCGAATTCATCGCTTCGCAGTGTCCGCAGCGCGGGCGCGCGGCGTCAATCGCCGGCGCGGGGCGTCAGCGCACGCGCGACCCCGGCGAGGCTTGGGATGCACGGCCGATGAGGGTATCCTCCGCACGCCCCTGGAGGCGTTTCGAACGCCGGGCGCAACGTCTGCCGACCCATGAGCTCAGAACAGAAGACCGCGCTGAACATCGAAGACGAGATGCGGAGCTCGTTCCTCGATTACGCGATGAGTGTGATCGTTTCGCGCGCGCTCCCGGATGCGCGCGACGGCCTCAAGCCGGTACATCGTCGCGTGCTGTACGCGATGAACGAGCTGCGCAACACGCATACGCAGCCGTACAAGAAATCCGCACGCGTCGTCGGCGACGTCATCGGCAAGTACCACCCCCACGGTGACCAGTCGGTCTACGACGCGCTGGTCCGGCTGGCGCAGAGCTTCTCCATGGGGTACCCGCTGGTCGACGGCCAGGGCAACTTCGGCTCCGTCGACGGCGATGCGCCGGCGGCCATGCGCTACACCGAGGTGCGCATGCAGAAGCTGGCGAGCGAACTGCTCGCCGACATCGACAAGGAGACCATCGACTGGGTCCCCAACTACGACGACAAGGAGTTCGAGCCGAGCGTGCTGCCCACGCGGGTGCCGAACCTCCTGCTGAACGGCGCGGTCGGCATCGCGGTCGGCATGGCGACCAACATCCCGCCGCACAACCTCACCGAGCTGGTCGACGCCACGCTCGCGCTGATCGACACCCCCGAGATCGACATCCGCGGCCTGCTGCAGATCGTTCGCGGCCCCGATTTCCCCACCGGCGGCCTCATCATCGGCCGCACCGGCATCATGCAGGCCTACGCGAGCGGGCGCGGCAGCATCACGGTGCGCGCGCGCTGCGAGATCGAAGAGGACGAGAAGGGCCGTGAGGCCATCGTCGTCACCGAGATTCCGTACCAGATCAACAAGGCGCGCCTCATCGAGCGCATCGCCGAGCTGGTGCGCGACAAGAAGCTCGAGGGCATCTCGGACGTGCAGGACTACAGCGATCGCACCGGCATGCGGATGTGGATCCAGGTCAAGCGCGACGCCGCCGCCCAGGTCGTGCTCAACAATCTCTACAAGATGACCGATCTGCAGACCTCGTTCGGGGTCAACATGATCGCGATCGTCAACGGCCGCCCGCAGCTGCTCACGCTGCGCGACGCGCTGCTGCACTTCATCGATCACCGCCGACAGGTGGTGACCCGCCGCTCGCGCTTCGAGCTGCGCAAGGCGATGGAGCGCCGCGAGATCGTCGAGGGCCTCGGCGTCGCAGTCGACGCGATCGATCGCGTGATCGCGATCATCCGCGGCTCGAGCGATCCCGACGCCGCACGCGAGGCGCTGATGGCCGAGCCGCTGATGGGCTACGCCGGCTTCCTGCAGCGCTGCGGCCGCCCCGAGGCCGAGATCGAGGCCGCGCGCCAGGGCCCCTACCGCCTGAGCGAGCGCCAGGCGCGGGCGATCCTCGACATGCGCCTGCAGCGACTGACGGGGCTCGAGCGCGAGAAGATCGAGGGTGAGTACCGCGAGCTCTCGGCCGAGATCGCGCGACTCGAGGCGATCCTCGCCGACCACACGCTCCTCATGAAGGAGATCCGCGAGGAGCTGGTCAAGATCCGCGTCGAGTACGGCGACCCCGAGGGTCAGGGTGCCGGCCCGGGTGGGCCGAACACGCCCGGCTCGCGTCGCACCGAGATCGTCGAAGGCGAGGAGGAGATCGATCCGATTGATCTGGTCGCCGACGAGTCGATGGTCGTCATGCTCACGCGCAACGGCTACATCAAGCGGCTGCCCTCGGAGGAGTACCGGGTGCAGGGCCGCGGCGGCAAAGGTGTGAAGGGCGGTGGCGGGCGCGACGACACCGACTTCGTGACCGAGGTGTTCGAGGCCACCGCGCACGCCACCGTGCTGATGTTCACCAACACCGGCCGCGTGTTCCGCAAGCGGGTGTTCGAGCTGCCGCTCGGGCGTCGCGACAGCGCCGGCAAGGCGCTGGTCAACTTCCTCGAGCTCCGTGACGGCGAGAAGATCATCGAGATGGTGCCGTTCCGTCAGGCCGATGTGACCGACCAGCACCACATCGTCACCACCACCAAGAACGGCTACATCAAGCGCACCGCGTTGTCGGAGTACGAGAACATCCGCACCACCGGCTTGAACGCGGTCGTCATCGACGACGACGACGAACTCATCGCGGTGCGCTTCACCGACGGCAAGCAGCACATCATCATGAGCTCGGGCGACGGCATGTCGATCCGCTTCGATGAGAACGAGGTGCGCCCGATGGGTCGCCAGGCCCGCGGCGTGCGCGGCATGGGCCTGCGCGACGGCGACACCGTGGTCGCGATGGACGCGGTCTCGCCCGACGCCCAGGAAGACCTCCTGACGCTGTGCGAGAACGGCTATGGCAAGCGCACGTCGGTGACGGAGTACCGCACACAGAGCCGCGCCGGCCTCGGCCTCATCACGATCAAGGTCACCGAGCGCAACGGCAAGGTCGTGGGCAGCCTGTTGGTCCGCAGCACCGACCAGCTGATGGTCGTGACCAGCGGCGGCAAGGTCATCCGCACCCGCGTCGACGAGATCAGCGTGCTCGGCCGCAACACCCAGGGCGTTCGCATCATTCGTACCGACGAGGGGGAGCGCGTGGTCGCGGTCGCGCGCCTGGTCGAGGGCGAGGGCGACAGCGAGGTCGAAGGCGAGGCCGGTCCGACCGCGGCCGGGGGTGAAACCATCGGCGAGACCGAGGGCAACGACCCCGGTGACGGCGAGCCGAACGCGGACGCCTGAGGGGCAGGGCGAGCCGCGGTTTACGGGCGGTTTTCGGAACGAACGCCGAACGCGAGCGGAACCACATTGCGCCGCGCGCCATGCTGGCTTCCATGCCGAGCAACCGCATCCGTTCCACGTTCCTCATGTGCTTCGCCCTGGCCGCGCCGCTCACGGTGGCGGCCTGCGATCAGCAGGACGACGAAGCCACCGCCGTCGAGAGTCGCAGCGATGCGCAGGCTGACGCTGGCGAGCGGCACTCGCCGGTCGATCGCCTGTGCGCCGCGCTCGAGTGCTCCGACGCGCAGGCCGAGCAGCTCGCGAAGCTGCTGCCCGCGATGCCGCACCGCGACCACCCCGACGCGTCCGCGTTTGCAGCGGCGAACGCCGCGCTCGCCGATGCCTACCGCGCCGGCGACTTCGATGCCGATGCGCTCGACGCGTGGCGCGAGGCCGTGCACGACGGCGACGCCAAGCCCAAGCTGACCGCCGAGAGCGTGCTGGCGATCCACGCTGCGCTCGACGCCAAGCAGCGCGGCACCGTGGCCGACATGCTCACCGCCCACGGTCCGCACGGCCTGCTCGGCGGTGGGCACGGCGGGGGCAAGCGCGGCGGCGGCCACGGCAAGGGCAAGCGCGACGGCGAGGCCGGTGGCAAGCACGACCCCGCGATGTTCGCGGCCAAGATGGCCGAGAAGACCTGCGAGCCGCTGTCGTGCAGCGCCGAGCAGCTGCAGCAGATCACCGGCATCTTTGCCGACGCGAAGGGCAGCCGCCTCGAGCGCGGCGACACCGACACCGCCTTCGCGGATGCGTTCCGCGGCGCCAGCCTCGACGCCGGCACCGTGCGGGCGTACCTCGCGGGGCTCGACGCGGCCCACGAGACCCACGCGGGCCGCCGCGAGCAGACCGCAGTCGCCGTGCACCACGTGCTGACCGCCGATCAGCGCGAGGTCGTCGCAGCGAAGATCGCCACCGAGGGCCCGCACGCGTTGATGGGCGGCAAGCACGGCAAGCACGGTGGCAAGCACGGCAAGCGCGGTGGCAAGCGCGGCCGCGGCGGCGACGAGAACAAGACCGCCGCGGGCTGAGGCATCGGCCGCAGGTCGGCACACGCGCGACCGCCCGGGATTGCCCGGCGGTCGCGCGTTCGTTGGTTGTCGCTGATACGCTCTCGCGAGTCGTGAGCACCGCGCAGCTGGACCCCGAGACCGAGATCGCAATCGACGCCGTCCGTGCCGCCGCACGCGTGTGCCGAGCCGTCGCCGCAGGCCACATCGACGCCGTCACGAAGGCCGACGACAGCCCGGTCACCATCGCCGACTTCGCCGCGCAAGCGGTCGTCATGCACCGCCTGCAGCAGCGCCTCGGCGCGCCGACGGTGGTCGGCGAAGAGGCGGCCGAGGTCCTGCGTGGCGACGAAGCGCTCGCCGATGCGGTGGTCGCCGCTGCGCGGGTGTCGTGGCCCGACGCGACCCGCGACGCCGTGCTCGCGGCGATCGATGCCGGTGCGGCGCGCCAGGCCGACGGTCGCTACTGGACCCTCGATCCCATCGACGGCACCAAGGGCTTCCTGCGTCGCGGCCAGTACGCGGTGTGCCTGGCGTGGGTCGAGGGCGCGTCCGCGTTGCGAGGCGTGCTCGCGTGTCCGAACCTCTCCCGGGCCGCCGACGGCTCGCCCGCGCAGGTCGATCCGTCGGGCGTCGTGTTTGCCACCGACGGCGTGGCGCCGGTGGTGGTCACCGGTATCGACGACGACCGCCGCGAGCACCTGCCGAGCACGCCCGCCGCGATCGAGGGTGCGCTGGTGATCACGCACTCGGTCGAGTCCGGGCACACGCGCATCGACAACGTCGACGAGGTGGTGCGACGCCTGGGGCGAGCGTACGCCGCCATGCCGAGCGACTCGCAGGCGAAGTACGGTCTGGTCGCGCGCGGCCAGGCCCACGCATACCTGCGCATCCCGACCAACCGCACCCGCGTCGAGGCGGTGTGGGATCATGCGGCTGGCACCGCGATCGCATCGCGTGCGGGGATGCGGGTGACCGATCTGCGCGGCGCCGTGTTCGACTTCTCGTCGCCCGCGGGCCTGCGGCACAACTTCGGGATCCTGTGCGCGCACCCGGAGATCCACGGCGCGCTGGTCGAGGCCATCGCAGCGCTCGGGCTCGCCGACGCGTGACCTCGGGCGCCCTCCCCGACCGCCCGCTTCGCGCGCGGCCCTGGTAGGCTCGCGTGCGCATGAGCCCAGCATCCCGAGATGGTCGATCCGGAGCGCGCAGCCACGAGCTGTTCACCGCCGCCCAGCGTGTGATCCCCGGCGGCGTGAACAGCCCTGTGCGCGCGTTCAAGTCCGTCGGTGCCGAGCCGCCGTTCATCCGCCGTGCCGAGGGCGCGCGCGTGTACACCGAAGACGGCGCCGAGCTCATCGACTACGTCGGCTCATGGGGCCCTGCGATCCTCGGCCACGCCCACCCCGAGGTCATCGAGGCGGTCCTCCGTGCCGCCCGCGACGGCCTCAGCTTCGGCGCGCCGACGGCCGCCGAGGTCGAGCTCGCCGATCAGCTGTGCGCGATGGTGCCGAGCCTGAAGGACGGCATGGTGCGGCTGTGCAACTCGGGCACAGAGGCCACGATGAGCGCGCTGCGGGTCGCCCGTGGCTACACCGGGCGCGACAAGATCGTGAAGACCGACGGCGCCTACCACGGTCACGCCGACGTGCTGCTGGTCGCTGCGGGCTCCGGCGCGGCGACCCTCGGCATCCCCGGATCGGCTGGCGTGCCCGACTCGGTGGTCGCCGACACGCTGCTGGTGCCATGGAACGACATCGACGCCGTCCGGGCCCTGGTCGCCCAGCACCCCGACGAGATCGCCGCCATCATCATCGAGCCGGTGGTCGGCAACATGGGCTGCGTGCCGCCGCGCGCGGGCTACCTCGAGCAGCTGCGCGCGCTGACCCACGAGCATGGCATCGTGCTGGTGTTCGACGAGGTCATGACCGGCTTCCGGGTCGCCCGCGGCGGCGCACAGGAGCGCTACGGCGTCACGCCCGACATGACCACGCTGGGCAAGATCGTCGGCGGCGGCATGCCGATCGGCGCCTACGGTGGCAAGCGCGAGATCATGGAGCGCGTGGCCCCGGTCGGCACCGTCTACCAGGCCGGCACCCTCAGCGGAAACCCGGTCGCGGTCGCGGCCGGCCTCGCGACGCTGCGCCTCATCGATCGCGACCCGCCCTACGCCGCACTCGAGCGGCGGAGCTCCGCGCTGGCCGACGGGCTCACTGCGTTGGCCGCGAAGCACGAGCTGCCGTGGCACGGCAACCGCGTGGGCTCGATGTTCACCGGCTTCTTCCAGCGCGGCGAGGTGTGGAACTACGACGACGCCAAACGCAGCGACACCAAGCTCTTCGGCGCCTACTTCCGCGAGATGCTCGCGCGCGGCATCTACCTGGCGCCGTCGCAGTTCGAGGCCGCGTTCGTCTCGGCCGCGCACGACGACGAGGCCATCGCCGCCACCCTCGCCGCCGCCGACGAGGCCATGACCGCCGTCGCAGGTGCACGTTAGCCGCCCGCTGGTAGACTGCACTCGCTGATGTCGCCCGCACCCGAGCCGCGCACTCCGCCCAAGCGAGCGGTGTGGTTTCGCTATACCGACGCGGCCTCGGTCGGCATCGAGATGGCGGTCGCGATCACGATCTGCGCGATCGGGGCGCTATGGCTCGAGCGCAACGTGACGCACTGGTCGCCGTGGACCTCGATCATCGGTGTGTTGCTGGGCATCGGCGCCGCGAGCAAGGCCGTCGTCCGAGCGGCACGCACGTACAAGCGCGAGCTGGCCGAGTCGAACGCGGCCGGCGAGGACCCGCCGCGCGACGACGGCCGCGTGCCCTAGGGCGCCTGCGCTCGGGGTGTGGCCTGTCCGCGCGTCGCATCCCTGCTACGATCGCGCGCGCCATGGCGCGCATCCTCCTCGCCGACGACGACGAAGCCCTCCTGCAGGTCCTGGGGGTGGCGATCGGCGACGCCGGCCACGAGGTGGTGCCGGTGGGCGACGGCCGTGCGGCGTTCGAGGCCTGCGAGCGCGGCGGCATCGACCTGCTCATCACCGACGTGAACATGCCGCGGCTCGACGGCTTCGCGCTGGTGCGCAACCTGCGGGCACGCGGCGACGCGCTGCCGATCCTGGTGCTGACCGCCCGTGACGACGAGATCGACGAGGCGCTGGGCCTCGAGCTCGGCGCCGACGACTACGTGACCAAGCCATTCTCCAATCGCGTGCTGCTGAGCCGCATCGCCGCGTTGCTGCGGCGGCAGGCGCTGCGCCGCGGCGACGAAGCGGTGGCTGCCGCCCGCCGCATCGGCGAGCTCGAGATCGACGACGCGCGGCTCGAGGTGCGCTGGCGCAGCCAGGCGGTCGAGACCACCATGACCGAGCTGCGACTGCTCGACGTGCTCACGCGGCGACCGGGCCAGGTCTTCTCGCGCGACGCGCTGCTCGAGCGCATCCGCGGCGACGGTAGCGTGGTCGCGCCGCGCATCATCGACACCTACGTCAATCGTCTGCGGCGCAAGCTCGAGGCACTCGACCCCGCCTTCGATCGCATCGAGACCGTGATCGGGGCCGGCTATCGCTGGAGGGATGTGTGACGCCGAGCTGGTCGTGGCGCTCGCTGCGGGTGCGGGCGTTCGCGATCACACTGCTCGTGGCCGTGCTGCCGCTGGTGATGGTGGCGTTCGCGAGCGTGTTCGAGTCCGGCGTCGGCGACCGCATGCGCGAGGCCACTGCGCTCGCGGCCAGCGAGGCCGCGGCGGACCCCGATGCGCTCGAGGCGATTGCGAGCCGACACGGCGTGCGACTGCGGCGGGTGGGGCCTGACGGGCGCGTGCTCGCAGCCGCCGACCGCCACGAGAGCGGCGCGCCCTCGCAGTTCGGCGAGGTCTTCTTCGGTCCCGATGGCGCACCGACGCTCGACGAGTTCGACGCCGAGCTCGGCCCGCTGACGACGCGCGCCGAGGTCGGCCGTGCCTTCGCGGGCGTCGCCGAGGGCGGCTGCACGTCGTCGACCGGCGGGCGCCTGCTCGAGTGCCACGCAGCCGCACCGATCGTGCGGAACGGCCGCGTGGTGGCGATCATCCACGCGCAGGACGCCAGCCGTCGCGCGATTCGAGCGCTCTACGACCTGCGCTACCAGCTCATCAAGCTCACGCTCATCATCGTGCCCTGTGCGTTCGTGCTGGCGTGGTGGCTGGGCTGGCGCATGGTGCTGCCGCTCGAGCGGCTGCGCGCGCAGGCACTCGAGCAGGTCGCCGCGCTGTCGCGTGGCGACGCGCTCGAGCTGACGCGCAAGGACGAGTTCGGCGAGCTGACCGGCGCTCTCAACCGCCTGATCACCGAGATCCGCGGCCACGCGCGCGCCCACGAGGCCGCGCTGGCCGACCTCGCGCACGAGCTCAAGAACCCCGTCGCGGCGATCCGCGGTGCCGCCGAGGCGCTGCAGCACAAGCCCGACGATGCCGATCGCACCCGCAAGCTCGCCGACTCGGTCGCCCGCGCCGGCGAGCGGCTCGATCGCCTGGTCCACCAGTTCCTCGAGCTCGCGCGAGCGGAGGCGGGCCTGGGCGACGAGCCGCGCGAGGCCACCGACCTCACGGGCATGGTCGCCGGCATCTGCCACAGCATGGCCGAAGACGTGCGCTACGGCGGCGTCGAGCTGCACCACAGCATCGTCGGCGACGGCGCCTGCATCGCGAGCGTGGTGCCGCTCGGCATCGAGACCGCCGTCCGCAACCTCATCGACAACGCGCTGTCTTTTGCGAAGTCGCGCGTGATCGTGGAAGTCCGCTGCGGCGAGACCATCGCGATCGCGGTGACCGATGACGGCCCCGGCATCACCGACGATGATCTGCCGCGGGTGTTCGACCGCTTCTACTCCAAGCGACACGCGGGCCACGGCATCGGTCTCGGCTCCGGCCTCGGCCTCGCGCTCGTACGGGCGATCGCAGAGGCGCACGGCGGCCACGCGAGCGTCCGATCGAAGCTCGGCGCCGGCAGCACCTTCGTCATCGAGCTACCGCGCGCTCAGCCGGCGTCGCAGTAGTACTCGGCGGTCACCGCACCCGACATCTTGAGCGCGTCGCACCAGCTGCCGCACAGCTCGATGGCGTCGTAGGGCCCGCCCGGGTTGGTATAGACCCAGCCGTCCTCGGTCGCGCAGTCCATCACCGCGGGCACGTCCATGTCCTCGATCACGACCTGCAGGAGATCGGGGAACGCCGGCTGGGGCGACAGCGGCACGACGCAACTCAGGGCGTCATCGATGATCTCTTGCAACGCGTCCTGCAGCTCGTTTTGGTTGGTCGTCTGGTAGAACTGCTCGGTGCCCATGTTGGGCTTGCCGCCGGCCTGGGCGACCTCGTTGAGCGCGTCGTAGGTGTTGGTCGAGTCCGGGAAGCCGTCGTTCGTGACCGCCGAGACCGCATCGACCGCATCGATACCGACCACGTACGTGGGGATCTCGTCGTCGGTCCACGCGTCACCCACCACGATCGGGAGCTGTGCGTCGTAGACCTCGAAGCGCTGGAAGTTGTTCGCCGCGGTGGCGCTGCAGTTGGCGGCACCGTCGGTCACGAAGACGATCGCGCGGGGGTTCTGCGGATTCAAGCCCACGAGGTTGTCACGCGCGAGCGTGATGCCGGCTGTGGCCGGCGTGCCGCCGTAGATGTCGGTGGCGGCCGCGGCGGGGATGCCCGCCAGGATCGCGTTCTGGTTCATCGGCGCGACCGGGATCTCCGGCGCGTTCGACATCGTGCAGGCGTTGGCGTTGTAGGTCGCGGTGGCGTTGACCGCGGGGAACAGCGTGACGCCGAAGTTGATCTGCGCGTCGAAGGTCGAGACCACGAAGTCGACCACCTGGTAGAGGCTGTCCCAGCGGGTGATCGGCGGGGTCCCGGCGTTGCCGTCGTGATCCCACGAGTTGCTGACCATGCTGCCCGACTTGTCGAGCACCAGCATGATGTTCGGCGGCAAGGGTGCGAGCGTCGCCATCGCGACGTCACACGGCACCACCGCACCGCCGCTGCTGCTACCGCTCCCGCTGTCGTTTGCAGTGTCGCTGGTGCTCGCGGTGGTCGCGGACGACGAGCCGCCGCTCGAGTCGGCCGTGCTGGTGGCGGTGGCGCCGGTGCTGCTGTCGCTGCCGGACGCCGTCGTCGACGCGGTCGTCGACGCGGTACCCGAGGAGTCGCTACTACCCGCGCTCACGGTCTCGTGGATGCCGCCCGACGCGGTCTCTTCGGTCTCTTCGGGCGGGGTCTCTTCCTTGCACGCGGCCGACAGCGCGAGCGCGGCGAGCAGCGGAGCGAAGGGGCGGACGGAGCGGGGGCGCAGGTACATGTTCATCGTCGTGGCTTTCGCGTGGAGAATCCGCCGTTCGATCAACCCGGCTGGACGCCGGGCTCGGACGCGTCGACCGACCACTGGAAGTCGTCGAGCAGCACCAGCGAGTCGTAGATGCCGTCGCTCGTGTCCCAGATCGCGAAGCGCAGCGTCATCACCTCACCGGGCGTGACGTTGCCGCTCATCTGCAGCCAGCCGGTGCCGCCGCCGTAGCGGCCGTTGTAGCCGCAAGACTGCAGCGTGGCGCCCATGGTGTCGAAGCCAGTACCGGACAGCTCGTTGGTGGCCGTGCAGCCGGCGTAGGCACCACCGAGTCCGCACTGCGAGATCGCGCCGTTGCTGCACTGCGTGAACAAGCCGTTCGCTGCCTCGAGGATGTTCACGCCGACCGGCCACTGGGTGATGCCGTCGTCGTAGATCGCGATGTTGCCGTCGGCCGGATTGGTCGCGTTGGTCGAGTCGACCAGCGCGACGAAGAAGTCGTTGAAGGCGGTGCAGACGTACTCGGGGTACTCGGCCGAGAAGAAGTACATCATCACGGAGAACGACTGCGCGTTGGTCGGCACGCGCACGTCGAGCGTGAACATCATCGGGTCGTTGGCCTGATTGCCGTTGAGCGCCGGGCAGCCCGGAACGTTGGGCAGCGTGTTGCCGTTGGCGGCCAACCAGTCAGCCGGGAACCCGCTCGTCACGAGCATGTCCTGGCCCTCCTGGAACGCGGTGAACGCGGGGTTGGCATCGTTGCTGTCCGCGGCCGTGCCCGACGACAGCACCGCAAGTCGCGCGCCGTACTGCGGCGTGATGACGGTGCCGAAGCCGGATCGCACCGAGCGGGAATTGGCCGCCGGGTTCGCCGTACCGTCCGCGCGACGCAGCGCGGCGGTGCCGTTGATGACGCCCCACGTGCGATCGGCGGGATCGGCCGGGTTCAAGTCGGTGAACTGGCATAGATCGATCGCGCGCGCGTAGTTGTCGGCGCTCGCGGTGTTGCTCGCGATGCCGGCGTCGCAGGTCGGCACCACGTTGTCGGTGGTGCCGTCGCAGTCGTCATCGACGGTGTTGCCGCCGAACTCGAACGCGCCGGGGTTGACCAGCTCCGGCGCCAGGCAGCCGATGCCGATCTCGTCGCAGCAGTCACCGCCGCACTGCGTCCAGCCGTCGCCGTCGAAGTCGGGGTCTTCGTCGGTGGTGCCATCGCAGTTCTCGTCGGCGCCGCTGTTGCAGAGCTCGATCCCCGGCAGCACCTGGCCCACGCAGGGGCCGAGCGCGGTGCCCTGGGCGTTGCAGGTCTGCACGCCGTCGGCACACATCCCGACGTTCTGGGTGCCCATCGGGCCGGTGTAGCAAGCGTACTGCTGGTTCGGCGCGCAGGCGCAGGCACCGGAGACCTCACAGCCGTCGTTGGCGGCGCCGTTGCAGTCCTCGTAGCCGTTGTCGCAGCTACCGACACCGCAGACGCCACCGCTGCAGTCGGCGGTGGCATGGTCGGGCGCACACGGCGAGTCGCAGCCGCCACAGTGGGCGACGTCGACTGCGATGTCGATGCACTCGTTCGAGCAGCACGCGAGACCGTTGGGACAGGCCTGCTGATCGTTGCAGCCCGGCACGCAAGCGCCGGTGTCACAGACGAAGCCGGCGGCGCATTCGCTGTCCATCGTGCAGCCTTCGCAGCCGTGGGTCGCGACGTTGCAGGTCAGATCACCTTCGCAGTCGTCATCGTTTGCGCAGCCCGGCACGCAGGTGTGATCGGCGTCGTTGCAGTAATTGCCCGCGGTACACGGGTCGTCGTCGGCCGTGCAAGCCACGCAGGTGCCGCTGGCTGGATCGCACACCGGCCCGCCCGGGTCGTCCGCACAGTCGGCGTTGCCGGTGCAGCCACCGGGGCCACTGTCGCCGCTGGTGTCGACGGCGGCACCACTGCTGTCACTGCCTGCGGAGTTCGAGCCACCGCCGGTGGTGGTCTCGCCACCGCTCAGCGTGATCGAGCTCGAGTCGCCCGCCGTGAGACTACCGCCCTCGGTGCCAGTGCCGAAGGTGACACCCGAGGCATCGCCACCGGGGCAGCCCGTCAACGCCACCAACGACAAGGTGGCCAGCAGCGCCGCTGCACCGGGCGTGGGTCGCAACGGGTCGAGACGAGTCCGCATCATCGCGTCAGGATATTCGCGGGCGGTTGTCGGCTCCAAGGAAATTGGATCGCGTTGCATGGTCGTCGGCTCGTCTCTCGAAGTGCCCGCTGGCTCGCGGTCGACGTGCGCGCGGGTCTGCACGTCCTTGGGTGAGCAATGCCTACTGGTGGGCGCCCCGTCGCGGCTGCGCGGGGCCTTCGCACGAACTCGGGATCAGCCGGCCGGCGGACAGCCGTAGGTCGCATCGACGGTGCCGACGGCGATGAGCTGATCGCACGCGCTGCCGCACAGCTCGAGCGAGTCGTAGGGCCCATCGGGGTTGCTGAAGACCCAGCCGTCCTCGGTGCTGCAGTCATCGACCCGCGGGATGTCGACGCCGCCGACCTGGACCTCGACGTAGTCGGGGTAGTCCGGCGGCGGTTCCAGGGGAATCACGCAGCTCACCACGGCGCCGGCGATTTCGCCCAGCGCGGACATGAGCTCCAGCTCGTTGACCGTGTTGAAGAACTTCTCGTTGCCGGGCTGCGGTCGACCGCCGGCCTCGGCGACCGCGTTCAGCTCGACGAACGTGTTGGCCTCGGGGACCCCGTCGGCGCCGACGCCCGCCAGCGCATCGACGATGTCGATGCCGACCACGAAGGTCGGCACGCCGAGGTCGGTGTAGGCCGACCCGACCAAGACCGGGAGGTTGTCGTCGTAGACCTCGAGCAGATCGGGCGGCGATGGATTGTCGGCGCTGCAGTTGGCGGCGCCGTCGGTCACGAGGATGAGGAACTTCGGCACCTCGGGGTCGAGGGTCGCGAGGTGATCGAGCGCGGTCTGGATGCCCGCGGTCGCCGGCGTCGCGCCCTGGATCTCGGTGGTCGCGGTCGCAGGGGGGATGCCGGCGAGGATGGCCGCGGCGTTCGTGGTCGCGACCGGGATCTCCGGCGTCGTCGCGACCTTGCAGGCGTTGGCCGAGTACTGGTTGGTCGCGTTCTGCGACGGAAACAGCACCCCGCCGAAGTTGATCTGGGTGTCGAAGCCGTCGACCACGAACTCGACGACGTTGTAGAGGCTGTTCCAGCGCGAGATCGGTGGGGTCATCGGATCGGCGTCGTGGTCCCAGAAGCCGTCCATCTCGCCGTTGCCGTCGACATCGTTGTCGCTGACCATGCTGCCGGACTTGTCGAGCACGAGCACGACGTTCGGTGGCACCGCCTGCAGCTCGTAGTCGACCACGCCGCAGTTGAGGTCGGTGTCGGTGCTGTCGGCCGAGCTGCCCGAGCTGCCGCTGCCGGTGTCCGAAGCCGATGCGGTGCCCGAGAGTGACGTGCCGCTCGGGGACGTCGTCACGATGCCCGACGAGCCGCTGTCCTCGCCGACCTGATCGGGCGAGGCCGATGGGCAGGCGGTGAGGAGCATCGGTGCGAGCACGGTCGAGGGCAGGTTCGAACGCATGAAGTCCATGGTGAAGGGCCAACGTAGTATCGCGGATGGCGGGCGCGTTTGCCTAGTGGTTGGCACGCAAGGGGGACGGTCACCCGCCGACGCCGACGCGCGGGCCCGCCGAGGATCGACACCGATTCGACACCGATCGAGGCCTCGACTTCCGAGTCCGCATGCATCGCTTCGACGACCGATCGCGGCTCACATCGTGGGCGCACGCCCACACAAGCCCTGCCGTCCCGATTCGACGACAACCGCCGCAATCGGGGTTCATGGCGGTTTCACCGGTCTTTGCCGCGCGTGCGACTGCACTGCGACGGCCGCTTCGCATGGCGATGGGACGCTCCGACCCGATGTCGTCCGCACTCTCGCTCATGTCGAATCTGCTGCAGCTGGCCGTCGGCCAACGGGTCGAGTACGAAGGTCCCGCCCAACGTACCCAATTCACGATCGCCGCAACCCTGGCCGCGCTGGTGTTCGCGGCCATCTGGGGCCTGGCGGCCGGCAGCTCGTCGATCGTCCTCGCACTCGGCAACGCCTACAAGGTGCCGATGGTCGTCCTGCTCTCGGCGCTCTCGGCCATCCCCGCCGGACTGCTGGCCCTGCGGCTGGGCGCCCACGGATCATCCGCGCGGGAGCTGCTGCTGTCGTTCGCGACCTCGTTGTTCGCCGGCACGCTGGTGCTGGCGGTGATGTCCCCGCTGGTCGCGCTCTACTACCACACCAGCTCGTGGGCCGGGCCCTACCTCGGCATGGGCTCGGCGATCGCGGCGCTGGTGGTCGCGGTCGTGACGTTTGCGCGCAGCACGGTGGTGCGTGCCCCGGCCGAGATGAACCGCGGCCTGCTCGCGATCCCACTGTCGGTGACGGTGTTCGTGCAGCTGGCCGCGATGCTGCAGTTCGTGGCGATGGCGTCGCCGATCCTGCCCGAGAACACCGTCTTCGACAGCGGCATCGACCGCGTGGTGGGTCGATGAACGCCGCGTGCTGGTGGCTGGCGCTCGCGCAGCCGGAGATCGCCGCGGAGGCGCACCACCACGTCGCCGTGGTCGACGAGACCGTCCGGGTGGAGTGCATCCCCTCGCGTGCGCACGTCGGTGAGGCGCTCGCGCTCGCCGTGCCGCTCCCGGCGGCTGCGAGCTCCGACGATGCGCCGGTGCGCGACGACGAAGGACGGATCGTCGCGCTGACCCCGGACGCCAGCGGCCACCTGCATGCGAGCCTGCCGCTGGCGACCGTGCTCGCACAGGGCGTGCTGCCGCTGCCGATCGTGCGTGGCACCGAGATCCACCGGCTCGTGATCGACCCCGAGATCGACTTCCGCGCCGCACCCGAGCTGGGCCTCGTCACCCACATGGGCCACACGACGCCGGCCGGCCTCGACCGCGCCGAGCGGGCGCGCGTCGACGCGCGCCTGCCGGTGGCGCGACCGCGCGTCGGGGTGATCTACATCGACACCGCCGCCGCGGTCCGCGAAGGCGGCGTGTTCGGCCGCGTCGAGCGTCGCGCCGATCGCCAGCGCCGTGCCGCCGTGGTCGCCGGTGTCGTGTTCGCGTTCGTGTGCGGTGCTGCGATCGCAGGCCATCGACGCCTGCGCAAGGCCGTCGCCTACGAGCGCGCTGCGCAGGAGTTGGCCGCCGAGTTCGATGCCCTGCCACGGACGGACACCGGCGCGGGCGCGCCGTGATGGGACGACGCATGCTGACCCTCATCGTCTGGCTGCTCGTCCGTCGCCTGCGACTTCGACGTGCCGCGGCCGCGGCATCACTCGCCTTCGCCGAGCCGCTCGCAGCCCGCCGCAGCCCTGACCGCCGCAGCAGCGGCGTCGCAGCGCCCACGCACCTCGGCGATCACGGCCTGCGCGGCCGCGGGATCCTCGGGGCGCAGCGCGGCCGCGGCCAGGCCGGCGGCCATCACCGTGTGGCGGCTGATCTCCTCGTCGCGCGAGAGCGCGAGCGCCTCGCGCAGCCGTGCGAGCGCCTCGACGTTGCGCCCGAGATCCAGCAGCGTGCGCCCGGCGTTGGTCAGGAAGACCGACTGTAGCGGATCGTAGCCGCTGACGTGCGCGCGCCGCATCGCCAACGCTTGCTCGAAGCCGGCCAGCGCCGCCACGTGATCACCCTGCTGGCTCGCCACCCGTGCGAGGTTGGAGAGGACGACCGCCTGGTTCGGGTCGCCATCGGGGTGCACGCCACGCTCGAGGGTGAGCGCCTCCTCGTAGGCTGTGCGCGCCTCGGCGTAGTGATGGAGATCGCCGTGGATGCCGCCGAGTTCGCTCAATGCCGCCGCCAGCAGCAGCGGCTCGGAGCGGCCCCTCACCGAGGCGACCGCGCGCGTGGCCTGCTGCACCGCTTCGTCGCCGCGCCCGAGCGCGAGCAAGGTCGTCGACAGGCGCACGCGACTCATCGCCGTCTCCGGGTGATCGACCCCGAGCATGCGCTCGCGCATCTGCAGCGCGACGATCAGCTGCTCGTGACTCTCGGCATGGCGCCCCACCGAGTCGAGCAACTCGCCGAGCACGTAGTGGGCGCGCGCGAGGTGGGGATGGTCGTGATCGTGCAGCGCCGATTCCTGCGCCAGCGCGGCGAGGGCGTGGGGCTCGGCCTCGCGCCCGCGGCCGAGATGATCGTAGAGGCGGCTCAGCTCTTGGTGGGCGTCGGCGAGCGCCTCGCAGCCCCGCGGACAGGCAGCCTCGGCCCGCACGAGCAACCGCTGCGCCGCCGCCAACGCATCCTCGAGACGCCCCTCGCGTGTGAGCACCGCGATCTCGAGCCCGTCGAGCTCCGCGCGCGCCTCGAAGCTGTCGTCGAGCTCGACCGCGGACAAGCGCAACCACTGCTGCGCCAGCGCGAGCTCGTCGGTGTGCGTGCCCGTGAGCGAGGCCAGCTCCATCGCCGCGCCGGCCGCGGTGCGGTGATCGACGACCGTGCGGGCGACGAAGTACGCCTGCTCGAGGTGTGGGCGCGCGGCGTCGAGGTCATCGAGTGCGAGCTCGACGGAGCCAACCCCGAGGTTGGCCTCGGCGACCAGCGGCGGGTATCCAATCTGCTGCGCGGCCTCGACCACGCCGGCGACGCGAGCACGCGCCTGCACCGAACGCCCGAGCTCGTACATCGCGCGGATGTCGGCGAGCTGCGTCCGCAACGCCTCGACCGCGTCCGCAACCGCGGGTG
>WBZX01000559.1_pt1 | contig 33057 bp, 24 predicted proteins | sample 5204211 | NCBI WGS metagenome assembly WBZX01 (sample SAMN12344362, study PRJNA552823) | activated sludge metagenome | biome: Activated sludge suspended growth; feature: Nitrification reactor; material: Wastewater; isolation source: activated sludge from nitrification reactor of wastewater...
CCTTGTCCTTGACGGCGTGGCGGAAGTTGTTCTGAATGAGGATGGCGTTGAGGACGAAGGTGCGCCTGCCGAATTGAGGCGGCAGGGTGCGCAGGTTGACGGTGCGCGGGTCGAGGTCACGCATGGTGGTGCTCCGTGCTGGCCGCTGGCATGGCCAGCGGTCGGGTGGGTTCGTGCGGCACCGTCCCGCCGGTGCCAGGCGCATTCAGGGTTCGCGCTTGCCGCCATCGGCATGGGCGCAGGCCAGTCGTAAAAGTGATCGCCCAAACACGGCGTCTGGCGCCGTGGCAGCCCGCTCAAGGCGGGGCGCAGGGGAATGGCCACGTTGGTGGCCACGCTGCGCAGCAGGTGCATGGGCGTCACCCATGCTGAAGCGCTCGGGGCGCTTCAGGGCTTCACGATCTGCCGCATGGCCTGAGTGCGCCAGTGCCACCTGGCGCGCCATGCGTGCGTGCACACCGGCGAACCCGATCGTGTCGGTGTTCGACGGCGCCTTGTAGGCGCGCACGCAGCAGTCGTTGGGGAGTCTTTCAGCAGGCATCGCGTGCCCGCTGCAGTTGCGCGATCGACGTCGCGCGCATCAAGCCGCATGGCTCGGGGGCCAGGGGCTTGCAAGTCGGCAACGACCAAGGTCGCTGCCGGCATCGTCATCGGCTGTCGGGTTGACAGACCGGGGATCAGAGCCCGATGGCTCGTGCACCCGAAGGTGCTCTGGAGGGCTTGCCAATTCGCGCTCGATGCGCCCGGTGGGCCAGCTGCCCGGTGCCAAAGGCGATACAAGCATGCGCGATGGCCGCCGTCCTTGCAAGCGCGAAAAGTGCCGTTACGGCGCCAATACCTGCGTGAGGGCTGCAAGCGCCTGGGGTTGACGGACGGATTCCATACCTCTCTCTCCGAAGCCTGCTCGTGCCGGACTTGCTGGTCGGGTTGCAGACGCACCGGAAACAGACCTGAAGGTCAAAACAGGCGATCGGACGACCGCATCACTCGGGCTGCAACCCAATTTCGCCGAAGCAAACCGTACCGAAGCGCGTGGCCCCGCCAATCGACGGCCGGTTTCCGGGGGTGTTTGGACCCGCCTTTCGATTGGACGAGATCGGCCGCGTTGGCAACAGTAGAGCCATGTCGGCACCACTGCTGTTGGAGGTCCCATGGGAAGCCTAGTCAGGGCCATCGATCTCGGCTTCGGCCACACGAAATTCACCACCGTCAACGCGAGCGGCGAGATCCGGTACGCCAGCTTTCCGTCGCTGGCCCTTGCCAGCGTCGAGCCGCACACGGCGCGCCCTTTGCTGGCGCCGCGGCGGACGGTGTCGGTGCGGGTGGGCCAACTGTTCTACGAGGTGGGGCCGGATGTTCTGTCGGTCGGCGCGCGCAGCAAGCCCATCCTGTCGGTCGAGGGCTACACACAGGCAGCCGACTACAAGGCCTTGATGCTCGGCGCACTGCACTACATGCAGGCCGACGAGATCGACGTGCTGGTGGTGGGCCTGCCAGTCTCGGAGTTCACCGCGCGCAAGTCGGCGCTGGAACGCCTTTGCGTGGGCGAGCACGACGTGGGCAAGGGCCGCAAGGTGCGGGTGCACAAGGCGCTGGTGGTGGCGCAGCCGCAAGGTGCGCTGGTGGCCTATGCCGAAGAGCATGGCCTGCTGGACCAGATCGGCCAGCAGGAAAACCTGATCATCGATTGCGGCACGCGCACGCTGGACTGGCTGACGGCGCGCGGCCTGCGCCTGGTGGCCAACCGCAGCTACTCGGCGCAGTACGGTGTGCACGATGTGGTGTCGGCGATCTGCGAGGCCATCTCGCGCGAGATCGGCGAGCGCTACGACGAACCGCACACCGTGGACGAGGCCCTGCGCACCGGCAGGAGCCTCACGACCTACGGCAAGGCTCGCGAGATCCAGCGCTACATGCCCATCGCCGAGCGCATTGCCGTCGAAGGCATCCAAGCATTGACCAATTCCATTGGCGGCAAGTACCGCTTCGCCAACATCGTGCTGAGCGGTGGCGGCGCGCATCTCTTCCGAAAGGCACTACGGGACGCCTTCAAGAAGCAGCCGGTGCTGGAGCTGGCCGACCCGTTCTACGCGAACGTGCGCGGCTTTCAGCGTGCCGGTGTCGACCGTCTACGCGCCCAGCCCGCCACCGATGCCAGCCAAGGAGCACAGCATGAAGCGCAATGAAAGTGCCGACGAAGCGCCTGGTCCAGAGGGCACTGGCCGCGACGAACCGATGCTGGAGTTCTACGCCCAGGTGGGCGCATGGCAGCACGGCCCGCTGTACGAAGACCTGGCGAGGCTGCCGAAGGGCCGGCGCCGCGCCGAGCGCTTCCGCACGCTGGCCTACCTGGGCGTCCTCGTCGAGCAGGAAAGGCGAAATGGCGAGGCCAGACCCGGCGCATTGCTCAGGCCGGCATCGCCACCGGTTAGCCCGTCGGCCGGCGGCATCTTCGACGACCCGCTGCCGGAGTAGCCGGCGGTGCAAGCCTTGACCGCGGCCGACCCCATGGGACCTTCAGGTGAACCTTTACCTGGGAGTCCCCATGTACGTCCTGGAAACGCTGACCGGTCGTCTCATCGAGGCGCGCCGCTACCTCAACCGCATCCCTGGCCTGAGCGACGACGACCCGTCGCGCGAGCGCTGGGAGCTGTGGCTGGCCGACGCCAGCAACCACGAGCACAAGATCGTCGTCTACAGCCGGTGCATGCCGGCGCGTGCGGGCCATGCCGTCACCGTCATCCACTACGGCGGGCGTGGCGTGGGCCTGTACAACCTGAGCATCGGCATGCGCGTGAACTTCGTGCTGGAGAACCCGATCGCGCTGCTGCGGAGCATCGACGTCGTGGTCATCGTGTTCGGAACGTTCGGCGCCTTGATGGCTGGCGCCTACTGGCATCCGATGGTCTGGCTGGTCGGCTTGCCGCTGCTGGCCCTGTACGGCCCGGTGGCGATGCTGAGCCGCCGCCACTACCAAGTCAGCCTGGCCAACCAGGTCGAAGAGATGCTGGACCCGATTCAGGTGGAAGACGTCGTCAAGCCCTTCAAGCCGCGCCGCTGAAACCACCTGCAGCCCGTGCAGGGTCGGGTTGGGGCCCGACCAGCAAGGCCGCTTGGCAGGCGCCCATGACAGGCGTAGATTCATTGCGCACGGGCATGTGCTCCTCGCCATGCTCACCGCCTTGTTCACTGCATAGGGCGGCGTTAGCGGTCGTGACCCGCACTTCAATCGAATCGCCCCGCCAGGGGTGCATCCCCCCATTCGGCTTGAACCGCACGCCAGGCGAATGCCTTGGCCCGGCGCGCGGCAGCCCCGTGGCCCGTTGACGGCCAAACCCATGAACCTTGCACTGCAAGGCCGACGCGGAGCACCACCATGACGAAGAGCCCAGTCATCGCCGCCATTGACGCCGGTACCGGCTTCACGAAGTTCAGCAAGCTGCGCCCGGGCCGGCATGCGGACATCGAAGTCTTCCCGTCGCTCACGGACATCGTCTTTTGCGACAGCCGCTGCAGCAGCCTCAGGGCCCCACGGCGCAATGCCTTGATCCCCTTCGGTACCCACCTGGTCGAGGTGGGCCCGGACATCGAGGCCGCGCTGGGCGATGCGATCTATCACTTGCACGCCGAAGGGTTTGCGGGCACCGATGACTACCGCGCTTGCGTCGCCGGCGCGCTGGCCTTCATCGAAGAGCCCTTCATCGACATGCTGGTGCTGACCGTGCCGATGCGGGAACGCGATGCCCTGGAGCCGCAGATCCGCGACTGGCTGAGCCGACCGGTGCGCACCGCGGCCAATGCCAGCGTCACCGTGGCACGCGTGGAAGTTCTGGCACAGGCCGCGGCCAGCGCCATCGAATGGTTTGACTCGCCCGAGCTCGACGAGACACAGGTGTCGCTGGTTCTGGTGGCGGGCTTCGGCAGCCTGGACTGGGCGCTGTACCGCGGCCGTGACCTTGTGCCTCTGGCCGGCGGCACCGAATACCACGGCGTGGCCAACCTGCTGCGAACCGTGGACGACCGGGTCGGCCAAGGTGCCCCCAGCGGCGATGTCCGGCTCGATGCCGTTGATCAGGCGCTGCGCCATGGCAAGTCCCTGCGGGCGTGCGGACAACTGCATGACCTGCAGCGTCACTGGCCGTGGATCCATGGCCGGGCCCGGCGAATGCTGGGCGGCATCGCGCAAGCATTGACCGAACTGCCGCCCCCGCAGACCGTGTGGCTGGCCGGTGGCGGCGCGGCCTACTTCCTGCAGGCCGCCGAAGGCCTGTTCGATCGACAGGCCGTGCATGTGGCTGCCGAACCCATGCACGCCTGCGTGCGCGGCATGGGCCTGTACGGCAAGCGCCGGCTGATGGCCGACCTGGACGCCCTGCGCGCCTGATCCACCGCGAAGCGAACCCATCCCACCCACACCCCGCGCGCGAGGCGCCCGCGGGGATGCCTGTGAACTTGACGCCTCTAGCGACCGTGCGATCTTTGATCTGACGCCGGCCGCGAAGCAGCAGATCCAACTGACCCGGCTGCGCGCAGCCAGGAAGGCACGGACATGACTGCAGTGACCCCTCTCTTCTACGACCTGCGCGAGACGGCGACGATGCTGCGCGTGGACTACTCCACCGCCTGGAACCTGGTGAACACCGGCCAGCTGAAAGCGATGCAGATCGGCCGGCGCTGGAAGGTGACCCAGGCCGCCATCGATGCCTTCGTACAGCAAGGCACCGAGGCCGTACAGCAGCGGGCGCAAGGCCATCGCAACGCATGTGAACGCATTGGAGGCAGGACATGGGCATCCTCAAACGAGGCACAACCTGGTGGATCGACATCACCGCGCCAGGTGGCCAGCGCGTTAGACAGTCGGCTGAGACAACTGACCGCAAGGCCGCGAAGGAACTCCACGACCGGCTGAAACACGACCTGTGGCGGCAGGCCAAGCTGGGCGACAAGCCCCGCTACACCTGGGAGGACGCGGCCCTGCGCTGGCTGAACGAGCAGGGCCACAAGGCGTCTATCCGCGACGACGCGAAGAAGATCGAGTTCCTCACGCCGTTCTTCAAGCGCCTACCGCTGACCGAGCTGACCTGGGATCGCATGCAGGCCGTGGTGGAAGGCCAGAAGGGCGACAAGGCGCCGGCCACGCGCAACCGCTACTACCAGCTGCTGCGGTCCATCCTGCGGCGGGCCATGCGCGAGTGGAACTGGATCGAGAGCGTGCCCACCATCCGGCTGCACCGCGAGCCCGAGGGCCGGGTGCGCTACCTCACGCCCACCGAGATCGACACCTTCCTGCGCAACCTGCCCGAGCACCTGCGTTCACTGACGCGCTTCACCATCGCCACCGGCCTGCGGCGCGCCAACGTGCTGGGCCTGAAGTGGAGCCAGATCGACATGCAGCGCCAGGTGATGACCGTGGCCGCCAGCGACATCAAGAGCCGCAAGACCCTGGGCATACCGCTCAACGCCACGGCCACGGAGATCCTGCGCGCGCAGATCGGCAAGCACGACGAGTACGTGTTCGTCTACAAGGGCAAGCGGCTGAACGCCACGGTGAACACCGCCTGGCGCAACGCGCTGAAGAAGTCGGGCATCGAAGACTTCCGCTTCCACGACACCCGCCACACCTGGGCCAGCCTGCTGATCCAGAACGGCGTGCCCAAGGGCATGATCAAGGAGATGGGCGGTTGGAAGTCGGACTCGATGGTGGAGCGGTATGCGCACCTGGCGCCGGAGCATCTGGCGCGGCATGCGGCGGTGATTGATGAACTGCTGCGGCCGGACGGTGAGCGCCAGCCCGTAGTCGTGGCCAACTCGCCCAACAGAAAGTAGCTTCAACCATGAGCGATGAACGCTCGTTCAACACTCGAGTGCACTGGAATTGCGCTGGTTGTCCTGCCTCACCATTGCCTTGTACATGCATGAGTTGCATCTTCATGGCCTGAGCAGCGGAGGCAATGGACTGAGCTGCGCTGGACTTCTCGCTGACCACTGGGCACTGGCGCGCGCACTGCGCTTTGGTCGGTAAGATCAAAGCAGCAAAAAATGCGCGCAGTCGAGTGGTTGCCTTGCCCCGACGGCGTATTGCCACGTAAAACGGCGCCAGAGCGGGGAGACAAGGCCTGATGCGACTCATCAAAAACATCGGCGCTGACCGAGTTCTGGACCAACTCCAGCCACAGCTACCTGCAGGCGCAAAGGTCGATGTCGCCACCGACGGCCTGTCCCTTTTCGCCTTCGATGAGCTTGCACGCCTCCTGACCGCAGCAGGTTCGACGCGGTTACTGCTGTCTAGCCCGGCCCCAAAGCCTCGTCCAAGGGTGCCGGGGTTTGACGGCGCACTTGCGGTCGATCCTGATCCGCTTGCCGGCGGTCTGTTGGGCGATGACGTCGACCGTGAGCGCCGCAACGCGCTGCGAGCGCGTGGTTTGGCGGCCGACCTGTTTCAGTGGCTAGAGACCGCGGCCGAGGTCCGAGCAGTTCCGGGCAAGCTCCCGCAGTCGGCCTGGATCACGGAGAGCTCTGGCGCTCCGGCGTCGACCGGTGAAGGGCAACCGGCCGGCGTTGCCATCACCGGCGACTGTTCCGCCACCACCCGCGGCCTGGGCTTGTCGCCCGGCAACCAGTTCAGCCTCATTCAGTGCTCCGAAACCGAAGCTGAGCGTCAGATGTTCGCTCAGTGGTTCGACGCCACCTGGCGCGCGGTGGGCGACGACCCGGTTGCCAAGCAGAAGCTTCTTGATCAGGTCAGGCGGCTCGCCGAACAGGAGGCGCCTTCGGCCATCTACTTCGGCATCCTCTACAACCTGTTCAAGGACCTGGGCGACGAGCTGGACGAGGAGCGCATCGTCAAGAGCGCCACCGGCATCAGGAACACGCGGGTCTGGAAGAAGCTCTACAAGTTCCAGCGAGACGGGGTCGTCGGCGCGATCGACAAGCTGGAGCGCCTTGGCGGCTGCATCCTGGCCGACAGCGTGGGCCTGGGAAAGACCTTCGAGGCGCTGGCCGTCATCAAGTACTACGAGCTGCGCAACGACCGCGTCTTGGTGCTGGCGCCCAAACGCCTGCGAGACAACTGGACGCTCTACAAGGCCAACGACCGGCGCAACTCGCTCGCGGCCGACCGTCTGAACTACGACGTCCTGAACCACACAGACCTGTCTCGCGACGGCGGGAGCTCTGGCGACATCGACCTCGCCCACGTGAATTGGGGCAACTACGACCTCGTCGTCATCGATGAGTCGCACAACTTCCGCAACAAGCAGAACCACCGCGATCGCGACAGCCGCTACAAGCGCCTGATGCGCCAGGTCATCCAGTCAGGGGTGAAGACCAAGGTGCTGATGCTGTCCGCCACGCCGGTGAACAACCGGCTGGCTGATCTGAAGAACCAGATCGCCTTCGTCACCGAAGGTCGGGACGATGCGCTGGCCGGGCACGGCCTGCCCAGTGTCGAGACCACGGTTCGGCTGGCCCAAGGGCAGTTCAACCGCTGGCAGCAGCTGGACGAGGCCGAACGCCGGCCCTCGCGGCTGATGGACATGCTGGGCTTCGACTACTTCCGCCTGCTGGACCTGCTGACCATTGCACGCTCGCGCAAGCACATTGAGAAGTACTACGGCACAGCTGAGACCGGCACCTTCCCCAAGCGTCTGCGCCCGATCAACGTCAAGGCCGACGTCGACTCGGCCGGGCTGTTCCCGCCCATCGTCGACATCAACACCGACATCCGTCGCTTGAACCTCAGCGCTTATGCACCGCTGCGCTACGTATTGCCCGCCAAGCAGGCCGAGTACGACGCCAAGTACAGCGTCGCTATCCGCGGGGGCGAAAGCATCTTCCGGCAGGTCGACCGCGAGGAGAGCCTCATCCACCTGATGCGCGTGAACCTGCTCAAGCGCATGGAGAGCTCGGTCCACGCCTTCGCCCTGACGGTCGAGCGCCAGTTGGCCGACGTGAACGGCCTGCTCGCCAAGCTGGAGAACCACGCCGACAGCATTGAAGAGCTGAGCATCGAAGACGTTGAAGTGGATAACCCGGCCTTCGAGTCGCTGCTTGTTGGCCGCAAGGTCAAGGTATTGCTGCAGGACGTGGACCGCATCCGCTGGCGGCAGGACCTGACCGAGGACCGCAACCGCCTGGCCACGCTGCTGTCGAATGCCCGCGCTGTCGATCGCGCCCGCGACGCCAAGCTCGACGCTCTCCGTACCCTGATCAAGGACAAGATCGCTACACCCATCAACGTGATCGATGGCAAGCCCAACCGCAAGCTCATCGTCTTCACCGCCTTCGCTGACACGGCGCTTTACCTGTACGACGCCATCGCCTCGTGGGCGCTGGCGGAGTTGGGTTTGCATGCAGCCATCGTCACCGGCACCGGGTCCAACAAGACCAACCTTCCGGGCCTTCGCACCGATCTGGCCAGCGTGCTCACCGCATTCGCACCCCGCGCGAAAGAGCGGCCCGCCGAGTTCGCCGGCGAAGGTGAGCTCGACCTGCTGATCGCCACCGACTGCATCTCCGAAGGCCAGAACCTTCAGGACGGTGACTACCTGGTCAACTACGACATTCACTGGAACCCGGTTCGGATCATCCAGCGCTTCGGGCGCATCGACCGCATCGGCTCTCCCAACACCCACATCCAGCTCGTCAACTTCTGGCCCAACATGGCGCTCGACGAGTACATCGGCCTGGAGCAACGCGTCAGTGGCCGCATGGTTCTGCTCGACATCTCCGCCACCGGCGAAGAGAACCTGATCGAGCGCGATGCCGGCAACCTGATGAACGATCTGGAGTACCGGCGCAAGCAGTTGCAGAAGCTGCAGGAGGCCGTGATCGATCTGGAAGACCTGTCCAGCGGCATCTCGATCGCTGACCTGACTTTGGCCGACTACCGCATCGAACTGGCGGGCTACCTGCGCGAGCACCCTGGCAAGCTCGCGGCCATGCCGCTCGGCGCCTATGCCGTCACGTCCAGCGCGCAGGCCGACGACGCGATCCCGCCAGGCGCCATCTTCTGCCTCAGGGCGGAGGGCGAAGCTGCCCTCGCCACCATCGAACCCGGTTACCCGCTGGCCCCGCACTACGTGGTGCACGTAGGGGCAGACGGCGCAGTGCTGCTGCCCCATAGCCAGGCCAAGCAGGTTCTCGACCGCCTCAAAGGCCTGTGCCTGGGGCGCGACATGCCCGACGCGCAGGCCTGCGCACGTTTTGACAAGCTCACCAAGGCAGGTCGGCAGATGCAGCCTTACCAAACCATGCTGCAGCAGGCGATCGCCAGCATCGTGGGCAAGTCGCAGGAGCGTGCCGTGGCCAGCCTGTTCACGCCGGGTGGCACGCACGCCCGGAAGGGCGAGTTCGCGGGGATGGCCGACTTCGAAGTGGTCGCGTTCCTTGTGATCGCCTGACCGACACGCGCACGCAGCAGGGAGATCGAAAAGTGACTTTCAGAACCGCCGAGCCGGCGCTCAAGGATGTGCTGGACGCCATCGCCAGGGGCGAGATGCAGCTGCCCGATTTTCAGCGTGGTTGGGTGTGGGATGACCAGCACATCCGCTCACTGATCGCCAGCCTGTCGTTGTCCTACCCCATTGGCGCTGTCATGTTTCTGGAAGCCGGGGGTGTGCCGTTCAAGCCCCGCCTGTTCGAGGGCGTGTCCCTCACGCCCGCACCGCCGCCCAAGAAGTTGGTGCTCGACGGGCAGCAGCGCCTGACCTCGATGTACCTGGCCCTTCGCAGCGGCAAGCCCGTGAACACGCGCACGGAGAAGGGCGAGAGCATCCAGCGCGTCTACTTCCTAGACATGGCCAAGTGCCTGGACCCTGCGGGCGACCGGGAGGAAGCCGTCATCTCCGTGCCCGCCACGCTGAAGCAGACCAGCGACTTCGGCCGCAAGGTCGATCTGGACCTCAGCACGCCTGAGCTCCAGTACGCCCAGCGCTTGTTCCCGCTGTTCCTGATGTTCGACACCGAGGCACTGATGAAGTGGGAGATGGGCTACTCCCAGCACTACGCCGGTGACAGCGAAGCCGCCATGTTCTTGATGAAGTTCAAGAACGCGATCTGGCTCGTCTTCCAGCAGTTCAAGGTGCCGGCCATCGAGATGTCGGTGGACACGCCGCGCGAGGCCGTCTGCCAGGTGTTCGAGAAGGTCAATCAGGGCGGCGTCTCGCTGACCGTCTTTGAACTGATGACCGCCACCTTCGCCGCTGATGAGTTCCAGCTTCGCGACGACTGGGCCGCACGCGAGAAGCGGCTGCTCGACAAGCGTCCGGTGCTGGAAGCCGTGGACGGCACCAGCTTCTTGACCGCGGTCACGCTGCTCGCCAGCTATGAGCGTCACCTGGCCAATAAAGACTTGCCCGTGGCGTGCAAGCGTGCCGACGTGCTGCGGCTCACGCTCGACAGCTTCAAGAAGCACGCCCCAGCTGTGGAGCAGGGCTTCCGCAAGGCTGCCGAACTGCTGGCCGAGCAGAAGATCTTCGATGCACGGAGCCTGCCGTATGCCACCCAGCTGATCCCGATGGCCGCCATCTGTGCGGCCCTGGGCCCGCAGATTGATCAGCACGGCAACCGGCAGAAGCTGCTGCGTTGGTACTGGTGCGGCGTGTTCGGCGAGCTGTACGGCAGTGCCAACGAAACCCGGTTCGGCCTGGACCTGCCGGGCGTGGCGCAATGGATCGCCGGTGGCGATGAGCCGCGCACCGTGCGCGATGCCAGCTTCGCCCCGACCCGGCTGTTGTCGCTGCAGTCGCGCCTGGCCGCAGCCTACAAGGGCCTGGCTGCGCTACTGATGCAGCAAGGCGGGCGCGACTTCATCACCGGCATGCCCATCGACCTGCACACCTACTTCGAGCGCAGCGTCGACATCCATCACGTCTTCCCGCGCAAGTGGTGCGAAGACGCCAAGCTGCCCCGTGAGAAGTGGAACAGCGTCGTCAACAAGGCCCCGCTGGCTGCCGAGACGAACCGGTCCATCGGTGGCGACGCACCGACCCACTACCTGAAGCGGATCGAGACGTCGAAGAAGGTTGCAGCCGCGGAGCTCGACGGCTTTTTGGCCACGCACTGCATCCCAGTTGCGGCGCTGCGGGCCGATGACTTTCAGACGTTCATCCAGCAGCGCGCCGCTGCCTTGCTCGGCCTGATCGAGGCGGCAACCGGCAAGACCGTTGCCGGCCGGGACAGCGAAGAGACGATCGAGGCCTTCGGTGCGAGCCTTGCTGCGCAGGCGTAGTGCCTCGGCGGGGCGGTTGGGCACCGAGGGCGACTGGCTTGAATGTCGATGCAAATAAAGCGACAATCGGCGCCGAATATGCATCAATCCCTGCCCGCACTGCTGTTCCCGGAGTACCGCCGCCGCGTGCTCGGCCTGCTGCTGCTGCGCCCGGACGAGGCGCTGCACGGGCGCGAGATCGCCCGTCGCACGGGCCTGCCGGCCGGCACCATCACGCGCGAGCTGGGCAAGCTGGCCGAAGTGGGCCTGCTCAAGCGCGAGAGGCGCGGAAATCAGCAGGTCTACAGCGCTGACACCAGCGGCCCGATCTTCACCGAGCTGGCCAGCATCCTGCGCAAGACCTCGGGCCTGGCCGACGTGCTGGTGCAGGCACTGGCGCCAGTGGCCACCCAGCTGCGGGTGGCGTTCGTGTTTGGCTCGGTGGCCCAGGGGCGCGAGACCTCCGGCAGCGACGTCGACGTGATGCTGATCGGCGACATCAGCTTTCGCCAAGCGGTGGAGCTGCTGCACCCCACCCAAGCCGTGCTGGGCCGCGAGGTGAACCCCAAGTTGTTCTCGGCAACTGAGTTCAGTGCCAAGGCCCCCACTGAACCCTTCCTGGCCGAGGTTCTGGCCAAGCCCAAGCTGTTCCTGATCGGAAACGCGCATGACCTTGAAGAACTTGCTCGGCATCAGCCTTGACGCCGTGCAGGCAGACAATGGGCTCGTGGCCAAGCTATTGGCTGCGGCGCAGCGCAACATCGCCGACGCACAGCTGGCCGGCCTGAGCGCAGAGAACCGTTTCGACGCCGCCTACAAGGCCATCATGCAGGTGGCGATGGTGGCTTTGAACGCCAACGGCTTCCGCACCTTGACCAGCAAGCCCGGCCATCACCAGACTGCCATCCAGACACTGCAGCTCAGTGTGGGTCTGCCGCAAGCCAAGGTGATCGTGCTCGACGCCCTGCGTAAGCAGCGCAACCTGTCGGACTACTCCGGCGACCTGATCCCTGACGCGGCCGCTGCCGAGTGCCTCGCCAGCGCACAAGAGCTGTTCAGCCACGTCCGCAGCTGGCTGCAGACCAATCGGCCTGACCTGCTGTAGCCGCCACAAGATGACGGCCCAGGTGCTCATCGATGCCTTTCGCCTGCCGGCACAAGCGCTGGTGGCGCAGCGCATCCCGAAGAAGCTCTTGGTCGAGCAGGGTGCCCCCACGGCTGCCGACAAGCGCCTGATCAACGACACCATCGACGAGCTGTGGTGGCAGGCCACCCTCAAGCCGGGCACGGTGGGCGTGCCGGCCTTCCACGCTGCGACGGTGCCCGCCACGCCAGCAACCACACCGACGGTCGGGATGGGCTCGGCAGCAGACGGCGCTTCTGAGGGTGGCGCTGCCAGCGCCAATGCCACGGAAGCCACCGATGTGATCGAGCTCGCACTGGTCTCGGCGCACCTGCGCCCACCCACTCGCGAGGCGCAGGCCCGGCGACTCACGCAACTCATCCACCGGGCGATCCCGTACCCGGTGCTGCTCGTGACGCAGGCCTCCACCGGCACTGTGCTGTCAGTGGCGCACAAGCGGGCTTCGCAGGGCGAAGCCGGCAAGTGGGTGGTGGCCGACGGTGCAGACACGCACGCCTTCAACCCCGCGCAGCCCACTACTGCCGAAACTGAGTTCATGGCCAGTCTGGCCCTGCAGCAGTTGCCACCCAGTGCCCTGGCGGATCTGCGGGCGCTGTACCAGGCCGTGGCCGACCGCATCACCGCGCTGGCCGTGGCCCAGGTGACGGGCCACTTCAAGGCGCCCGAGGCAGCAACCGCTGCGCCGGCTGCGCGCACCGCGGCACAGCGCCAAGCGCTGGCCGAACGCAGCCGGCTGCTCGATCAGCTGGCTTCTGCGCGAAGCACGGCGGCCAAGGCCCGACAGATGAGCCAGCGCGTTGAACTCAATCTGCAGATCCAGCGTCTGCTGCGCCAACTTCAAGAAATCCAGGAAGGGCTCGCCACATGAGCCACCGCAACCTCAGACTTTGCCCATGACTGCACCCCGACCCCCAGCAACCATCCAGCCCGTCGACAAGGCGAGCCCCGAGGCCCAGAGCGCCAACCTTGTGGCGGGCAACCTCGCGCAGCTGAAGGCCATGTTCCCCGCGGCCTTCACCGAAGGCCGGGTCGACTTCGAGGTGCTCAAACAGTTGCTGGGCGCTGCGGTGGACGAGCGCGAGGAGAAGTACGGCCTGAACTGGCACGGCAAGCGCCGCGCTCGCCAGCTGGCGCTGACGCCCAGCACGGGCACGCTGCGCCCCTGCCCGGAAGAGAGCGTCGACTGGGACACCACGCAGAACCTGTTCATCGAAGGTGACAACCTGGAGGTGCTGAAGCTGCTGCAGAAAAGCTATGCCGGCAAGGTGAAGCTCATCTACATCGACCCGCCGTACAACACCGGCAAGGACTTCGTCTACCCGGACAACTTTCAGGACAGCATCAAGAACTACCTAGAGCTGACGGGACAGGTGGAGGGCGGGCAGAAGATCAGTTCGAACACCGAGGCATCGGGGCGGTTTCACACAGACTGGCTGAACATGCTCTACCCGCGCTTGAAGCTGGCGCGTGCGCTTCTTCGTCGAGATGGGGTCGTCTTTATCTCCATCGACGATCGAGAGCTACACCACCTGCGTGTAGTCGCCAACGAGGTCTTCGGCGAGGAAAATTTTGTCGCCTGCGTGACGGTCGTGAATAACCTAAAGGGGCGAAACGACAAGAAGCACATTGCTGCTTGCCACGAGTATGTCGTCATCTACGCCGTCCCAGGCTTCGTCTCGCACGGTCTACCGCTGACGGATGAGCAACGCGCGGCCTTCAAGTTCAGTGATGAAAAGGGAAACAAGTACGCGCTACGAGATCTCCGCAAGCGTGGCGGACCTGATCGGCGAGAAGACCGGCCGAACATGTTCTTCCCAATCTTCTGGGACGAAACGACCGGGAAGTGTTCTCTGGAGCGCAAGGCAGAGACGGACGTCGAGGTCGTTCCTCTGCGCGGCGATGGAAGTGAAGGCCGCTGGCGCTGGGGCACTGACAAGGTCGCTCAGCACATCGAGTGGATGCACCCGAAGCGGTCTGATCGCAAGGGTCGCCTCGACGTTGAGCATCGCGTCTATCTCGACGCATCCATCGCAATAGAAGACGACCCCGAAGATGACGACGACGAGGAAGACGAAGGCTCGGTCGAGCGGACTTCGAAGCCTAAGTCGATCTGGCTGGGCGGTGAGTTTTCAACAGACAGTGCCAAGCGGTCGCTCAAGGAGTTGATCCCTGGGGATGCATTCGATTTCCCGAAGTCATTAGATTTTCTGAGAACCTGCATCCAGTTGGGCACGCGTGGGAACGACATCGTGCTCGACCTCTTCGCCGGGTCGGCCGGAACTGGGCAAGCTGTTCTGCAGCAGAACGCCATTGACGGTCAGTCGCGTCGACACATCCTCGTTCAGCTGCCAGAACCGCTCGACCCGGCCGACAAGGCGCAGAAGGCCGCAGCGGCTGTTTGCGCCAAACTTGGCCTGAAGCTCAACATCGCGGAGCTTTCAAAGGAGCGACTTCGCCGGGCTGGCGTAAAGATTCGGGGAGAAGGCGAAATCCTGCAGCAAGACCTTGGATTCCGCGTCTTCCGACTGGACAACTCAAATATCCGAGCCTGGAACCCAGATCCAAGCGATCTGCAGACCACCTTGGACGAGCACACGGAACACTTGGTGCATGGTCGAAGCGAGCAGGATGTTCTCTATGAGTTGCTCCTGAAGCTCGGCCTCGACCTCGCGGTGCCCATGGAGTCGCGCCAGATCGCCGGCAAGACGGTGCACAGCATCGGCGCCGGCGCCCTGATGGCCTGCCTTTCGGACGGCATCGACCGCGACGTGGCAGAGCCGCTCGCTCTGGGCATCGCGGCGTGGCAGAAGGCCCAGGCCCAGGCGCTGCAAGGCGACGACGACAACGCCAAGCCTGTCAGCACCAAGCTCGTCTTCAAGGACAGCGCCTTTGCCGACGACGTGGCCAAGACCAACCTGGCCGCCATCCTCAGCCAGCACGGCTTGGACGACGTGCGCAGCATTTAGCGTGAAGGTCAACTCATGACAGAACAACTACAGAGCCCTGAAGGGCCACGTACCTACCTAGAGCGGATCGAGCTGAGCAACTACAGGTGCTTCGCACACCTGGCTGTGCCCATGCACCCTCAGCTGACCGTCCTGATCGCGCGCAACGGCTCGGGCAAGACATCGGTAATGGACGCCATCGCCATCGCATTCGGCACATTCGTTGGTTGTTTCCTGGCGGGCACCGGCATCGGCGCGAATCACCGTGATGTGCGAGTGCGCCTGACCAACCCCGCACTGCGAGAGATGGAGCCGCAGTACCCGTTGACGATCAAGGCCGTGGGCACTGTCAACGGGCGCCACCTCAATTGGTCGCGCAACGTCAACAGCTCCAAATCGGGCACGACGATCAAGGATGCGAAGCCGCTGACGTCGCTTGGGGAAGGCTTGCAGCGAGCCGTGACGGACAACGAGCCGGTGGTTCTGCCGGTACTGGCGTACTACGGCACCGGGCGGCTGTGGAAGCAGAAGAAGGTGACCGAGAAGAAGGTCTTCTCAAGTGAGTTTCACTCGCGCACCTCGGGCTACCAAGACTGCCTTGACCCCGCTTCCAGCTACAAGTTCTTCCTCGACTGGTTTCGCTACGCCGCCAGCGCCGACGCTGAGGCCGTGAACCGGCAGCGCGAGCAGAACGTTTCCCAGTCCGATCTGGTGGAGTCTGCATATGCCGGCCTCATCGCCGCGGTCCGCGGCGCTGTGGACGAGTGCCTTAAGTCATCTGGCTGGCAGAACCTGCGATACAGCTTCACGCACCAGTCCGTCGTGATGGAGCATCCGGACCACGGCATCCTGGAAGTCGGTCAGCTTTCAGACGGCGTGCGCAACATGATCGCGCTGGTGGCGGACGTGGCCTACCGCATGGTCCGCCTCAACTCGCACTTCGGCTCCGAGGCCGCCAAGCGCACCCCCGGCATCGTCATGATCGACGAGGTCGACATGCACCTGCATCCGGAGTGGCAGCAACAAGTGCTGGCATCGCTGCGCCTGGCGTTCCCTGCCATTCAGCTGATCGTCACGACGCACAGCCCGCAGGTGCTATCCACGGTACGCAAGGAGCACATCCGCGTCCTCGGTATCAACGTCGACGGCGAGAATGTCGCGAGCGAACCCCTTGCGCGAACCTACGGTCGCAGCAATGCCGATGTGCTTCAGGGGACGATGGGCGTTACCCCAGAGCCACCGACCGAAGGCAGCGACCTGCTTCGCCGCTACCTGAACCTCGTGGAGCAGGCCTCGCTCGACGATCCGGACATTCCGGGTTGGCGGGCAGAGTTGGTCGAGATCTTCGGCAGTGATCATCCCTCACTGATTCGAGCTGACATGGTGGTGCGACGTCGTCGCGCGTTGGGGGATGGAGCGCTGCCACCGGAGTCGAATCGATGAGGTCGGTGTCGAAGGGCGGCGGGCACTATGCGCTCGCCGCGCGGTGGGCTGTGCATCAAACGGAGCTTGCTGCCGGGACGGCGTCAAAGGACGCTTGGTCCAACTACGGGCATCGTGCGGGGACGCGGACGTCGTGCCTTGCCGAACAGTTCTCGCTGTGTGCCTATGCCGAGCTGGTTCTGGACGAAACCGACTTGGGCATGCATCTTGACCATGTCAAGCCGAAGTCGAAGTTTCCGCACGACACGTTCAGCCACAACAACTTGCTGCTGTCGGCAATTGACGATGTCGGTAGGCGTCAACTGACAGCGCAGGACGTGTTCGGCGGACATGCACGTGGCAATCGGTATCACCCAACTTGGTTCATCCATCCGCTCAAGCCTGACAGCCGTCGCTTCTTCCACTACGCCAGCGATGGGCGCATGGAGCCGCGACGCGGGTTGTCGACTCGTGATCGCCGTCGCGCCGTGTACACGATCGGCGTCATGAACTTGAACGCGCCCGTCCTCGTCAACAGGCGGCGGCGCTGGCTTGAGGAAATCGAACTTGAGATCGACAAGCTGCTGGGCGACAGCGTGGCGCTTGAGTACTTTGCGATGGTCGAGCTGTGCCCGACGGGGGATCGACTGCGGCCGTTCCACAGCGCGGTACGAACACGGTTCGGAGCGCTCGGGGAAGCGGTGCTAGCCAAACACTGTCCGCTGTGCGCGTAGACCTAGCAGCACGTATGGGCCGAGCAGCGCGTGTCCCAACATAGATTGTCAGCACACCATGAAGCTCCAGTTCGAACACAACCTTGACTACCAGCTCGCCGCCATCGATGCGGTGTGCGACCTCTTCTCGGGTCAAGAGGTCTGCCGAACCGAGTTCACGGTGACGGCACCGCGCTCGGTCTACCTGGGAGAAGGAACACAGAGTGCGCTACCCGGCATGTCGGGTGACGGCGTGCAGCTCGGCCTGGGCTTGGCCGAGTCCGACCTGGGCATCGGCAACCGCCTCCAGCTGGACAGCCAAGATCTGCTGGCCAACTTGAACAAGGTGCAGCTGCGCCATGGCTTGAAGCCCAGCGACAGCCTGACGTCGCGTGACTTCACGGTGGAGATGGAAACGGGCACGGGCAAGACCTATGTCTACCTGCGCACGATCTTCGAACTGAACAAGCGCTACGGCTTCACCAAGTTCGTGATCGTCGTGCCGTCGGTGGCCATCAAGGAAGGCGTCTACAAGAGCTTGCAGATCATGGCGCCGCACTTCCGGTCGCTCTACAGCGGCCAGCCCTTCGAGTACTTCCTCTACGACTCCGCCAAGCTGAACCAGGTGCGCAACTTCGCTACCAGCCAGCACTTGCAGGTGATGGTGGTGACGGTGGGCGCCATCAACAAGAAGGACGTCAACAACCTCTACAAGGACAGCGAGAAGACCGGTGGCGAGAAGCCCATCGATCTGATCCGCGCTACGCAGCCCGTGCTGATCGTCGACGAGCCGCAGAGTGTGGACGGTGGCCTGGAAGGGCGCGGCAAAGAGGCGCTGGATGCCATGAATCCGCTGTGCACGCTGCGCTACTCGGCCACGCACGTCGACAAGCACCACATGGTCTACCGCCTTGACGCCATCGACGCCTACGAGCGGCAACTGGTCAAGCAGATCGAGGTGGCGTCGGCCGAGGTGGACGGTGGCCAGAACAAGGCCTACGTGCGGCTGCAGGAGGTGCGCAGCAAGGGCGGCAGCGTGCTGGCCAGGCTGGAGCTGGACGTGCAGCAAGGCGGCAAGGTGGTGCGCAAGGATGTGTGGGTGCAGGACGGCGACGACCTGGAGCAACACACCGGCCGGCAGCTCTATGCCAACTTCCTGGTGGGCGAGATCCAGGCCAAGCGCGGTGCGCAGCGCGTCGAGATCCGCATGCCCGGTGGCGAGCAATGGCTGCAGGTTGACGGCGCCATCGGCGACATCGACGGCGATGCCATCAAGCGCCAGATGATCAAGCGCACGATCGAGGAGCACCTGAAGAAGGAACTGCGCCTCGGGCCGCAAGGCATCAAGGTGCTGAGCCTGTTCTTCATCGACAAGGTGGAGCACTACCGCCAGTACAACGAGGCTGGCGAGCCGGTGAAGGGCAAGTACGCGCTGATGTTCGAACAGGAGTTCGCCCGCCTGGCGCGGAACCCCGATTACCAGAGCCTGTTCAACGAGGTGGACCTGACCGTGGCGCCGAGCGAGGTGCACGACGGCTACTTTTCGGTGGACAAGAAGGGCACGTGGACCGACACAGCCGAGAACAATCAAGGCAACCGCGACAACGCGGAGCGGGCCTATAACCTGATCATGAAGGACAAGGAGCGGCTGCTCAGCTTCGAGACGCCGCTGAAGTTCATCTTCTCCCACTCGGCATTGCGCGAGGGATGGGACAGCCCCAACGTGTTCCAGATCTGCAACCTGCGCGAGATGAACACCGAGCGCGAGCGCCGGCAGACTATCGGCCGTGGGCTGCGGCTGGCGGTGAACCAGAAGGGCGAACGTCTGCGTGGCTTCGCCGTGAACACGCTGACGGTGGTGGCCAACGAAAGCTACGAGTCCTTTGCAGAGAACCTGCAGCGCGAGATCGAGCAGGACACCGGCATCCGCTTCGGCATCGTCGAGAGCCACCAGTTCGCGCCGCTCTCCATCGTCGGCACCGACGGACAGCCTAGGCCCATGGGCGTGGACCTGTCCAAGCAGTTGTGGGAGCACCTGAAGACTGCAGGCCTGATCGACGCCCGCGGCAAGGTGCTGGACACCTTGCGCAAGGCGCTGAAGGAAGACACGCTGGTGCTGCCTGAGACGTTCACGTCGGCGCGGAAGTCCATCGTGACCTTGCTCCACAAACTGGCTGGCAAGCTGGACATCAAGGACGCGAACAAGCGCGACACGGTCAAGCTGCGCCGCGGCGTCTACCTCAGCGACGATTTCAAGGCCCTGTGGGACCGCATCAAGCACCGCACAACCTACCGCGTTCAGTTCGATAACGAGCTGCTCATCAGCCGTTGCGCCAGCACGATCCGCCAGGTGCTGACCGATGCGCCCGTCACACGGACACGGCTGCGTTTTCGTACTGCGACGGTGCTGATCAGCCAAGGCGGCGTCGACACCAAGCAAACAGCGACATCGAACTTTGTCTCGATGACCGAGGGCGACATCCCGCTGCCTGACCTGCTGACCGAGCTGCAGGACCGCACGCAGCTGACGCGCCGCAGCATCGTGCGGATGCTCAACGACAGCGGCAAGCTCGACGACTTCAAGCTCAACCCGGCGCAGTTCATCGACGTGGCAGCCGAGTGCATCAACCGCACCAAGCGCCAGGCGCTGGTGGACGGCATCAAATACCGGCGCCTGGGCAAGACGACCGACGGTAGCGAGATCTACGCTCAGGAGCTGTTCGAGCAGGCGGAGCTCACGGGCTACCTGACCAACATGCTGGAGGTGACGAAGTCAGTCCACGAGAAGGTGGTCTACCAGTCGGACACCGAGCGCAGCTTCGCCGAGGACCTGGAAAAGAACACCGCGGTGAAGCTGTACGCCAAGTTGCCGGCCTGGTTCAAAGTGCCTACCCCGCTGGGCAACTACAACCCGGACTGGGCCGTGGTTGTGAACGCGGACGGCACCGACCGCCTGTACTTCGTCGTGGAGACGAAGAGCACACTGTTCGACGATGCGCTGCGCGACAGCGAGGTGGCCAAGATCGCGTGTGGGCGCGAGCACTTCGCGACGATCGCCGAAGGTGCGGACGCGGCCAAGTTCGTGCGGGCGACGAACGTGGGTGACTTCTCGAAGCAGTGGTAGGCGACCAATCCACGGCACAAATCCGTCACAACAAAGTCAAAGGGGTTAGCTCCAAATGAAGCTAACCCCTTGATTTTATTGGCTCCCCGACCTGGGCTCGAACCAGGGACCTACGGATTAACAGTCCGGCGCTCTACCGACTGAGCTATCGGGGAATAGCCGCGCATTATAGCCGTCGTTCCTGCGCGGCCCGGCCGGTGGCTAGATCTGGAACTGGGCCGTCAATCGCAGGCTTCTCGGGGCCAGCGGGTACAGGTAGGCGTGGCCGAACTCGTAGGGGGCCTCGCGCCAGGCGCGGCGGTCGGTGGCGTTGTCGATCGCGGCGCGCCAGGTCACGCGGGTGGCGCCCCATTGCTGCTCGGCGCGCAGGCCCAGGTCTATCCGGGTCCAGCCGGGGATGGTGGCGCTGTGGTCGGGCAGGGCGGCGCGTTCGCCTTCGTGCACCAGGGCGGCGAGCAGCTGCACGCGGGCTCCGACGTCGCGCTGCACTTCCGCGCGCAGGCTGCGTGCGGGCACGTTCACCGGTGCGAGGCCGTTCTGGCTGGCGTCGGCAGCACCCTGGCGCCTTGCATGCAGGGCCAGCGCGCTGCCTTGCAGGCGCCATGGGCCACTGCGCCAGCCCAGGGCCAGCTCCAGCCCGCGATGGCGGGCGCTGCCGTCGATGATGCGGGTGCAGCTCGCGTCCACGTCGCAGGTGCCGCGGTCACCGGTGTAGGGCCGGTCGATGGAGAACACCGTGGCCGCGGCATCCAGGGTCCCATGCGAGTGGCGCAGGCCCAGTTCAGCCTGCCGGCTCTTCAGTGCGGGCAGCGGCCGGCCGGCGTTGGCGTACAGCGGCAGGTCGGGCGCCACCTCGGTTTCCACGCCCTGGCCCCAGCTGGCGTAGGCATGCGTGTGTTCGCCCAGGCGCCAGCCGAGTGCCAGCCACGGCGTCGTGAACGACTGTGTCGCGTCGCGGTCCAGCCGGGTGTGGCGCAGGCCGAACCACAGCGTGGCCGCGCGCAAGGCGCCGCCCGGCTGCACGCGGTCGCGCAGGTAGAGCTCGGTGCTGTCTTCGCGCCGTCCGCCCGCGTCGGACAGCGGCAGCGGCGCCGCCGGCACCGCCACGCTGCCGTCGACATTGCCGACGCCCGCGTCGTTGAACGCCTGCGGCGGCAGCGTGGCCGTGAATCGGGTGGTCAGCACGCCGGCCGTCACGTGATGCAGCGCACCGGCTGCCATCAGCCGCCCGCTCAGCTGGGCGTCCAGCGCGTCGGTGCGGCGTCGCTCGCCGTCGGAGCGGTAGTCGTACACGTCCATCGTGCCGTCGGCGCAGTAGCGGTCGAAGTTGCCGTCGGCGCTGCAGCCGAAGTTGAACGCGATGCGGTCGTCGCTGCGCAGGCGCTGCGTCATCGCATGCACGCGCGCGCTCCAGCCGTCGACCAGCGGCTGCGTCCAGCGCAGGCTCGCGGTGCGGGCGGCCATCACCACGGGCAGCGACCAGGGCTGGTTGTTCAGGTTCAGCCGCGGGTCCACGCTGCGCGCGTCGGGCACGGTGCCGCCCAGCAGGCTGAAGCCGGACTGGCTCGGCTGGCGCTGGTGCGACACCTCGGCCTCCGCTTCCAGCAGCGACCCGCCCGGCAGCCGCGTGTCGGCGGCCAGGGCCAGCAGCCAGCGCTCGCCGCGTGCATCGCGCAGCGCGGGCGACAGGCGCTCGTGCATGGCGTTGATCCGCACGCCGGCAGCGTCGGCGCCGTCGTCCGTGCGGCGGCTCCAGTCCACAGCCGCCAGCACGCCGCCGTGGTCGCGCACGGACAGCAGGCCCGAGGCCAGCGCCGACACCGGGCGCTTGACCACCAGGTTCACCAGGCCGCCGGGCGCGCTGGTGCCGGCCTGCATGCCGCTGGTGCCCTTGAGCACTTCGAGGCGGTCCTTGTTGTCGAGCGGCAGCGCGGTCTCGGCGTTGATCGGCAGGCCGTCGCGGCGGTAATTGGCGCGGTTGTCGAGCCGGAACCCGCGCATCGATAACTGGCTCCAGTAGCCCTCGGCGTTGTAGGCGTCGGACACGCCGGCGTCCAGCCGCGCCAGCTCGGCCAGGCTGCGCACGCCGCGATCGCGCAGGGCGACATCGTCCAGCGTGCGCACGGTCATGGGGGCGGCCAGCGCGTCGACGCCGCCGCCGAAGCCGGCCACGTCGGGCAGCGCAGGCTCGCTGCGGCCGGTGATCACGATGCGCGTCGGCTCGGGCGCCTGCGCGTGCGCGCCCAGCGTGGCCAGGGCCAGCGCCACGGGCGTCAGGGTGTGTCGGAATGCCATCGTCGTCCTTGCGTTGAAGCGGGCGACCCATGGCAGGTCGGCTGCGCGGACAACGGAAAGCGGCGGTGGCTTGCTTTGCGGTTCGGCATGCTTCCCTGCGCGAGGATTACCTCAGTCAGGTTCGAAGGGTCTTTCTCAGCCAGGGCCCTTGCGGGCCGCCAGCACCCCTAGCGGAGCCACGGCACCATGCCGTGGCGGAGTGGATTCTAGGGCCACCGAGGCGGCCCTGCGTTCAGTCGTCGAACGTGGGTGACTCCACGCCCAGCACCTTGTGCAGCTTCGGGCTGGTGGTCGTGTACTGCAGGTGGATGCGCTTGTCCGGGAAGATGATCGGCGCGGCACCGAACGCGGCCAGCGCCGCCTCGTGGAAGCCGCTGAGGATCAGCTTCTTCTTGCCCGGATAGGTGTTGATGTCGCCGATGGCGAAGATGCCTTCCACGTTGGTGGAGAAGCGCTCGGTGTCCACCACCAGCTGCTTGCGGTCGATCTCGAGGCCCCAGTTGGCGATCGGGCCGAGCTTGGGCGACAGGCCGAAGAACACCAGCAGCATGTCCAGCGGCACGACGCGGGTGACGCCGTCGCCACCGGTCACCTTGACCGCCGACAGGCGCCCGTCGCGCTCGTCCAGGCCGGTGACCTGGCCGACCATGAACTGCATCTCGAACGCGTCGCACAGCTCCTTCATGCGCGCCACGCTGGCCGGCGCGGCCTTGAAGCCGTCGCGACGGTGCACCAGGATGACGCTCTCGGCCTTGTGCGGGCCTTCCTGCACGAAGTTCAGCGCCCAGTCGAGCGCGGAGTCGCCGCCGCCCACGATGACGAGGTTCTTGCCGGCGAACTGCGCCGGGTCGCGCACGCGGTAGAACAGCTGCGAGCCGTCGAACTTGTCGAGTCCGTCCACCTTGAGCGTGCGCGGCTGGAACGCGCCCACGCCGGCCGCGATGAAGATGGTTTTGGTGAGAAAGCGCGTGCCCTTGCTGGTCTCGACGAAGAAGCGGCCGTCGGCCTGCTTCTCGACCACGCTCACCTCCTGGCCCAGGTGGAAGGTGGCGCCGAACGGTTCGATCTGCTTGAGCAGGTTGTCCGTCAGCTCCTTGCCGGTGCACACGGGCACGGCCGGGATGTCGTAGATGGGCTTGTCGGGGTAGAGCTCGATGCACTGGCCGCCTGGGTAGGCGAGCGAGTCGATGATGTGGGCCTTGATCTCGAGCAGGCCCAGCTCGAACACCTGGAACAGGCCCACCGGGCCGGCGCCGACGATGACGGCGTCGGTCTCGATGGTCGTGGTCATGGCTTTTTCGTCACCGGATCAGTTGATCCAGCTTGTCCTTCTTGTCTTTCCAGTCGTCCGCGTCGGGCAGCGGCGTCTTGCGCTTGGTGATGCTGGGCCACTTCTTGGCCAGCTCCACGTTGAGCGGGATGAACTTCATCTGGTCCTGGGGGACGTCTTCCTCGGGCAGGATCGCGTTGACCGGGCACTCGGGGATGCACACGGCGCAGTCGATGCACTCGTCCGGGTCGATGACGAGGAAATTGGGTCCCTCGCGGAAGCAGTCGACGGGGCAGACATCGACGCAGTCGGTGTACTTGCAGCGGATGCAGGATTCGGTGACGACGTGGGTCATTGCGATGGCGGAGGTTGCGGTACGGCGGGCGACCTTCGGCCTCGGGCCGCCGCAGGGCGCACAAAGCGCGGATTTTATGTCCGGGCGGTGCGGGCGTCGGCCTTGGCCCTGTCCGAAACCTTGAGTTCCCGCAGGTTTGCCACAGCCTGCGCCCCCACACCCACCGTGACCACGGTGGGTCGGCCGGCGTGCAGCAGGGCGGCTTGCCCGAGTGAATGGACGCGGTGGTCGGTGGCGATCTGGTCCGGCCAGCCGGCTCGCGACACCACGTTCGCGGGGGTGTCGGCCGGCCAGCCGGCGTCCTGCAGGCGGCGCGCCAGGGCGCCCAGCTGCCGGCCGGCCATGTAGAACACCTCGGTGTCGGCACTGCGCGCGGCGCGCAGGTCGCCGCTTCGGGTCATGGCGGTGGTCAATGCCACGCTGCGGCCGGTGCCGCGCCGCGTCAGCGGCCGCTGCAGTGTCGCGGCGGCGGCCAGGGCTGCCGTCACGCCGGGCACCACCTCGGCCTGCAGTCCGGCGTCGGCCAGCGCCTGCAGCTCTTCTTCGAGGCGGCCGAACACGCTCGGGTCGCCGCCCTTCAGGCGCACCACCGCCCGGCCTTCCAGCGCATGGCGCACCAGCAGCGCGTTGATGCGCGTCTGGCCGGTGCTGTCGCAAAAGCCGCGCTTGCCCACGTCGACCCAGGTCGCCTGCGGCGCCATGGCGCGCAGGGCCGGGTCGGTCAGCGCGTCGTGCAGCACCACGTCGGCCTGCGCCAGGCGCTGGGCGCCGCGCAGGGTGATCAGGTCGGCCGCGCCGGGGCCGGCGCCCACGAACACCACCGGCTTCATGCGGCGGCTCCCGCGTGTGCATCGTCCAGGTCGCGCACCAGCAGTGCGCCGCTGGTGCGGTAGCTGGCGGGGTCCACCACGATCAGGGCGCCGCCGACGCGGTTGGCGGCATAGGGCTGCAGCGGCAGGGGCTGCTGCAGCTCGATCGTCACCTGCCCGATCTCGTTGGCGGCCAGCTGGTGGGCGTCGCCGGGCACCAGGGTGTGGATGTCCAGCACATGCTCGATCGACGCGATGCGGCCCTGCACCCAGCGGTTGCCGTGGCGCAGCAGGTACTTGCGGCCGAGCACGGCGGGCTCGTTGTCCAGCCACGCCAGCGTGGCGCTCAGCCGGCGCGACTCGCTCAGGGTGCCGGGGGCACCGATCCAGTCGCCGCGCGACACGTCGAGCTGGCGATCCAGCACCAGGCCGGCGCTCTGGCCGGCCGCCGCGGCGTCGACCGTGCTGCCGGCGCGCCGCACCTCGACCACCGTGGCGGACTCGCCGCCCGGGAACACCTGCACCGCGTCGCCGGGCTTCACGCTGCCCTGGGCGATGCGCCCCCACAGCACACGAGGCTGGTGGCCGGCGCCGGGGGCGTTGGCCCGGTCCTCGCGGGCCACGTACTGCACCGGCAGCGCCAGGGGTCCGTCGGTGCGGTCCTGAGCCGTGGGCAGGGCCTCGAGCACCTGCAGCAGCGACGGGCCGTCGTACCAGGGCGCGGCCAGCGGGCTCGTGACGTTGTCGCCGCGCAGGGCCGACACCGGCACGATGGCCGCCACCGCGATGCCCGCCTCCGCGGCAAAGGTCTGCAGCGCGGCGCGCACCGCGTCGAAGGCCGCGCCGGGTTCGTCCACGGCGTCGAGCTTGTTCACGGCGAACACGATGCCGGGCACGCGCAGCAGTCGCGCCAGCAGGGCGTGGCGGCGCGTCTGGGGCAGCAGGGCCACGGGCCGGGTGCGCCAGTCGAGCTTGGTCACGTCCACCAGCACCACGGCGGCGTCGCTGCCGGCCGCGGCGGTGACCATGTTGCGCGTGTACTGCTCATGGCCAGGGGCGTCGGCGATGATGAACTTCCGGCTGCGCGTGGCGAAGTAGCGGAAAGCGACGTCGATGGTGATGCCCTGCTCGCGCTCGGCCTCCAGGCCGTCGGTCAGCAGCGACAGGTCGATCGGAGCGCCGGCGGCGCGGCGTTCCAGCGCGTCGATCTGGTCGGCCAGGATCGCCTGGCTGTCGAACAGCAGGCGGCCGATCAGCGTGCTCTTGCCGTCATCGACGCTGCCGGCGGTGAGAAAGCGCAGTGCGCGGGCGTTCGAGGTCATCAGAAGTAGCCTTCCTTCTTGCGCCGCTCCATCGACGCGTCGCTGGTGCGGTCGTCCATGCGGGTGGCGCCGCGTTCGCTCACGGTGACGGTCAGCGTCTCGGCCACGATCTCGGCGGCGCTGGTGGCGCTGCTTTCCACCGGGCAGGTGCAGGTCATGTCACCCACGGTGCGAAAGCGCACGGTGGCCGTCTCCACGCGCTCGCCGTCCTGCGGCGGCGTCACGTCGGTCTGCGGCACCAGCAGGCCCTTGCGACGGATCACCGGGCGCGGGTGCGCGTAGTACAGGCCGGGCAGCGGGATCTGCTCGCGGGCGATGTAGAGCCACACGTCCAGCTCGGTCCAGTTGCTGATGGGGAACGCGCGGAAGTGCTCGCCTGGGCGGTGGCGCGTGTTGAACAGCGTCCACAGCTCGGGTCGCTGCTCCTTGGGCTGCCACTGGCCGAACCCGTCGCGGTGGCTGAAGATGCGTTCCTTGGCGCGCGCCTTCTCCTCGTCGCGCCGGGCGCCGCCGATCAGGGCGTCGAAGCGGTGCGCCTCGATCGCCTCGAGCAGCGTCACGGTCTGGTGGCCGTTGCGCGACTCCAGCGGGTGCGCCAGGCGCACCGTGCCTCGCGCGATGGAGTCTTCGAGGTGGCCCACCACCAGGCGCTCGCCCAGGGCCGCCACCTGGCGGTCGCGGAACTCGATCACCTCGGGGAAGTTGTGTCCGGTGTCCACGTGCAGCAGCGGGAACGGCAGGCGGCCGTCGTAGCCACCGTCGGCGCGACGCTGCTTGAACGCCTTTTCCGCCAGGCGCAGAACGACGCAGCTGTCCTTGCCGCCGGAAAACAGCAGCGCGGGGCGCTCGAACGTGGCGGCCACCTCGCGCAGGATGAAGATGGCCTCTTCCTCGAGGTGATCCAGGTGCTGGTGGTCCAGCGCGGGCAGCAGCTGCTCCACCGAGACGCGGGCGTTCATGCGGTCGCTCCTTCGGGCGTGTTCACGTGCAGGCCGCATTCGCGTGCGCCGTCCTGCTCCCACCACCAGCGGCCGGCGCGGAAGTCCTCGCCCAGCGCGATGGCGCGGGTGCAGGGCTCGCAGCCGATGCTGGGAAAGAACTGGTCGTGCAGCGGGTTGTAGGGCACGCCGTGCGTGGCGATGTAGTGCCACACGTCGGCCCAGCTCCAGTCGGCCAGCGGGTTGAACTTGACGCGGCCATCGGCACCGGTCTCGGCGAACGGCACCACCGCGCGGTGTTCGGACTGCTCGCGGCGCAGGCCGGTGACCCAGGCGCTGCGGCCTTCGAGCAGGCGTCCCAGCGGCTCGAGCTTGCGCACGGCGCAGCAGGCCTTGCGCAGCTCGACGCTGTCGAACATGGCGCGCTCGCCGTGGCGGTGCACGAACGCGATCACCGCGCCGTCGGCCGGGTGGACCACCGCGACCGGCACGCCGTAGTGCGACTCGATGCGCCGCACGAGCGCCAGCGTCTGCGCATGCAGCTTGCCGGTGTCGAGCGTGGCCAGCGCCACCGGCAGGCCGTGGCGCGCGATCAGGTCGGTGACGACCATGTCCTCCGCGCCCAGGCTGGTCGCCTGCACCACGCGGCCCGGATGCGTGGCGGCGGCTTCGCGCAGCACGGCCAGGGCGCTGGCCACGCGCTCCTCGAAGCCCGGCGTGGCGCGGGCATGCAGGTCGATGGCGCTCATATCGCGGCTCCTTCGTCGACGAAGCGCTGTGCCGCGTCGGCCACCAGCCGGCTCGCGGTGCCCGCAGGCTGGGCGAACAGCGGCCGGTTGTCGTGCACGTCGCCCTGGTAATGGCCGGGGAAGAAGCCGAGCGCGCGGCGCGCCGCGTCCTCGCGCTGGTCGGCGCGCAGCACCACGGCGTCGAACCCGGTGCGGTGCAGCAGCGGCAGCATGTCCACCAGCACGTCGCCGGTGGCGCGCACCTGCCCGGCAAACCGCCAGCGCGCGCGCAGCAGGCGGGCCTGCGAGTAGGCGCGGCCGTCAACCCACTTGGGAAAGTGCAGGGCCACCAGCGACAGCCGCGGCAGGTCCTGGGCCACGCCCTCGACGTCCTGGTCGTTGGCCAGCTTCAGGCCCACCGCCAGACCGACGGGCCAGTGGGCGCGCACGGCGTGCCACTGGTTCAGGTCCAGCAGCAGGTGCGCGGCGGGCGTGATGCTCACCGGCGGGCCGTCGTCGCCGCCGAGGGTGCGCCAGGGGTCGCGGTGCGGATCGATGAAGTTCATGGTGCAAAGTCCGGTGGATGCGCGTCAGGCGGCGGCCGGGGCCGGTGCCGTGCTGCGGCGCACGGCATTGGCCGGCGCCTTGAAGTCGTCGATGCCGAGACGGCGCACGGTGTCGGCGAAGGACTCGCCGGCCTGGCGCCGGGCGCGATAGGTGTCGAGCACGGCTTCCACCGCGTCGGCGATCTCGTCGGCCGCGAACGACGGGCCGATCACCTTGCCCGGCGTGGGTGCGCCGCTGCGCGAGCTGCCGTCGGCGCCGCCGAGCGTGAGCTGGTACCACTCGGCGCCGTCCTTGTCGACGCCGAGGATGCCGATGTGCCCGCTGTGGTGGTGGCCGCAGCTGTTGATGCAGCCGCTGATGTGCAGGTCGACCTCGCCCAGGTCCTCCTGCTCGTCGATGTCGGCGAAGCGCTCGGTGATCTGCTCGGCCACGGGGATCGAGCGCGCGTTGGCCAGCGCGCAGTAGTCGCCGCCAGGGCAGGCGATCATGTCGGTGACCAGGCCCACGTTGGGCGTGGCGAAGCCCGAGGCGCGGGCGGCGTCCCACAGGGCGGGCAGGTCCGCCGCGCGCACCCAGGGCAGCACCAGGTTCTGCTGGTGCGTGACGCGCAGCTCGCCGTGGCTGTAGCGGTCGGCCAGGTCGGCGGCGGCGTCCATCTGCCCGTCGGTGGCGTCGCCGGGCGGCAGGCCCGCGCGCTTGAGCGACAGCGTCACGGCCCGGTAGCCGGGCACGCGGTGCCCGCGCACGTTGCGCTGCACCCATCGCGCGAAGGCGCGCGGGGCGGACGGGTCGGCGGCCGGCTCGGCCTCGGCGCGCACGCCCTGCGGCACGGTGAACGACGCCGCCACGCGGTCGAGCTCGGCCTGCGTCACGATGTGCGCGGCGCCGTCGACGTCGCGGTCGAGGATGGCGCGGAACTCGGCCTGCACCGCGTCGAAGAAGCGCTGGCCCTCGGCCTTGACCAGGATCTTGATGCGCGCCTTGTAGGCGTTGTCGCGCCGGCCGTAGCGGTTGTAGACGCGCACCACGGCCTCGAGATAGACGAGGATCTGCTGCCAGGGCACGAAGGCGCTGGCGCGCGTGCCGATGATCGGCGTGCGGCCCATGCCGCCGCCCACCAGCACCTCGAAGCCCACCTCGCCCGCGTCGTTGCGCACCAGCTGCAGGCCGATGTCGTGCCAGCCGATGGCGGCGCGGTCCTCGCGGGCGCCGCTGACGGCGATCTTGAACTTGCGCGGCAGGAACGCGAACTCCGGGTGCAGCGTGCTCCACTGGCGCAGGATCTCGCAGTAGGGCCGCGGGTCCACCACCTCGTCGGGCGCCACGCCGGCAAAGGCGTCGCTGGTGATGTTGCGGATGCAGTTGCCGCTGGTCTGGATGCCGTGCATGTCCACCGCGGCCAGCACGTCCATCACGTCGGCCGCGCGGGCCAGCGGGATCCAGTTGAACTGCAGGTTCTGGCGCGTGGTGAAGTGGCCCCAGCCGCGGTCGAAGTCACGAGCGATGCGCGCCAGCGCGCGCAACTGGTGCGAGGACAGTGCCCCGTAGGGCACGGCCACGCGCAGCATCGGCGCGTGTCGCTGCACGTACCAGCCGTTCTGCAGGCGCAGCGCGCGGAAGTCGTCGTCCGGCAGCTCGCCGCGCAGGTGGCGGTCGAGCTGGTCGCGGAACTGGGCCGCGCGGGCGCGCACGAAGGCGCGGTCGAAGTCGGTGTACTGGTACATCGGAAGACCTAGTGGATGACCTTGAGGCCGGCGGTGACGAGCGACACGCACAGCAGCGCGCGCACCAGCCGCTCGGGCATGCGTCGAGTGAGCTGGGCGCCGAGCCAGATGCCCGGCAGCGACCCCACGAGCAGCGCCGCCAGCAAGGCCCAGTCGACATGGCCCAGGGTGGCGTGGCCGATGCCCGCCACCAGGGTCAGCGGCACCGCATGGGCGATGTCGGTGCCGACCAGGCGGTGCGCCTGGATGCGCGGATACAGCAGCAGGATGAGCGTGGCGCCCAGCGCGCCGGCGCCGATCGACGACAGCGTGACCAGCGCGCCCAGGAGCACGCCGCTGGCCACGGTGAGCGCGGGCTTGCGGGCCTCGGGGACCCAGCGTTCGAGCCTCATGCCGACCCGGGTCCAGGCATCGCGGTAGGCCACCACCACGGCGGTGAGCATCAGCGCGATGCCCAGCGACAGTGTCAGCGTCCCGGCCCAGGCCTTGGTGATGCCGGTGGCGTGCATCAGGCCGATCATGGCCACCGCGGCGGGCAGGCTGCCTGCCAGCAGCAGCCGGGTGATGCGCCAGTCGACGTGGCCGTGACGCATGTGCGCCAGCGCTCCACCGGTCTTGGTGAGGGCGGCGAACCACAGGTCGGTGCCGATGGCCACGGCCGGATTCAGCTTGAACACGCCGATCAGCAGGGGCGTCATCAGCGAGCCGCCGCCCACGCCGGTCATGCCGACGATGGCGCCGACGGCGAAGCCGCTGAGGATGGCGATGGGATCCATGCCCGGACTCTAGGAACCCCTTATATATTTGAGAAGAACAAAGAAGTCCGAAGCTAATGCGCCAATGGAATTAAGAAGCCGCTGGGTCGCCTGCCGGAGCCCCAAGAAAAACGGCCCGGTGTTGCCACCGGGCCGTGAAAGGTACCGTCAGACCTGGTACCGAGGAGACAACCTTGGTTGCGCGCAGGCGCGGGGCCTGCGGGCGGTGCTCAGTTCAGGTGCATCACCTGCGATCAATCATCTGGCGAGCAATTTGCGGGCCAGATGGCGAGCGCGGGGGCTTCACCGGACCGATCAGGCCTAGCGCTTGGCCTTGGTCGTGCCTTGGGTCGTGGCCTTGACCGCGGTGGCGGTCATGGCCTGGAAGTTGGCGTCGGCCACGTCGGCAGCCTGCTTGGCGGCCTTCTGCACGCTCTCGAACGCGTTGTTGGCGGCGGCGACGGCCGAGCGCACCAGGGCGACGGCGTTCTCGGTGCCGGCCGGGGCGTTCTTGGACGCGCTGTCCACCAGGCCCAGGAACTTCTTCTGGGCGTCGGCCATCTGGGCCTCGGCGACCTTGGCCACTTCCGAATTCGTGGCGGCGGCGATGTCGTACACGTGACGGGTGTAGGCGGCGGCCTTCTCGGCGGACGGCTGCAGCAGGCTGGCCTGCAGGTTCAGCAGTTCCTGGGCGTCCTTCACCGACAGGGCGGCGCTGGTGGCGTCGCTGACTTCGCCCAGGGCGGAGCGGGCGACTTGCAGATTCAGTTCGACGAGCTTTTCCACGCCTTCGAACGCCTTGCCGGTCAGACCGAACAGGGTTTGGACGTTGGCCTTCTGGGCGGCAAGCACTTGTTCAGCGGTCAGCATGATGAGGTTCCTTGGAGGAGGGGTTGATGGTGGGTCGAAATCGTTTGCTGCACTGCAGCATGGATCGAAGTATAGGGGTCAACCCGAGCATTGCAAGCCCTTTTTGCTGCGCCGCAGCATTCTAGGGACGTCCTTCTAGAACCGGCGCCGCAGTCACAATCCCGACCCGATGCGGGCCTTCTATGCCGACCACTTCGTGCTGCCGCTGCCGGAAGGGCACACCTTCCCCATGGGCAAGTACGAAAAACTGCGCGACCGGCTGGTCGCCGAATGCCCTGGCATCCGCATGGGCCAGGCGCTGCCGGCCAGCGACGGCGAACTCGCCCTGGCGCACACGCCGCGCTACGTGGACGCGGTGGCGCACGGCTACCTGAGCCCGGCCGAACAGCGCGAGATCGGCTTCCCCTGGTCGCCGCGGATGGCGGAGCGGGCAAGGCGCTCGGTGGGGGCCACGATCAGCGCGGCGCGCGCGGCGCTGATCGACGGCGAGGGCGTGGCGGCCAACCTGGCCGGCGGCACCCATCACGCCCAGGCCGACCGCGGCAGCGGCTACTGCGTGTTCAACGACGCGGCCGTCGCCGCGCGCCTGATGCAGGCCGAATGGCATCGGCTGCATCGGCGCCTGCTGCGGGTGGCGGTGATCGACCTGGACGTGCACCAGGGCAACGGAACCGCCGCGATCTTCCAGGACGACGACACGGTGTTCACCCTGTCGATGCACGGCGCGAAGAATTTTCCGTTCCGCAAGCAGGCCGGCGACCTTGACGTGGATCTGCCCGACGGCTGCACCGATGAGCCGTACCTGGAGGCGCTCGACGACGCGCTGGCCACCCTGTGGCGCCGTCACGGCGATGCGCCGCCCGAACT